>Ga0193752_1001570_pt1 | contig 18770 bp, 18 predicted proteins | sample H1c1metaG_FD_144924 | JGI IMG/M metagenome (GOLD analysis project Ga0193752, IMG submission 144924) | Soil microbial communities from a riparian zone of the East river system, Colorado, United States - H1c1 | ecosystem: Environmental > Terrestrial > Soil > Riparian zone | place: USA: East River...
GTGCACCCGCTATCTCACCCGCTACCCAATCGCTCATGCACCTTCCTCTTGCAACCGCTATTGGGGTGACGAGTCTACCTACTCCAGTCTATGATTGAGATGTGTATAAGAGTCAGGGCTGAGCGTTATGCATAAGAAAGCGACACAAGGAGAGTTGTCCTTTAAACGCTTCTGCTCAGAAAACAACATTCCTTGCCAGCGAATTGAGGAAGGAGAGCTAAAGACTCCGGACTACCGAATTGAGGTTGCTAGCAAGGCAATCTACGTCGAGGTAAAGGATATCGAAGAGGATGAGAATTTCTCAGCGCCGGTACATACGCGAACGATTGGGGCTCATGTAAGGGCAAAGATCGAGGAATCTAGATTACAGCTGCAGCCTCCGTCCAAATCGGGTGCTCCAACTGTGCTACTTATCTTCAATGCACTCGATCCATTTCAGGCTTTTGGAACAGAGCAACACGACTTCCTGGCCGGTATGTATGGAATTAACTGCTCAAATAGATCTTCAAACCCGAAAAATGGGGGAATTCTTTCGAGGCAAGAACAGATCCTTCGGCTCTACTAAGAACACATCCTTTAGTGCAGTCGGCGGCATATACACTCGTGACGGAAACGTTAGAGTTATCATTTACGAAAATGTCTTTGCGCGTCATCCACTCGATTTCGAGTCGCTTCCGAAGGGCATAGAGTTTCGACGAATTCTGTTAGAGGAAGAGTAAATGCATAACAGGCGCTTCGAGGCAGATCGTCAAAATCGCTGCGCGTTTTTTCCGCTGCTCAAGCGCGGCCGTTATGCGGTTAAGAACAATCATGGTTAGCACAAAACCTCACGACTCGTCTCCGCACAGCCTGTTGGTAGGTGCGACGGACTTTCACCGCAGCGCAAACATACTTGCCGCCAACCTACCCATTTCCGCACATTCATTTGCTGTTGTGTGTGCTCATGCCGTGGAGTTGGCGTTAAAGTCCTACTTGCTCTTTAAGGGCGTTCCAGAAAATAAACTTAAGAATGATCCTGGCCATAACCTTGCAACGGCTTGGAGCCAAGCTGCACAGTTGGGGCTTCCGGTTGGCGCCACGCATCCTGACTGGCTTGAGAAACTCGACTCCGTGCACGCAGCGCCGTATCTGGGAAGGTATCCGTGTGTGAACACCGGTATCGTGCTTCCGTCGGCTCCAAAGCTTGTTGGCGAAATTAAGAGCCTAATCACTCAAGTTACCACTATCACGAACATTGATGTGCAGACCGTATAACAACCGCTTCAAAGCCGCGCACATTGTGCGCTCGACTCGCAAAGAGCTACGCTCTTTGCTCTGACGTGATGCTAAAGAACATAAATGCTCTACTGCTGCTATTGATCGCGTACGGGCTTAGCGTAGGCGTGCTCCACGCAGAAGATCGCAAAGTGATCTTGGTCGTATTGGACGGCATCCGCTGGCAGGAGATATTTCGAGGCGCGGATCCAAAGCTAGCCTCGGATCCTCTGACCACGCATTTCTTTGAAACGGTCAATGAGCGGTTTGTTGCTGTCCCTGATCCACCCTCGGCGCTCACTCCATTTATTCATCAAGTCATTGCGAAACAGGGCGTGCTGATCGGCGATCGTGCGGTGGGGTGTTGTTCGGCCGTCAAGAATCCCTATTGGTTTTCTTATCCAGGCTACAACGAGCTCTTCACCGGCTACGTCGATCGAGCCATCGACGCAGGTGTTGATCGCGAGAATCCCAACGTTACCGTTTTTGAATGGCTGCAAGCGAAGCCTAAATACAGAAATAAGGTTCGGCTGTTCGGCTCCTGGGAGTCCTTTGATCACCTCGTGAGCGTCAAGCGTAGTGGGTTGCCGGTGAATGCCGGATTTAGATCTGTGGATACGAACCCGAACGACGCGGAAAAATTATTGAATCAACTGCAGGATGACTTACCGCGAATGTGGCACAACGTGCGAAACGATGCGCTGACCTTCCGCTACGCGATGGAGTCATTTAAACGCGACCGACCGGAAGTCTTATTTATTGGTCTCGGGGAGTCCGACGATTACGGTCACGCACGCGCCTATGATCAATATCTTTTTTCGCTGGCCCGCGCCGATCGGTTCATCAAGGAGTTATGGACCGCCGTTCAAGCGGATCGGCGTTATAAAAATCGGACCACGCTAATCGTGACGACCGATCACGGCCGGGGCGACGGCAAAGCTAGTCCATGGACTAATCATGGCAGTGGCTTGACCACTACAAAAAAGACGGCGACCCCAATTGAAATCGCGCAAGGTTCAGATGAAACATGGGCAGGGTTGCTGGGGCCGGATATCGCAGCGCAGAGCGAACACATCACTGAGCTGTCCAAGAATCCGTGCGTGTTTGCCGATCAGGTGGCTGCAACCTTGCTGCAGTCGTTGAAAATTGATCCAGCGGCATACAATCCGGCGACGGGGAAACGAATAGGCAAATCGCTCTTACTGGACGCCCGTTAAGCAACTTGAACGCACGGCTTGTGGCGCTTTCACAATGAGTTTGTACCTTGCGCTGTTGAGAAACTCTGAACTTGCACTTGCACTCCATTCGCAACGTCGCGAGTCGCCTCCCAAATAAAGCGCAGCTTCTCGATCACCCGCGGCGAGAGTACGAATGGATAGTTGTCCGGTAGCCCCAGCCCACGGCTGAAGTTGTTAATCGCATAAGTGAGTGCGCCCCATTGGTCGATCATGTGATCGAAGTGACGGCGATTAGGTGAGTTACTCTCCGGGCGGAACGCGACCGAAGGCTCGTCCTGCCGATTCGGATTCAACGAAAAGCCCGTCGCGCCCGCCGTCTCCAGCGCATCTGTCATGTGCAGAAAGTGCGCCCAAGATTCCGCCCAGTCTTCCCACGGATGCATGTTGGCGTAAGCGCTGATGTACTCACGTTCCCAGTTCTGCGGCGGACCGTACTCGTAGTGGTGTTTCAGCGCGTCTTCATAACTGGCGCGTTCATCGCCGAAGACCTGCCGAAAGTTTTCTAGTCGTGAACTCCCTTGAATCAACCGATCCCAATAGTAGTGACCGATCTCGTGACGGAAATGTCCTAGCAGCGTGCGATACGGCTCGTTTTGCTGCAATCGCTGTTTTTCCCGCTGAACATCGTCCGCTTCGGCCAGGTTAATCGTGATCAATCCGTTGTCGTGCCCGGTGAAGACACGGTTCTTGTCGCCGTTGGGTTTGATCGAGTCTTTCAGGAATTCAAACGCTAGACCGGGCGTCTCCGATCCAATCTTCGCTTCGAGCGGTAACTGTAAGGTGACCAGCGTGTAGAGCATTCGGCGCTTGGCGACTTCGAGCCGATACCACGCTTCCTTGTTTCCGGCTTGCGTTAACTCCGGAATAACCCGAGTCAAACGACAGGAAAAACACAAGGCTTTAGGATCATCGGCAGGGACGGCCCAGTTGCAAATGTTCTGTTCGCTGTAATTGGCGCACAGTTTGTAAGGTTGCGCCGTCTCGCCATCGAGTTCACAGCGCCAAAATCCATCCGTGCCTTGCTGCAAGGCCGCCATAATTCTACGATTGGCGATATACGCAAGCGCGCGCTCGCATTTGAGGCAGCGAACATTCTCAAAAAAGACCAGATTCTGGCAGTGAGTGCAGTGGAAGGTTTGCATGGCGGTGTTGGTTCAGCAGCTTGCCGCAGACTCGATAGGTAAGACGTAGGACGGGTCATCTTACGGAAGTCGGACTGCGGGAATCTGACCGATGCGAATGCACAACGAAAGGGCATTCCGACACGGTATCGCTGGGCTGTCGAAGTGGCAGGACAACTGGAGTGGTGCGACGACCGATGCGCAAACGTATTACCACGGGACCAAGGCCGATCTAAAAGTGGGTGACTTGATCGCGCCCGGCTATAGCTCCAACTACAGCACACGGAAGAAATCGGCCTATGTCTACCTAAGCGCCACATTGGGTGCGGCCACGTGGGGTGCGGAGCTAGCTGTTGGCGAAGGTCCCGGCAGAATCTACATCGTCGAGCCGACCGGCCCGATTGCAGATGATCCCAATCTGACCGACAAAAAATTTCCGGGTAATCCGACGAAGTCGTATCGCACCCGCGATCCACTTCGAATCACCGCGGAGGTGTTGAATTGGATCGGGCACACTCCGAAAGAACTCATGCATATGAAAGACAACCTTGAGCGACTCAAGCAACTTGGAATTGAGGCGATCGAAGATTGACAGGGCGAGGGCGAGTTATTTCAGCAGCTCCAGCACCTGCTCCGCCGGCCGACACAGCCTCGTGCCTTTCGCCGTCACAACGAGGGGACGATTGATCAAGATCGGGTGAGCAATCATGGCGTCGATTAGTTGCTCGTCCGTTACCTTTAGCGAGCCAAGTCCCAGCGTCTCGAATAACTCTTCCTTGCTGCGAACCAATTCTCGCGCCGAGAGAGCGCTGTCTTTGAGCAGTTTCTTCAGCGTCGTCTTGTTGGGAGGCGTCTCCAGGTACAACACCACTTCCGGCTCGATGCCCGCTTCGCGAATCAGCGCCAGCGTATTGCGAGACGAACCGCATTTCGGGTTGTGGTAGATCGTGACGGTGCGGTCGCCGGAACTCATAAATACTGTCTGATCGTGGTCGTTGATATGAATCTTAGCCGATAGCGGCTAATCGTATTGAATGAAGGCCGCCCACGACACCACGACCAGTACGTTAACGACGATGATTCACTTGCTGGCGGAAAATCCCGAGCGATTCAGTCCCGCTCGACAGGAGGATAAACGACATGCGGTTGCTTGGTCGCCCTTCGGCGGCGGGGCGCATATCTGCATCGGCCAGCACTTCGCGACCCTACAGGTCAAGGCGGTCATGCACCAGCTGCTGTTGAAATACCGGTGGTCGGTGCTGCCCGGCTACACGATGCCGTATCAGTGGGTGCCGATCGCGAAGCCGCGTGACGGCTTGCCGGTACAACTTGAACGGCTGGTCAAATCTGGATGACTAACACCGACGCTCGGCGGCGGGACGCACTCTGAGTTCTCCCAACTCTTCTCAATACGTCCGCTTGATTGCCGTAAGGCCGCCGAGCGTGTGGTAAGGGAGGTCGTGTTCCTTCCTGAAGAAGAGACACGACCGTTAAAAGCGAGGGCTAAGTATGGGGAACGGCAAGGGAGGTCTTAAAGTGCGTGCAGTCCGAATCGCTTGTAGGACTACGCGAATGCAGCGTGTCAGACAGACCAAAAAATTCCTACACGAAGTGATCTGGTGAATGCGACCCGCGTTGGTAGGGGACCTGGGTTTCGCGGGGCGCTAACTATTGAATTGCTTGGCAATGAATTCCCGCACGGTAGCTCGAGCGCGCAGGTTGCGGTCCCTTTGCGGCTGTCCATTGATGCACGCTGGCTTCGAAGACCGGATACTCGCACTGACCGCTGCCGGGATGTTGTCGTCAAAAGCGCCTTGCATGATCAGAAGCGGCGGGAGCGTCACTTTCTCGCGGCGCTCTAAAATTTGTTGCGGGTTCGCTTCCTCGATAGAGGCCGCAAGTACGACTGACACCTAGTCGGCGCACTTTCCGTGCGTCGCTCAACCCGGGCGCACCGCTTTTGCTCTGTGGGCGAGTCGATTAGTCCCGGCAGCGGCCTGTCTCGGTCTTCTTGCCCGGTTCGAATATTGCTACGGCTTGGCGATGGGGGCCTAGAATCGGGAGAGCGCGATGGGGGCTACCTAAAAAGAGGACCGGGGTTTGCTGAAAGAAGACGCCAAGATCAAGCCCATTACCCAGAACGCCGATATTCGGTATTTGGGCAAGCTGTTGGGCGATGTCATTCGCGCTTATGGCGGTCAGACGCTATTCGAGCGCATCGAGCACATTCGCGCGAGCTCCGTCGACCGGCATCGCGGCATCGCCGACGGCGCTGCACTACAGCAAGGGCTCGAAGCGCTCAGCCTCGATGACACATTAGCGTTCGTACGCGGCTTCATGTTGATTTCGCTGCTCGCGAATCTCGCCGAAGATCGACAAAGCGCCGCGACCGGCTCCACGGACGACATGACGGCAGCTTTCCAACGATTGGCATCGGCCGGTGTCCAACCCGATCGCATTGCAGAGTTGTTGGAGACGGCGCTCATCGTGCCCGTGCTGACCGCGCATCCGACAGAAGTCATGCGCAAGAGCATGATCGATCATCGCAATCGTATCGCCGATCTCATGCGACAACGCGACCTGGGTCGCACTGAAACGCCTGAAGGCGACCTCATCGAGCAAGCCATCGTGCGGCAAATCGCGCTGCTCTGGCAGACGCGGCCACTGCGTCGTGAACGCTTGTATGTCGCCGACGAAGTGGAGATCGCGCTGACGTACTTGCGCGATATCTTCATGCCGGCGCTGCCAATCCTCTACTCGCGTTGGGAACGCGCGCTAGGCGTTCGCCCAAAGAGTTTCTTGAAGCTCGGGAGTTGGATCGGCGGCGACCGTGACGGCAATCCGAATGTGAATGCAGGGTCTTTGCGTCTTGCGCTCGGCCGTTCATCCGCAGCCGTGATTGCCGGCTATCTGGACCATCTCCATGCGCTGGGAGCGGAGTTATCGATCTCTACGGAATTGTCCGGTGCCACCGATGCCGTCGGGGCTCTGGCGGAAAAAAGCGGCGATGCCGGCCTCGCTCGCAGCGACGAACCGTATCGTCGTGCAATCACCGGGATTTATGCGCGTCTGGCAGCGACCTATGAAAAAGTGGTCGGTTATCGCCCACCTAGGCCCGCGACCGTGCAAGGAGAACCCTACGAAAGCGCCGATGCGTTGCGCGCCGATCTCATCGATATCGCGAAGTCGCTGAAGCAAGGTTCTGATCTCATGTCGACGGGCGGTGCGCTCGGCCGACTCATTCGCGCTGTCGAGACGTTTGGCTTTCATCTGGCCACGCTCGATCTGCGGCAGAACTCCGACGTGCATGCGCGAGTCGTGGCCGACTTGCTCAAAGTGGCGGGTGTCGAAGCTGGGTATGGGCAGCTCGATGAGGCCTCGCGAGTGGCTCTGTTACGGCGCGAACTTGCGAGCCAGCGGCTGCTGGCGAGTCCATACGCCACGTATGCCGACGAAACAGTCTCCGAGTTATCGATTGTGCGCGCGGCTGCGGAAGCTCATGCGCTCTACGGTCCTGCCGCCATCACGACTTACATCATCTCCAAGTGCGACAGCGTCTCGGACATGCTCGAAGTCAAAGTGCTGTTGAAAGAGGCGGGACTGTATCGGCCGGCACAAGATGGCGTAGCGGTCCACGCGCCAATCATGGTCGTGCCATTGTTCGAAACCATTGGCGATTTGGAAAATGCACCCGGCGTCATGCGCGAGTGGCTGTCGCTGCCGGAAGTGAAAGTGGCGACCACTCAGCGTGGCTATCAAGAAGTGATGGTGGGCTATTCGGATTCGAACAAAGACGGCGGTTATCTCACGTCGGTTTGGAGCTTGAATCGTGCAACGCGGGAATTGGCGGCTGTCTTTGCCGAAGCGAAGACGGTCATGCAGATATTCCACGGCCGCGGCGGCGCAGTCGGGCGGGGCGGCGGTTCATCGTTCGCGGCGATTCGCGCGCAGCCGCCAGGCACTGTGCAAGGCCACATTCGCATCACCGAGCAGGGCGAAATCATCGCTGCCAAGTACGGCACATTGGAAGGCGCCGCCTCGAATCTCGAAGCTATTGCTTCAGCCACTCTATTGGCGTCGATGGAAGAAGCGTCCGCCGACACAGCGCGTTTCGCGGCCGCGATGGACCTGATTTCTCAACGAGCGTTCAAAGAGTATCGGGCGCTGGTCTACGAAACCGAAGGTTTCAAAACCTTTTTCCGGCAGATGACGCCGTTGCTCGAAATTGCCGAACTGAAAATTGGCTCGCGGCCGGCGTCGCGCACGAAGTCAGATCGCATCGAAGATCTACGCGCGATTCCTTGGGTGTTTAGTTGGGCACAAGCGCGTGTGATGCTGCCGGGCTGGTATGGAGTAGGGCAGGCGTTGCACTCATTTCCGGATCAAGGCTTGTTGCGTGAGATGGCCACGACGTGGCCGTTCTTCAAAGCGACGCTCGATAATTTGGAGATGGTGCTCGCCAAGTCCGATATGGCGATCGCGGCTCGCTACGCAACGCTGGTCGAAGACCGCGGGCTTTCCGACGCAATCTTCAATCGCATTCGCTTAAGTTGGACTCAAACGCACGATGCGTTGCTCGCGGTGACAGGTCAGTCGAGGTTGCTCGAAAACAATCCGGCGCTGGATGCGTCGATTCGCTTGCGCCTACCTTACATCGAGCCACTGAATCTATTGCAAGTCGAATTGCTGAAACGGCACCGCGCGGGCGAAACCGATGCACGCGTGCGAGAGGGAATTCAGCTGTCGATCAATGCGGTGGCGACGGCGTTGAGAAACAGCGGGTGACAAACCTCTACCGGATCCTGAGGTTTCCCCACGAATCTAGAACGTATGAAATGGCCTAGTTTCCTGTCTTTTCCGTTCGCGTTGAGTGAGTCGAAACGATCTTCTTCTTTCGGATCCCTTCGATCTCCTCAGGGTGAACGGAGTGGCTTTAGATAAGTAACTGATCTTGAAGTGACATTCGTGGGGAAACCTCAGCTACCGGATCAGGGAGAGGTCACAAGCGATAGCGGTGGGTGAGGGCCTCCCGATGGGCCCAGTCGTCACCGCCCCAACCGAGTCACCGCTACGGTTCTGTTAGAGGCCCTTGTAGGTTGGTGCTGAGTCTTCGAAGCCCAACATCGACACGATCGAACCTGTGGGCTTCGAAGACTCAGCGCCAACCTACGGCGGCCAATCGGAAACGATTGGATATTTGTTCGAGTCGGAATTTCCGAGGTTAGCCTTTGCACTTACCTTGCGCTATCGATACGACGCGAAGGCTATTGAGCACGAACCTACCTTCCGAAGTCCGGCTCAACTCGCCTTCCACCTCGGCTAAGACTGGTCGCTTCTGGGCCCCTGCGACTTCGTCGTGTCGCTTCAAAAAGTTGAAGTACGGTGTCGAAGTCATGACTCCGAACTCTATCTGCCTTTGCGTGCCGCATTCCCTCAATTGCGCGACACCGTAGAAACTGAACGTCAGCTCACCCTTCACCAATAGTTTTTCGGCATGGGCGATGGGGACCGTCGCGACCATTGAGAGAACGATTAGTGAGCGAAGCATTTGGATGTTACGCCTGATGATCAGAGACTCGCGAAAGTTCCGTCACCCCGTTTTGCAACGGGGTGACGAAGTAGGAACAGAGATCGTTCGCTATCCACGAGATCTCCAGTCTGGCTAGCGACCAACCCCTAACGACTAACGGCTTCCACCGGCTTTCTCCGGAATCGGCGTCCCAAAAATCCCCGGACCTGCTGTTGGCTTGATTCCTTGCGATTCTTGTAGGCGTGCGCCACGCAGAATTCCTTCCATCGCATAATTACCTTCATGGCACGCGTATTCGTAGATGGACTCGTCGCGCTTGTTGAGACTCATCTCGACGCGCCAAGACTGCGAGTAGTACGCGGAGTCTTCCACCTTGAACTCATACAGGATCTGCGTGGGCGCCACGCGAGTGAAGCGTTCGGTGACTTTGCCTTTGTCCGACAAAAAGATGGGGCCTGAGCGGCCTTGTTGCGGATTGGGGTGAATCACTTCGACAACTAACGCATCACCTTCCCACCATCCGACCGAATCGCCCAGCCATTTCCCTAGCGTTGCGGGCGCGTGCGATGCCTGTGCCGTCACCTTGTCTTTGAACAGGGGAATCACGCGGGTGTCGTGCACCATTTCAACGACGATGGCGATCGAGTTCGGCGATTGGATGATTTGATAGTTGTTGTTGTAGATCGTGTTCAACATGCCCGGACCACCCGCGCCGCTGAAGCCAATCAAGCAGCGCTCCGGCAGTGGCAACGCTTCGGGACCGTGAAACATCGTTTGTTGCCGCGATGCGCGGTCGGCAAGAAGGCGCTGACGACCTTCCGGAGAGATAGGCATCTGGCCGTTGGGCGGCTCGACAATCCACGACGTTCGATATTGGCCTTTGACTGTTGCGAGCGAGGAGCCGGGGTCGATCCAAAACGCGTTGTAGCCGCGATCGCTATTGTTGTCCTTCAGCAAATTGTCATTCAGGTCGGAAGGGCCGTCTTCGGCTTCGATCAAGCGTTGAAAAGGATTCGCCTTCACGATGGTTTCCGCTTCAGCGCGGGTGACGACGAGTTTTTCGACGTTGAGGCCCCGGGTGAGATTCGTAACGGAGGCGTTCGACCACACACCGGAAAGATCCGGCTTTCCGTCTAGTGCGCGCGGTGGTGCATAGGATTTTGCGGAAGAGGGGGACACCGCGTGTCCGAGCGCTGCGATAGCAAACACAAACACTCCCAGCCAGAGCATCGACATCGAACCCGGTTTTACGCTTTTCATTCGTCTCTCTTCCGCAGCGGAATCGGTTGAATGTCTTCATCGATACTTCGCACCGTCACGGGGCGCACTCAACCGACGCGAGTGTCCTGCGAAGCGCGCATTTAGTAAAGCTTCGCGCACTTGGTTTATCGCTCAGGTGGGGGTCGGGCCGCCTGTCCCGTCTTTCTCGTCAGTGTCGTCGTCTCAACCAGGGTAGGAACGGAGCTATTGCACATGCAGCACACCCATTCGTGTCAGTCGAATACTCGATCGGTTGCTGCGGCGAAGCATGCGGCCGTGGTGAGCGCCGCTTACCTGCTGATGGCGCTTGCGATGCCGCCTTTGCACGCAGCACCTAAGACGCACGAACTCATAGCCACGCCGGCAACGGTTCATCGCGGATTCTTCGACGGCACGTTGCCGGCCGTCATGACGATCGATTCCGGCGATATCGTAAAACTTGCGACGGCCACGGGTAACCCGAAGTGGTTCGAAAACCTCGGCGTGCCGAAGGAGAAAATTCCCGCAGAGCTGTATGCCGCATTCGAAGGCGTCGAAGGAGCCGGGCGTGGCGATCACACTCTAAACGGCCCAATTGCGATTCGCGGCGCAGAACCTGGTGACATGTTGGAAATCCGCATTCGCAAAGTAGACGTGCGGCTGCCCATTGCAGGGCAAGGGTTCAATCTCAATCGTGGCGCGTTGCCCGAACAATTTCCCTACGCCAAGTCGCGCGTGCTGTGGATCGATATGAAGCGCAAGGTGATCGAGTACGCGCCCGGCGTCGAAGTGCCAGCAAAGCCATTTTGGGGAGTGATGGGGACCGCTCCGCCCGTAGCGATGGGCCGCGTTCCCAGCGGCGCGCCTAATATATTTGGCGGCAACATGGATAACCGCGACTTGGGTGCGGGCGCGACACTCTACCTACCCGTGTACATCGCGGGCGGCATGTTTTCTGTCGGCGACGGCCATGCAGCGCAGGGACACGGCGAAGTGTGCGTGTCGGCAGTGGAGGCATCGCTCAAAGGCGAAGTCCAAATCATTCTGCACAAAGGCAAGACGATCAAATGGCCACGGGCCGAGACGCCCACTCACTATATGACCATGGGCTTGAATACCGATCTCGATGAAGCGGCGAAACTTGCCACTAGCGAGATGCTCGACTGGATCGTTGCTATGAAAGGTTTACCCCGCGACGACGCGTACATGTTGCTGAGCGCGTCGATGGATCTCGTCGTGACGCAAGTGGTTGATGTCACGAAGGGCGTACACGCGATGATGCCGAAGGCAGTGTTTCGCGCTAAGCGCGGGCTCTAGGCCGGACTAGGCCCTAGGCTCTGGGCTCTGGGCTTTAGCCGGAGTCGGAGCAGAGAATGCATTTCTCGTTCACGCCCGGATCTAGCTTGCGTAGCGACTGCGTCGTAGGTTGGTGCTGAGTCTTCGAAGCCCAACACTTCGAGAACGAGAGACACTGTTGGGCTTCGAAGACTCAGCCCAACCTACCCGAGCTAAACGAAATAATCTCTGCGCTCACCCTGAGTAAGTCGAAGGGCTCTGAAGCCTTGAGATCCCTTCGACCTGGCCCAGAGCCCAGAGCCCAGCGCCCAGCGCCCGCGCGCGAAGCGCGCAGGTGGGGTCCCAATTTCCCCAAGCGTCTTAGCTCCAGCATTCAACGAAATCGCAGGTCGCTGTCTTCGTGCCATCGAGACAGCTGCAATCCAATGCGCGAGGGCTTCCAATGACGAAGAGAACGAGAGCGATGATCCGTGGCCGCTGGACGATGCTACTGAGTGCCATGCTCGTGACCTTCACGTCGCAAGCAGCGTCGCCAAGGCCGGGCAGCTTCAATCTGATGGAAGCCAGCATAGAAGACATTCAAAGCGCGATCCTTGGCAAGCACCTCACATCCGAGCAATTGGTGCGCATGTATCTCGCACGCATCAAGGCCTACAACGGCACCTGCGTGCATGAGCCGCAAGGCATCTTGGGCCCGGTCACAACGATAGCCAATGCCGGGCAGATCAACGCGCTTTCGACATTGAATCTACGTCCTGCCACTCGCAAGGCGCTCGGTTTCGATTCGCGCAAGGCGCGCAGCATGACCGATGCAATCGACAACAATCCCGCAATGCCCGACGCAATGGAGGTTGCAAAGGAGCTCGATCGTCAGTTCGCTACAACAGGAGAACTGGTGGGGCCGCTGCACGGTGTTGTGATCGCGGTAAAAGATCAGTTCGACACCTTCGACATGCGTACGACTTCCGGTGCGGACGCGCCCTATGCAAACGATCGGCCGCCCATCGATTCAACTTTCGTCACGCGCTTGCGAGCAGCCGGCGCAATTATTTTGGCAAAAGCCAACATGGGCGAGTATGCGGCCGGCGCACGGAGCGCTTTCGGCGGCACCTTTTGTAACCCCTATGATACGGAGCGCAGTCCGGGAGGATCGAGCGGCGGATCCGGTTCCTCGGTCGCTGCCAACATGGTGACCTGCGCGATCGGCGAGGAATCCGGTCCGTCGATTCGCAGCCCCTCCAAAAACAACAACATCGTCGGCATTTCACCCACGCAGGAACTGGTGAGCCGCCACGGCATGATCGCCGCATCGTTCATGAACGATCGCACGGGACCCATGTGCCGCAGCGTTGCCGATGCGTCGCGGATCTTGGACGTCATCGCAGGGTACGACGCTCGAGACGAACTCACCGCTTTCAGCATAGGGCGAAAACCCTGGCGTGCGTATACAAGTTTCGTGACCACGACGACCGACAGTCAACCGCTCGCGGGGCTGCGCATCGGCGTCGTGCGTGAGTACATGGACAAGAGGCTCTTCACTGTCACCGATGTCGAAAGCATCGACATCGTCGATCGGGCGCTCGGCGATCTCACAAAGCTAGGCGCCACGCTTGTCGATCCGGGTGCCGGCGGCGAATTGTTTCAGGGCTGCCTGCAAAAATACGCGCCGCACGTGGGCCAAGCGGCTTTCACCAAACAGTTCCCGCAGCTCTTTCCCATGGACGCGGGAGGCAAGCCCACGACGGATCATGTTCCGCAACTCGTCGAGCTCTATTTTAATTCGTCAAAGTTTCCGCCGACGTCCGGTACGAATCCCAACGTCGGACCGAGTATTCGCGGTATCGGTCCCCAGGTGACCACAGGAGAGCGCCGCTACATGATGGAGCGCTATCTCACGGAACGCGGTGACAAGAACATCAAGAGCATTCAGGACCTGATAGATAAGTCCAAGTTTTTCGTGGCCGGCGATGAAAGCGGCTACATGGACAAGAAGCAAATGCTGATCACCACGAACAAAGAACAAACGCTCGATATTGGCATTCGCTTGCAGAACCGCTTCGCCCTTCAGCAGCTGGCACTGCAATGCATGGCGCAGTTGAACCTCGATGCGCTGACTTATCCCACTAGTAATATTCCCGCGCCGAAGCTTGGCCGACCAAATGAACCCACAGTGAATGGACGTCAAGCGAATGCGTGGACTTTGCTTGGGCAAAATGGATTTCCGGCGATCACAGTACCCGCCGGCTTCACAACGCAGGTGTACGACCGCCTGTTCGATCCAAACGCTCCAAAAGACGCCGCCGATAAAACCAAGCTCGAAGGTCCTGTCGTGGCGCGGCTACCGGTGGGTATCGACTTCATGGGCCGCCCTTTCGATGAGCCGACATTGATTCGCATTGCCTCGGCGTATGAGATGCAAACACGGCATCGAAAAATTCCGCCGGGATTCGGCCCGTTGAAGGGTGAGATGTCATCGCAAGTACGCTGATCGCGGCACGTTGGACGAATTCGAAGAGCAGGAGATGTCGGATGTACACTGTTCCTGAAGAGCGCGATGGGGAGCCAAGCGCCAACTCTCGTAGGCAATTTCTAGCGGCCTTCGCGGGTGTAGGCGCATTGGGCACAAGCGGCGCGCTGTTGCCCGGCGTGCTGTGGGCAAAGATGGAAGAGGCCGGGACACAGAAAATTACACCTGCAATGCTTGAGGCTGCCGCGGCGGTGGCGGGCCTTGTATTCACGACCGATGAGTTGGCGGCAATGCTGCAGGCCGTCACGCAGAATCTCGAACGCTATGCCGCTATTCGGGCAACGCCGATTCCTGACGACGTGGCGCCGCCGTTCTACTTCAGTCCGCTCGTGTCCGGCATGCGAGTGAATCGCATACGCTCGCCATTTAAGGTGAGCAAATTGCCGACAATCAAGCGACCCACAAACCTAGAACACGTCGCCTTCTGGCCGGTCACGTATCTCGCGGCACTTCTCAAGTCGCGTCAAGTCACGTCAGTCGAATTGACTCAGATGTACTTGGGCCGCTTGAAACAATACAACCCAAAGATCAACTGCGTAGTGACGTTGTTGGAAGAATACGCGCTCGGTGAGGCGCGTCGCGCCGATGCCGAGATCTCATCCGGCCTGTACAAAGGTTTGCTGCACGGCATGCCGTGGGGCGCCAAAGACATTATTGCGGTGAAGGGCTTCAAAACGACGTGGGGCTCCGGCGCGTATGTGGATCAGGAGTTCGACCACGACGCGAGTATTGTTACCATCTTGCGCGAAGCCGGCGCCGTGTTGCTTGCAAAGCTGACGACTGGCGAACTTGCAGGCGGCGATCAATGGTTCGGCGGTCGCACCAACAATCCGTGGAATCTCAACGAGGGGTCAAGTGGCTCTTCCGCAGGATCGGCGTCCGCAACAGCGGCAGGTCTCGTGCCGTTTGCCATTGGCACCGAAACCGGCGGATCGATCTTAAGTCCATCGGCGCGCTGTGGCGCAACAGGATTGCGGCCAACCTTTGGTCGCGTCAGTCGCACGGGAGTGATGGCGCTGTCATGGACCCAGGACCGTCTCGGGCCGATCTGTCGTCACGTCGAAGACTGCGCCGTAGTGATGAATGTCATTGCAAAGCCGGACGGTAAGGATCTCAGCGTGTCCGATATTCCTTTCAACTGGGATGCGCAGCGGCACTTCAAATCGCTACGAGTCGGTTTTTTGGACGAGGCCTTTGCCGATTCCGATCGCAATGCGGAGTGGGCGGCCAACGATGCACGGACGCTCGCGAAACTTCGCGAGATGGGCGTTCAGCTCGTACCCGTCAAAGTGCCGGAATTTCCCATCGACGTACTGAGTGTGAGCGTTGAGGCGGCCGTGTTCTTTGATAACCTGCTGCGCTCGGGGCGTCATACGCTGCTGACCGCAAAAACCAAAGCGGATCGCTTTCGAGTGAGTCGCATGATCCCCGCGGTCGAGTACCTTCAGTCGCAGCGCATGCGCGCGATGATGATGCAAAAGTTGGCCGATGCCACCGCAAACGTCGACGTCTATCTCGCTCCGTCTACCAATGGAAATCCACGCGCCGGGGGCGCCGATGGTCCGGCGTCTGTCGCAACGCCGGCGCCGCCTGCCAATTTCACGCAGAAGCATTCACAGATGGCGAATCTTGCGTGCTATCCGGGTCTCGCACTGCCAAATGGATTCACCAGCGCCGGTACGCCAACGAGTATCAATTTTATGGCGCGTCCTTTCGGCGAAGCCGAGTTGCTGACGCTGGCAAAGGCGTATCAGGACGCCACGGACTTCAATTTGAAGCAGCCGATGATTTAGTGGATTCACGTCGGAGCGAACGACAGAGGTGAATAAGCGCTTCGCTATCGAGCATCCACGTTGGGAGGGCAACATTCATACTTGGATGCAGCTCGCTTGCTTTGCCGCATCACGCTACCGGCCGTGATCGTTAGCACCTTTGTCGTTGGCACTCCGGCCTCCGCGAGTATTTCGGCGGACCAAGTGTTGCAGGTGTTGAAAAGATAGTAGCTGCCGTTCGCTTCGAAGAATCGACTGTGGCCATACAGGCCATCGCGTGTGCTCTTTATTTCGCCGTTGGCGTCCGGCTTGAAAAACGTGGCGATGGTGTCGGTGAGCTGTCGAAGCCCCTCCGACGAGACATGTAATTCGACTCCTGTGCTGTCCGGGAAGGCTTGGAGTGGATCGTCGGGTATCGCGACCACGTGCATGACGGCGTCGTTCTTCCAGAATGCTGCTTTCAATGCCAGGCCGAGCGTATTCTTTGGCGCTTGATAGAAGTCCTTTTCGCCCCAGCCAAATTCGTAGTACTTATTCTCGCCCAAATCCGTGGGCACGAATTGTAAGTGTTGGCCGAGTTGTTCACGCGCGACCACGATGCCGGTGTGCCAGCCGTGGCTAATGATGTATACGGTTCTTTCGTCGGTTTTGCCGGCCGGTAGTTGTTGCCAATCTTTGAAATACGCGCACCCGCCCATACCGAGTATGGCAGCGAGGGAAATGGTTGCCGCAGTGGCCAACAGCCATCTGCGAGTCCGGGTGTTGTCTGATGCATTCATCACGTTTGTCTTCGGTTTATCCTTTGACGAACTAGGCCTAAGAGCCCTTCGACAAGCTCAGGGTGAGCGAACTCGGCAGAGGTGAAAACATTCAGATATCTCTTTTGACTCCGCTCACCCTGCGACCGCCATGGATGGCGTAGTGGTGATAACGTTGAAGCAATAACCATCCAATCCTGTCGAAGGGCTCTTGGACGCTTAATCGCCTTTCCACCACGGATAAAACGGCGGCATCTTGGATGCCTTGCCTGCAAAATTCGGTGCGCGCTTCTCCAGAAACGACTGTACACCTTCTTTGCCGTCGCCGACGCTCGTGTAGAACATCGCCAACGAATCGACTTGGTGCGCGGCGAGCGGGTGTGACTGTGCACTATTGCGATAAAGCATCTGACGCATCAGTGCCGTCGAGACGGGCGAGCGGTTATCGGCAAATTTGTGTGCGAGCTTGTAAGCCTCGACGAGCAATTGGTCGGGGGCATGTACGGCTTTGACCAAGCCGCCGCGCAAGGCTTCGGCAGCATCGAAAATATCCGCGCTGTAAAACCATTCGAGTGCTTGCTGCATGCCGACGATGCGAGGCAGGAACCACGTGGAGCATGCCTCTGGCACGATGCCGATCTTGCCAAAGACAAAGCCGACGCGCGCCTTCTCGGATATCAAACGAACGTCCATCGCCAGCGTCATCGTTGCACCGATACCGACGGCTGCGCCGTTGATCGCGGCGATGACCGGCTTTTTGCAGTTGTAGATTGCCAGCGTGACTCGGCCACCGGTATCGCGAACACCCGTCACGACATTGGGATCGTTGAGGCGGGTATGCATGTCTTCATTTGTGGGCTGCAGCGCTTCGTCGAGACCGAAGACATTTCCCGGCACCGAGAGGTCCATGCCGGCGCAAAACGCACGGCCGGCTCCGGTGACCACGATGGCGCCGACATCGTCGTCGTCGCTGGCTCGATTGAAGGCGTGCACCAGCTCGTTGGCCATTTCGACGGTGAACGCGTTCATCTGTTCCGGACGATTCAAAGTCAGGGTCAGGATGCGATCGGCGATTTTGTATTCGAGGGTGGTGTACTGCATGGTCTTTGTAGAGGGAGCTCGGCTTGAAGTCGCGGGTTAAAAAAAGGCTTGAGACCGTTGGCAACGATTCGATTTGCGATTTAACAGCTGAAAACGCATTCACTATTGCGCGGCATCGAAATTCTGGAGGATGATAGCCGCACATGAAGCAGTGTGTCTCAATCATCTCTCGCCTCGCAATCTTGACGGCCGGTGCGATCTTGCTGGCAGGTCTTGCTGCGTGCCGTCACACAACCGATGAGGACCAAATCGGCGCCGTGATTGCCGCGGCGGAAGTGGCAGCGGAGGCTCGCCAAACGTCCGATGTCATGAGATGGGTGGCAGACGATTATCGCGACGAGCGCGGTAACAGCAAGCAAGAGCTGGCACAGTTTCTACGCGGCTACTTCCTCACGCATCCCAAAGTCGAGTTGCTCGTCAAGATCGGGCCTGTCGTATTTGAAACCGCGACTCGCGCGAGCGTGTTGGTCGAGTTCGCAATCGTCGGTACGCAAACCACCGGCCAAACTAGCGGCCAAAATGACGGCGAGACGCAAACGTCGCTCACCGGTGATTTCGAAGCCCTGCATATGCAATTGCGCAAAGACGACTCGCAGTGGTTAGTTGTGCGAGCCGATCGCGAAGACAGGCGCTAAAGACAGAAGTCGCTAGTCGAAAAAATAGAAGTCGCTAGTCACTAGTCGCTAGTCGTTAGCCAGACAAGATAGAAGTCGTGAGTCGTTAGCCAGAAAAGACAGAAGTCGCTAGTCGCTAGTCGCTAGTTGCTAGTCGTTAGACAGAGTAACGAAAGAACCTTCTCACCTTCTGGCTCACGCCTAGCGCCATCTTCGCTTCCTTCCGATTTCTGGCTAGCCACTAGCAACTAAGGACTAGCGACTTCTATCTTTTGGGCTAACGACCAGCAACTAACGACTAACGACTTCTATCTTTTCTG
>Ga0193752_1001571_pt1 | contig 18766 bp, 20 predicted proteins | sample H1c1metaG_FD_144924 | JGI IMG/M metagenome (GOLD analysis project Ga0193752, IMG submission 144924) | Soil microbial communities from a riparian zone of the East river system, Colorado, United States - H1c1 | ecosystem: Environmental > Terrestrial > Soil > Riparian zone | place: USA: East River...
GTTTTACGGTAGAGAGCGTGGCCGATGGACTTGCTGCGCTGGCCGCTGCTCGAGCGAGCCTGCCCGACCTCGTGATCTCCGACGTGATGATGCCGGGGCTCAACGGCTTCGAGCTCGTGCGCGAGCTGAAAGCGGATCCGAGCACCATGCACATTCCTGTTATCTTGATTTCCGCCCGCGCCGGTGAAGAAGCGTCCGTAGAGGGACTCGGGGCAGGCGCGGCGGACTACATCGTGAAGCCGTTCAAATCTCGTGAGCTGCTAGCGCGGATCGAGCTCGTGGTGAAAGCGGCCGCCGCAGGGGGGCAGACAGCGGGCTAGCTCCGAACGCATCTTGCCTCGCGTCCTCTGTGCATTCGGCGTGTACCGCGTGATACACAGCGCGCCATGAAGGTTCGCAAACGTTGGTGGCTCATCGGGGCGCTGTCGTGCGTGCTCGTCTTGCTCGGTGCCGCTCGCTCATTCGGGCCGGCCAAGGACATCCCCGCGGGCACCGGCTATTCGGCCTGGGAGCTGTGCACGCGCACGATGCAGAGCGGTGAAGCGCTCGACCACGTGCGCACTCACTACCTCGAGCCGAAGGTCAAGCCGCTGCCGAAGCTATGGCAGATCGACGTGCGTCCCGGCGAAGCGGTCGCGGTCAGCACCGTGCTCCCGACGCTGACGCACGAGCGCGTAGCGATCTTTCGCAAAGGCCTGGGCTGCACGCTCGTCCCGCCAGGCACGACCGAAGCCGAGCTGCGCGCGCAACCGTTCACGCCCGCGCCCGAGCTTCCGGCTGACGCGCGCCCGTGGCCGTTCGGAGAAGGCACGGCACAAGGCGCGCTGCTGAGCGTGCAGGCGCGCGCGGCGATGGAAAAGCACGCGGCCCGGCTGTTCGGCGAAGAGAGCAAAGAGCTGAGCCTGGCGAAGAACACTACGGCGCTGCTGGTCGCTCAAAACGGCGAGCTCGTCTACGAAAGCTACGGACAAGGCTACACGCGCGAGCAACCGCAGCTCGGGTGGTCGATGACCAAGACGGTCACCGCGATGCTCGTGGGTGTGCTCCAGCGCAAGGGGATGATCGACCTCAACGCGCGGGTCGGATTGCCGCGCTGGGAGGGCACACCGAAGGCGTCGATCCTTTGGCGCCAGCTGCTCAACATGTCGCCCGGCATCGCATGGTTCGAAGGCTACGGCGGCACGAGCGACGCGACCAACATGCTGTTCTCGCAGGCCGATCAAGGGTCGTGGGCCGCAGACCTCGAGCAAACGGCACAACCTAGCACCGTGTTCACGTACTCCACGGGCTTCACGAACATCGCGATGCTGCGCATGCGCCAGCTGCTGGGCGGAACGCATCAAGCGATCTACGACTTCTATCAACGCGAGCTGTTTGCTCCGCTCGGCATTCGGCACGGCGTGATCGAGCCCGATGCATCCGGTACGCCGGTCGGCGGTGCGCGGGGCATGCTCCGGGCTCGATCACGGCTGCGGCTCGGCCAGCTGATGGCGAACGGCGGCACGTGGAACGGCGCAACCATGCTCACGCCCGAGCACGTGAGCTTCATGACGGCGGCGTCCCCCGCCGACGCCGGCTATGGCGGCTTCATGTGGCGTGAAGCGTCTCGCCTGATCGATCCGAAGCATCGCGAGCGGATCCCCGACGACATGGTGTGGTTCGCCGGTCACCTCGGCCAGTTCATGCTCGTCGTGCCGAGCGCCAAGCTGGTCGTGCTGCGCATGGGTGTCTCGGTCGGCGGGACCATGGACCACGACCTCGCGCGCGACCAAACCTTCGATCTCGTGGCCGATCTGATCTAGTTGGAGTCAGAGCCGAGCAGCGGCGCGACGTGACTCGAGATGCCGAGCTGGATCATCTCGAGCGTGCGGTCGAACCAAATGTTGTAGTAGTCGCGCCCGTGGTAATAGCGCGCGAACAGCGCGATCTCGCTGCCTGGAAACGCGACCGAGTACGCGACCGAGAGTTGAAAGCGGTCCAGCTGGCCGAGCGCCGAGTCATTCGTGCTTCGCGTAAATGCGTCGAGCGTCGCGCCGAGGCTTGCGCTCAGCGTGCCGCCGATCGACGGATGCTCGAGCACCGTGGCGTCGAGCTGTGCGCGCACCGTTCCATAGCGCCCGACGATGTCTTCCTGCTGGAAGAGCACTGGATGCCACTCGAGCGCGAAGCGCGTCCAGCGCAGCGCGGCCTGCTCAGGCTCGAACGAGTGCAACGCGAGCTCGAAGTAGTTCGTGTAGAAGTCGCCCGTCTGGTGGTTGAGCTCGCGCGCGGGAAGAAACGTCGGGCCCGCTTGTCCGTTCGAGTGATGCGCGACCGTGAACGATGCGTATCGAACCGCGTCGCGCTGGCTCGCCGGCTCGTTCAGCCACATGAATAGCGCCAGGCGCGGCATGTAGCTCGGCGTCTTGACCGGCTCGGAGAATTCGCGAAACAGCCGAATCACGATCTTCGGCGTGAGCACGAGCGCCAACGGCCACGACTCGCGGTGCGCGACAAAATGCGCCACCACGTTGGCCTCGTACCAAACCGGATCGAGACCGGCGAGCGGGATGGGCACGACCAAGTAGCTGGGCTCGAGGTTCGCGCGCAGCACCTCGCGCACCGCGGCCGGTTCTTGCGCAAACGCAGTGCCGCTCGCTGAGAGCAGCCATGCGAGCGTCGCGAGCACGAAACTGGATCGCATGGTGGGGCGGCTCCCCGCCTACGTAGCGCTAGCGCTTCATCTTGAGCAAGCCGCTTAACGTCCGAGCGATCGTCTTCGGGTTCAGGACCTTCGAGTGGCCTGCCACGCGGGCGCGCGCTTCGATCTCGATCTCGTCGATGCGCTCGCCTGCCTCACGGATGTTGTGGCGAAACGCCGTGCTGATCATCATCGTATCGTCGTCGCGCGGTGCGCAGCGCTGCCAGAGCGCGCGTTCGAAGAGATACGTGCCGCCGCTCTTGGCGACCTGACCCGTTTGCAGCTTGATCAGGTTGTTCAGCGTGCTGCTGATCACGTGGCGGTACCACGCGTCGTTGCGCTTGCTGTACACGGTCGTCGTCATCGGCGCGTTGCGGCGGCGCTTGAACAGCTCGAGCACGACCTCGGGGCCGATCTGGCCGTCGGCCGGGATCCACGTAACGTGCTCGCCCTTCGCCGCATCGAAGCCGGCGCGTAGCGCCCCGCCGATGCCGCGGTTCGGCTTGAGCGGTACGACCCGAGCGCGCCGATCCTTGCTCGCGAACGCGCTCATGTGCTGCAGCGTTGCGTCGCTGCTGCCGTCGTCGACCAGCACGAGCTCGTGCGCGATGTCGGCATCGTCGAGCGCGCCGCGTAGCTCGGCGAGCACATCGGCGATGCACTCCTGCTCGTTGTACGCGATCACGACCACCGTTAGCTCGGGCGGCTTGCCGGCCGGCCCCGTGTTCTCTTGCATGCTTCTGCCCCCCACTGGCTCAAGCACATAGAAATCTTGCAGCACCGGCACCGGCGCGAGCACCGGCGCGAGCATCGGTTGCTCGCGGATGCGATCTTCGGCCACCTGCAGCAGCGGGTCGATCTTTACGAGCGCCGGGCTGACCGTATCGACCGCGCGCGATAACAGCCCGCCGCTGGTGGCGGCAACCGCGCCGTCCGTGCCGCCCAAGAACCACGGGATGAAGTGCGCGAGCGTCGCCCGCTGGTACGTGCAGCGGAAGTGCGCGGCGAACAGCTCCGGGTACTGCTCGCGCGGTCGAAACGTCACGCGATACGGCACGCCCACGTCCGAGCGTGCGTCGACCCGGGTGGCGTGGTCGGTGGTGACGGGCTCTTTCAAGTACAGCTTGCCGCCCGGCGCGAGCATGCGCGCGCACAGCGTGCTGACGTCCGCGACCTCGCCCTCGCTGAGGTGGGTGCACACGCCCATGATCAGGATCGCGTCATAGTTACCTTCGGCTTTGAAATCGAGCAGCGAGGAGCACGCCGTCTTGAGGTTGGCGATCCCGAGCTCGCTCGCTTTCTGCTCGGCGATCGACAGTAGCTCGCGGCTGACGTCGACCAGCGTCACCTCGGCCACGCGCGGCGCGAGCCAGAGCGAGATGCGTCCCGCTCCGCCGCCGAGGTCGAGCACGCGGCTGCCTTTGTTGATCTCGAGCAGCTTCTCGAGATGGGCGCGCTCCAGCCGATCGCGGTGGGCGACGGCGGTGCGATCGCGCGTCACCGTGCCGAGCTGCGATAGATCTCCGCTCGCGCCGACCGACTTCGCTTGGGCATCCCAAAACGCGCCGACTTCCTCGGAAGAGGGCGCCTTGTGCTCGTTCATGACGGCGACGATTGTCCTTCCGGAAGATCGAGCCGGTCAACTTTTGTTTCCGCGCCCGCTGCGGCGCGTTGGACGAAGCGAGCCACGCCGAGCAGCGCCAAGAGCAGCGCGAGCCCCTGGTACGCGGTCATGCCGTGCCACAGCCGGGGCGTGTCGCGCAGCCATTCGTGGCCGAAGCGAAACAGCCCGTACGCGATCAGGTAGACGTGGAAAAGCTGGCCGCGTAGCGGGTTCGGGCGCGCAGCATCTTCGTGCGCGCGCGCCCAGGCATACGCGGCGGCCAAGAACACGGCGTTGAAGCCGAGCTCGACCAGCGACGCGGGCCAGCGCGGCACGCCGTGCGCATCGCGGATCGCGTACCACGCAGCGTCGATCGGGCGGCCCAGGCAACAGCCCTCGACCAAGCAGCCCACCCGGCCGAGCATCAAGCTGAACGGCACGGTGAGCGCAAACAGGTCGCCGGTCGGCTGCGCGTGACCGACCGCGCGCTTGGCCAGCTCGACGCCGGCGTACGCGCCGAGCAAGCCGCCGGTCACCGTCTTACCCCCGAAGATGACCTGCCACGTTTGCAGCGAAGACAACGGCGCATCCGGCGGTAGCGCCCAAAGGCCTTCCGCGAGCGCAAAGCCGAGCGGCGCGCCTGCGGCCATGCCGAACAGTCCGCCCAGAAACACCAGCGACAAGCGCTGTCGCACCGCTCGATCGGCCGTGGCGCGTTCCCACAGGTGTGCCGAGATTGCGATGCCGATGACGGCCAGCAGTGGATACACGAGGGCGGTCATCGCCGGCCGCTAGTGGAAACTCATGTCGTTGATCGTCATTGCGCAGCCGCCGAGCCACAGCAGCGCGTTCAAGGCGCCGAAGCCGAGCACGAACCCGCCGCGCGCCGCGAACGATGGATTGCTGCGCGCTTTAAAGAAGGCGTTGGCCAGGATGATCAGCACGACCAGCACGACGAACGGGAGCGCGAGCCCGACGAACACGCTCAGCTCCTTGAGCGGCTCGGCCAACATGCTCAGCGCCGCCAGCACGTCGTACGCGAGCGCCGGCGACAAAGCCAAGAGCACCCATTGCCACAATGGCCGTTCCTGCATGGGCGGGAGGCTAGCATCGCCCGGGGCCTTGACGCAGCGGCCGGTTCGCGCGCGAATGCGCCAGCCAGTGTTGTGTATCCACCGATGAGGATCCTCATGAGCATCAAGACCTTACTATTCGTGTTGTGCGCGCGACTCCGAAGGCACCTCCGGCATGAGCGGCGGAGATGGTGACGGCGATGGCGATGGCGATGGCGATGGCGATGGCGATGGCGATGGAGACGGCGATGGAGACGAATGCGACGCCGCGCCGAGCTACGACGAGGTCGCCGCGTTCGACAAGTGCACGATGTGCCACTCGTCCGAGCGGAGCGGCTCCGATCGCAACAACGCGCCGGCCGATCACAACTTCGACAGCTACGACGGTGCGATCGCGCAACTCGAGCACATCTTGGAGGAGGTCGAGGAAGGCAAGATGCCGCCGCCCGCCTCCGGCATCACGATCACGACTGCCGAGCGCGAAGCGCTGATCCTGTGGGCCACCTGCGACGGGCCGGAGTGATCGCGTAACAGTCTCGAGCCGCGCCGACCGGGCTGCTCATGCAGCCTGGCTCGGCGCGACCGCGAGCGCGGCGTCGAGCTTGGCGAAGTCGCGCGGCGAAAGGCTGGCGCGCATCGTCCCGAGCAGCTGCTCGAACACCGGCGCGGGGATGTTGGCCCGCGCTCGCTGCACGAGCTTGGCGCGTTGATCGGGGTCGAGCGCAGGCAAGATCCAACGCACGCCGCGCTTCAGCTGCTCCGGGCTCTCCGAGGCCATGATCTGCGCGAAGATCGCTTGCAGCTCGTCGTTGGTGAACAGGTCCCAGAGCAGCGCGTTCACGGCCGTCTCTTCGAGCGCCATGTGCACGAGGTTGTCGCCCACGAAGCGCGAAAAGCTCAGGTACAGGTGATGGGCCAACGCCTTGCGCTCTGCGACCGCATCGGGCGCGGCTTGATCGAGCGCGACCGCGTCCGTGAGCAGCAGCACGAAGTCGCGCTGGTGCCCCTCGTGATCCTGGCGGATCTCCGCCACCGCGCCGGGGCGCTTGCGGTCGATCGCCGTGTGCACGAAGCGCTCTTCGATCTCGAGGTGCTTTTCGAGCCAGCCGACCAGGTCGCATAGCTCGGCCACGGTCTCGGCGACGTCCTTCGGGTCGGTCGCGTCGAGGCGCCCCAGTTGAAAGAGGGTGCTCTGCATGGCGTGGCGCAGGCCCTTGTGGACGCTGGCATAGAGGTCGAGTTGTTCTTGCATGGCGGCTCTCCGATTCGTCGTGCGCACCGACGCGGCGCGCTCGATGAATGTCGCTGAGCCGGGTTTTTGGTGCCGCGAAAAGGTCCGTAGCTGGTTCTGAAAAGAACCTTAACTTTGGCTGCTCAGGCGCAGCGTGCGCGCGACCCGCAGCTGAAACCGGCCACGGCCGGTCTTCTCCACGGTCACGCCCGCGTCGTGCTCGTGCAGGCGCTTCTGCAACAGACAGATCCGCGCTTCGAGGTTGTCGGACAGCTCGGGCAGGCCGAGCGTTTTGTCGGCGCGCAGCTCGCGATTCGAGAAGTGCTCGCGCTTCTCGTTCACGAACGCGTTGACCAAACGCCACAAGATCGCGCCCGCCACGCCCTTGATCAGGTAGTCGTCGCCAAAGAACACGCTGTCGTTCGACGCGAAGTGGCGGACGCACAGCTCGGGTTGGCCCGTGCGCTCGGGCGCACGTGGCGCGTTCGCCGTCACCGGATCATCGGCCGCCATGTCGAGCGCGCGCAGGAACGCGCCGAGCTGTCGTGCGAGCACGACCAGCGCGTCTTCGTCCTCGTGCGAGAACCTGCGCTCCTCGGCGCTCTCGACGTGCAGCACTCCGAGCACGCGATCGCCCGCTTCGATCGGCACCGACAGCTGGCTCTGCGGCGCGCGCAGCCCGGGGAAGGGGATGGCGTGCTCGAGCCGCTCGCGCAGCACCGGATCTTCCGCGGCGCGCTCGCGCAGCACGCGCACGTACGCGTAGTCCGCGGCGGCGTGCGCGAGCCGGATCGGCGTGCGGCGCGCCGCAGCGATCCCGATGGTGCCGACATCGAGCGGGATCTCGGAGCCGATGCCGGAACTCTCGTAGCCCGAGCTGGCCAGCACGTAGAAGCGCTCGCGATGCTCGTCGATCGCCAGCACCATCGCGTGCTCGATCGCGAAGTGTTGCACCAGGCCGAGCAGCAGCGCGTCGAGCCCCGACCCGAGATCGTGGCTCGACGTCAGGCGATCGCTGCACGCGCGCAGCGCAGTCAACCGACTGGGCCGCTGCGGCTTGGGCAGGGCGGTGCCCTCGAGCATCTCGATCCGCTCGACGCGATAGATGTCCGAGCCGCGCAGCATGAAGATGCCGTCCGCGCCGGTGGCGGTGGCGATTGAAGCGAGCTTGGCGCGCATCCGCTCGAACACCGCGCCGTGCGTCTCGGTCCGCAGGTAGCGCAGGAACATCCGATACGCCGCGCCGCTCATCGGGTCGACCACGGCGACCACCGCGCGCGGGTTGCTCAGGATGTTGCGTCGTGTCTTGTTGAAGAACTGAAACGACAGCGCGACATGCCCGTCGTCGACGTACTCGACCTGCGACAGGTAGCAGACGTTCGGCGTGCCATCGCCTGCCGTCGTCGCGACGACGCCGGGCACGGCGCCCTCGAGCGCGTCGCGGATCTCATCGAGCGCGATGCCGGTCATCGCGCACCACCCGGGAGCGCGGCGCCCGCTTGTGGCCCGGGCGTTTGATCGAAAGCCGCGGTCGGCTCGATCTCGAACGCCAGGATCGGCCCAGGCCCGGTCGCGAGCAATTTCCGCACGAACGGCTCCGGCGCGTAGACCCACGCCTTCACGACCGCGTTCACGTACGCGTCGATGTGCTCGCGGTCGCCGGGCTCGAGCGCGGCTTCGACGGCTCGTGGCGCCTTGAGCTGAAGCGAGCGCAGCGTCGGCGAATGGGTGAACACGACGGCGATCGGCCGGCCGGCGCGCAAGTCGGCGACGGCCGCGCGGTTGCGCGCCTCCACCATGAAGACTCGCACGCCCGACGACGCGGTGACGCGAACGCCGATGCCCTGACCGAGCGACGGAGCCCCGGTCGCATCGCACGACGAGAACGTGATCGAGGGCGCGATCTCGCGCAGCCAACGCGCTTGTTCATCATCGAGCACTGCAGCCACGCCGGCTGCCTACCACGCAGCCGCACCATGCTCTAGCGGGGTACGTCCCGGTGGATCAATGGGTCTGCCGCCGGGGGCGGGGCGCGCGCGCAGGGGGAAGCGACATGACGCGGTCGCGGCCACCCCGTTTGGCCGCGTACAGGGCCTGATCCGCCGCGCTCTGCAGACCGGTGCAGTCCGACCCGTGGACCGGATACGCCGCGACGCCGGCCGAGATGCTGAGCGGCCCGATAGTGTGCGCGCCATCGAGGAGCCTGAGCCCCTCGATCGTCTTGCGCAGCTGCTCGGCGAGCTCGGTCGCCGCGATCAGGCCGGTACCCGGCGTGATGACGGCGAACTCGTCACCACCGATTCGGCACGGGATGTCGTAGCCGCGCAAGCGCGCGCGAAGGGAGGCTGCGACAGCGCGCAGCGCAGCGTCCCCGGCCGGGTGGCCGTGGTTGTCGTTGAGGACCTTGAAGTTGTCGAGGTCGAGCAACAGGAGGCTCACCGGATGGCCGTTGCGGTCGGCCAGCTGCAGCTCGCGCGCGAACGCCGCGTCGAAGTGCCGGCGGTTGTACAAGCCGGTCAGCGAATCCGTGACGGTCTGCTCGTGCAGCCGCTCGGCGAGCGCGCTCAGCTCGCCCGAACGCTTGCGCAGCTCGGTCTGTTCTTCTTTTTGCCGCCTGCGTTGCGTGACGGCGGCCTCCGAGTTGTGTAGCGCAACCTCGATCGTCGTGCGCAGCGTCGCACCGCCGATCGGCTTGATCAGGTAGCCGGCCGGCGAGGTCCGGAGCGCGCGATTGAGCGTGGCTTGATCGGTGTCCGCGGTCAGATACACGAACGGGATGCGCAAGCGCGAGCTGAGCGCTGCCGCGACGTCGATCCCGTCGGGCGAGCCCTGCAAATGGATGTCGAGCAGCGCGATGTCCGGCGGCGCGAGCTCCGCGAGGCGCAGCGCATCCGCGGCGGTGCTGGCGGTGCCCACGACGTCGTAGCCCATCTGTCGCAGCTCGGCGCGTAGGTCCATGGCGACGATCGCCTCATCTTCGACGATGAGCACGCGCGCCTTGCGCGAGCCGATGCTGATCGCGTCGCCCGCCTTGCGCGGCACCTTCCACTCCATCATTGCTCCTTATGCGGCAAAGTCGGCTCGAAGGACGCGCCGCCCCGCTCACGTCCGATCCTCAGCTCTGCGACCTCGCGAGGATCGCGCTGCCGAACGAGAAACTGATCGAGCGACGTGCCGCGCACCGCCACCGCGGCAACGCTGCGCGTCGCGACCGGCTCATTCACTTCCGCCATAACAGGTCCCCTGCACCGCACAGCCCCCCGGCTCACGGCAAGCGCGATCGCTACATCGCGCCGGGCGATCATACGGCAGTACGCTGGAGCGAAAGCGAGCGTGCAGGCTTTCGATCCGCGTTTTGGTCGGCGCTGGCTCACACGGACGCATCGGGAGAGGCTCGAGCGTGCAGACTCGTAGTCCAGTGCGGTCATCGTGCAGCTGACTGGAAGCTACATCTGGCAATACTGACTAGGCCACGACCACTGCCAGACGTCGTTGATCGGCGCGTACAGCCGCCGGTAGATGCGATCGCTCGTAGCGCGAACGAACACGCTCACACGCCAGCTCGGCCACGGCTCGTTGCTCGCCCCGGTGAACGAGCCCGCGATCGACAGCTGGCGAAACAGCATCGACTGCGCCGGCTGGCCGTGGCTCTCGAGCTCCCAGCCCGTCGCACCGTTCCATTGGTTTTCGAGCAAGCGAGGCGTGAGCGATTGCCCGAAGTCGCCTGCCGGTACGTGGCGCAGCGCGAAGGCATACAGATCCGGCCCGGTCGCTCCGCCGAACCACGCGGCATCGGGTGCGCCGATGCCGTTCGGCGCGGCGCCTTGATCGCTCCACTGCCACGACGCTCCGTTCCAATAGCGGATGTACACATGATCGTCGGCGCCGCGAACGAAGACGTGCATCGTGTTTTCGCGCGCAGCCACCGCCGTCGAGCCTTCGAGCACGGTGCCGCTCGGCGGCGAGCCGAGCGAGACCCAGCTCCACGCGCTGCCGTTCCAGTATCGCGTGTAGAGCTGCCCGTTGTTGCCGACAATGAACGCATACAGCTTGTCGTCGAACACCCGCACGGATGGCCGACCGATCAAGGTCGCGCCGGTGGGTGTGCCCTGATCCGACCAGAGCCAAGGCGAGCCGTACGCGACGTACAAATGCGAATCCGAGCCGACCACGAATCGTACTCGCGGCCGTTGTAGCTGACCGAAGCCGGGTCACTCGCGATCGACGCCGTGCTCGGCTTGCCGAGGTTCACCCACGACCAGGTCGGGCTGCCGTTGTTGAAGACGTTCGGGGCCGTGCGCAGGTACAGGTTGCCGCTCTGTGTGCGCGTGAAGATGAACAGATCGGTGTTCGTGCTGTGGTAGTGCGCGCTGGCGTCGCCGAGCGCGCCTTGCCCGGGCTTGCGGTGCGAGGTCGCGGTCCACGATGCCGACGGAGTGTTGCCGGAGACCTCGCACGCCATGAACGTGCCGTCGCTGCGCGAGGCGAACGCAGTGAGCGTGCCGCCTTGCGGGGAGTTGATCGGCATCGCCCAATCCGCGCGGGCAGGCGTGATGCTCGCGACCAGCAACAGCACGACCAGCATCGACTTCGGCATGAATCCCTCCACGGTTTCGCGGAGCCGACCACGCTGAGAGCTTGCGAGCTGTGGTGAGCACCACAATCGCCATTTCAGTGCGTTACCGCGCCGTGTCGAAAATAGTCGCAGACCCATTCTAGCTAGCGCGCGCACGGCTCTTTCCGCTAGTGCGGATCCTCGCAGTAGACACGCACGTCTCTGACAACTAATGACCCCTCCACATAGAAGAACATCGACCGATGCAGAGTGGGCGAGAACTTAGCAGCGACGCGCGCGGAGCGTCCTCGAACGGTGCGGAAGTCGAGCAGCAACCACCCGTTCTTTGCGACTCGAGCATGCTCGCGCTGTTCGAACGAGCGCGGCGTGCGGCGCGAGGCAATGCGCCACTCTTGATCATCGGCGAGACCGGCGCGGGCAAGGAGCTCGTCGCGCGCTATGCGCACGAGCACAGCCCGCGGGGCGAGCGCATGCTGCGTGCGATCAACTGCGCGGCGATTCCGAGCGCTCTCGTCGAGAGCACGCTCTTTGGTCACGAGAAGGGCGCGTTTACCGGCGCGAGCTGCCGCGTCAAAGGCGTGTTCGAGGAGGCCCACGGCAGCACGGTCTTCCTCGACGAGATCGGCGAGCTGGCGTTGCCCGCTCAGGCGGCGCTCTTGCGTGTGCTCGAGACCAAGCGCATCACGCGCGTTGGCTCGACCGCCGAGATCGCGCTCGACGTCCGCGTGATAGCAGCCACCCATCGCGACCTCGACGCGATGGTCGCCGAAGGGACGTTCCGCGCGGACTTGCGCCACCGCTTGGACGTGATCGCGCTGCACGTGCCCCCGCTGCGCGATCGCCCCGGAGACCTCGAGCCGCTCGTCCGCCACTTCCTCGCGCAGTGCAGCAGAGATTGGGCACAGGACGCGCAGGAGCTCGCGACGGATGCCTGGCGAGCGCTGCGGTCGTACGCGTGGCCCGGCAACGTGCGCGAGCTGCGCAATGCGATCGAGCACGCCGCCATGGCGTGCGAGGGCCCGCTCGTCACGCTCGCCGACTTGCCGGATCGCTTGCGCGCTCACGCGCCGACGGAGGGGCTCAGCGAAGAGCCGCCGGCGATGGTGAGCGGTGCAGACGATGTGTTCGCGGCGCGCGTGCGCGCGTACGAGATCGAGCTGATTCAGGAGGCGCTGGCAGCCACGCGCGGCAATCGTACACACGCGGCCGCGCGGCTCGGCATGCCATTACGCACCCTCGTGCACAAGATCCGCGCCTACGGCCTACGCAAGGAAGAGTAGGCCCCTCGATGCTTGATCGAGGGGCCCTTGCGAACGAGCGGTCTACAGATCCACGAGGAAATCCTGCGCAGTCGTGGCGGCCAGTGAACAATTATCGTTGTTGCCGTCGGTCGGGTCGGTCGAGATGCACCACCCGCCCGTGTTGTCGACACCGGACGACCAAACCTTGGTGCCGCTCGCGTTGAACAGCTCGATCTGGTCCAGCCAGAACGCTTGATCACCGTCGGTGTAGACCCAGAGCTGCGCCACGTTGGCCACGGTTACGAAAGGGTCGCTCAAGACAAAGTCGTTGTTGCCGGAGATGCCTGGGATCGGCCGAGCGGCCCCGACCGGCCAGCAGAAACCGTTTACAACGGTCGTGTAGCAGACAGCGATGTTGTTCGGCGTGTCCGCCCACGTGACGCCCAGTGGATTCGACGAGTTGTCGAGCCTGACGGTGAAGCTCGCATGAGCGCTGTTTGAGAAGGCTGAGCCCGCGATCGCAAACGCTGCGATCGAGAGCAATTTGGCAAGATGACTCATAACGGTTCCTCCAATTGAGTGAGAACACGCCGAGCGAAACGCAGCGCGCTCGCTCGGTGCGCACGCGCTCAAATGCAGCGTGCATGCCACGCACGACAGCCGCGCAAACCGCAGAGATTTCGCGCTGCGCGCGATCAACGCGATCGAATCCAAGCAACGTTTGCTCCGTGGATCGCGCGTACTGCGTCGAGCCGAGCAAACGTTGCATGGCTAGTGCACTACGGGTCGATGCCGGCGATGCAGAGCGTGCCGCGGCATGCTGCGCATTGCGCCCCTTCACGGGCGCACGCGCCTTGCGGCGTGACTGCGATCAAGCCGTCCTGACAGCCATACGTCACGCGATCGAGCGCGCACTGCGATTGCGCTCGCAGCTCGGCCTGGCATTGCTCGGGCGTGCTGCTACGCAGCGCTGCGCAAAACAGCTTGCAGGTCGCCGCCCAGTCCGGCGGCATGCGCTCGCAGTTGGCAGCGGCTTGCGCGTCGCAGTCCTGCTCACACGCGTCCGCCTCGCCATCGATCAGGACCTGCGAAGCGATTCAAGAGTTTGAGGCGTGGTTGATCGCAGACCACGAATGTCTGCCCGATTGCTAGCTGCAACCACGGCATTCTCCGGCGTGACGGATGATCCCGAGAGCCTGCAGCCGCGTGTGGCCAAGGAGCCCAAGACGTCGCTGAGCTGCGCAGAAAGGTCGCAACCGAATGCGACTTGCCGCGAATCATCGACCGCTGCAGCTCACTTGCGGATCTGGTTCGCGAGCTACGTCAAGTCCCGCCGACTTGAGCGCTTATTTGCCGAAGCGGCGCGAGCGGTCGTCGAAGGAGCGCAGCGCGCGCAGGAAGTCGATGTGGCGGAAGGCGGGCCAGTTGGTATCGCAGAAGTAGTACTCGGAGTACGCGCTCTGCCACATCAGGAAGCCGCTCATCCGGACCTCACCGCTGGTGCGGATGATCAAGTCGGGCTCGGGCAGGCCCGACGTGTACAGGTAGCGCTCGATGGCGTGCGGGTTGAAGTCCTTGAGCGTGGCCTCGAGGTCTTTGCCCGTCGCGAGCTGGTGGCCGAGGTAGTCGCGGAACGCGTCCGAGATCTCTTCGCGGCCGCCGTAGGCCAGGGCGATGTTGAGCACGAAGCGATCGTAGTGGCCGGTCGCGTGCTCGACCTCGCCGATCGCGGCTTGCAGGGTCTGCGGCAAGAGATCGCGGCGGCCGATGAAGCGGACGCGCACGTGGTTGTCGTGCAGGTCGGGGCTCGTGACCATCTCGCGGGTCTTGACCTCGAACAGCTCGAGCAGGGTGCGGACCTCTTCCGAGTCGCGGTTGAAGTTGTCGAGCGAGAAGCCCCAGACCGTGACGACCGGGATGTTGTGCGCGAAGCACCAGTCGAGCATCTCGCGTAGCTTGTCGGCGCCGATGCGGTGGCCGACCGCGACGTCTTGCGCGCCGAGCTGGCGGGCGAAGCGGCGGTTGCCGTCCATGATGATGCCGATATGACGCGGCCTGTTCCACGTCTCGGCTTGCGCCGCTAGGTACCGCTCGTAGATCCGATAGAACGGCGAGAGCGCTGCATCGCGCACGGCGCGCAACGCGATCCCGAGGTTCCCCGCCTCGCCGCCCTTCCAAAGTTGCAGTGCGGCGCGCGCCTTGTCGGAATGACTCGAAGGGTTGGTCATAAGTGATCAGGCCGCGCAGTCGTGGTGTTAGGCGTGGTGCCTAGGCGTGATGCCCAACCTGCGTCCACGGCACGCGGCTTAGTTTCAAGCAATGTCGGGCGGATGCTACCGCCAAGCTCGTGTCGATGGATAGCGCGCGGCTGCGATCGGCGCTAGCTCGGTCGCGGGTTTGAAGCGGCCCTGCACGAGCTTTCCAAGATTCACCCGTCATGGGCCGCGGCGCGCGTTGCGCCTTTTGGCCGGCTCGGGTATTGGCGCCGCGAGCACTACCCAGAGCAGGAGGCCTTGATGATGGGCATGGGACGGATCGCGCGAGCGCTAGTATCGGTTTCGGACAAGAAGGGCGTCGTCGAGCTCTGCCAAGCGCTGGTGGCGCGATCGGTGAGCGTCGTGTCGACCGGAGGCACCGCTAAGGCGCTGCGCGACGCGGGCGTGCCGGTCATGGACGTCTCCGAGCTCACCGGCTCGCCCGAGATCATGGACGGCCGCGTGAAGACCCTGCACCCGCGCGTGCACGGCGGCATCCTGATGCGCGATCTGGACTCGGATCGTGCCGATCTGAGCCGCATCGGCGGCTCGCCGATCGACCTCGTGGTCGTGAACCTCTATCCGTTCGAGGCCACCGTGGCGCGCAACGCGCCCCACGACGAGATCATCGAGAACATCGACATCGGCGGGCCGTGCATGATCCGTGCATCGGCCAAGAACCACGGCCGCGTGACCGTGGTGGTCGACCCGCGCGACTACGATCGCGTGCTGGCCTCGATCGACAAGCCGGACGGCAAGCTGCGGGCCGAGCTGGCGCTCAAGGCGTTCGCCCATACCGCCGCCTATGACAAGGCGATCACGGAGTATCTGCAAAAGGTGCAAGGGTAGGGCGCGATGAAAGTCCTCGTCGTCGGCAGCGGAGCGCGCGAGCACGCGATCGCATCGCGGATCGCTCAATCGGCAGGCGTGTCGCACCTGCTGTGCGCGCCCGGCAACGGCGGCACGGCGGCGATCGCCGAGAACGTCGCGGTCGCGGCCGAGGACGTCCCGGGGATCGTGAAGCTGGCCAAGGACCGCGGCGTGGGCTTCGTGGTGGTCGGGCCGGAGGGGCCGCTGGTCGCGGGCCTGGTCGATGCGCTGGAGGAAGCGGGCATCGAGGCATTCGGCCCCAAGCGGGTGGCCGCGCAGCTCGAGGGCTCGAAGGCGTTCAGCAAGGCGTTCATGGAGCGCCACGCGATCCCGACTGCGGGCGCGGCCACGTTTACGGATGTCGATGCGGCCGTCGCGTACGCGCGGTCGCACGGCAAGCCGTTGGTCGTGAAGGCCGACGGGCTCGCGGCAGGCAAGGGCGTGGTCGTCGCGCGCACCGTCGACGAGACGGTCGATGCGATCGAGCGCGTGATGCGCGCGCGCGAGTTCGGCGCGGCCGGCGAGCGCGTCGTGCTCGAAGAGGTGCTGGTCGGCGAAGAGGTGAGCTTTCACGTCTTGCTCGACGGCGAGCACAGCATCCCGCTCGCGGCGGCGCAGGATCACAAACGGCTCATGGACCACGATGAAGGTCCGAACACCGGCGGTATGGGTGCGTATTCGCCGCCGCCGGTCGTCACCGCCGAGGTTGAGAAGAAGATCCTGGAGCGTGTCGTCGCGCCCACCGTCGCCGGCCTGCGCAAAGACAACATCCCGTTTCGCGGCGTGCTGTTCATCGGCTTGATGATCGATAACGGCGAGCCGTACGTGCTCGAGTACAACACCCGCTTCGGCGACCCAGAGACCGAGGTGTTGCTCGCGCGCTTCGACGGCGACCTGCTCGCGCTCTTGCGCGCGTGCGCGCAAGGCAAGCTGAGCACGACCAGCGTGCGCTGGAAGGCGCCGTGCGCGATGGCGGTGGTGCTCGCGGCCGGCGGCTATCCCGGCAGCTACGAGAAGGGCCGCGTGATCAGCGGGCTCGACGAGGCGGCGAAGATCGAGAACGTGCAAGTGCTGCACGCCGGTACGAAGCGCGAAGGCGACACGGTCACGACGGCTGGTGGGCGCGTGCTCGCGGTGACCGCGCAGGGCACGGATATCGACAGCACCGCAGCGCGCGCGTACGAGGCGGTGTCGCGGATCGCGTTTGACGGCATGCAGTACCGCCGCGACATCGGGCACCACGCGCGTAAAAAGTGATCACTATGCGTGCGTTCGTCGAAGCGCTGCGGGCTGGAGGCGTCGTCGCTTGCCCGACCGAGACGCAGATGGGCCTCTTGGCCAATGCGCTGGACGCCGAAGCGATCGCCCGCGTGAGCGCGCTCAAGCGAAGGCCTGCCGGCGAGCCGATCGGGCTGATCGCGCCGAGCGTGGAGAGCGCGCTGTCGCTCGTGATCGAGATGACTCCGCTCGCGCGCGAGCTGGCCGAGCAGCACTGGCCTGGGCCACTCACCTTGGTCATGCGCGCGCGCGGCCACGTGCCAGCCGGGGTTCAAAAGGACGGCACAGTGGCGATTCGCGTGCCCGGGCCGAGCCCGGCGCTCGAGCTGGTGCGCGCGTTCGGCGGCCCGCTGACCGCGACCAGCGCCAATATCAGCGGACAGCCGCCGCTTTCGACCGAGGCCGAGCTGCGCGCGGCGTTCGGCGCGGGCCTGGCCGGCATTGTTCCCGGGACATCGCCGGGCAGCGCACCGTCGACCATCGTCGATGTGACAACGGATCGTCCTGTAGTGATACGCAAAGGCGCGTTGCCGCTGCCGTTCTGAGCGCGCTAGGTTGCGCGGGCTCAGGTGTCCCGATGACCACGCCGCCGACCGCCAGCCAGACAGCAACGTTGCTCGTGTCGTGTCCCGACCGCAAAGGCTTGGTCGCGGCGCTCGGCCAGCTGCTGTACGGCCACGGCGTCAACATCATCGATGCCGACCAGCACACCGATCCCAACGCGAGCTTGTTCTTCCAGCGCATCCGCATGGACCTGCGCGAGCTGCACACCGACCGGCATGCCTTCGAGCGCGCGGTCGCCGAGGTCGCGGATCGCTTCAAGATGACGTTTCGGATCACGTACGGTGATAAACCATCGCGCGTCGCGATCCTGGTCAGCAAGTACGACCACTGCCTGCACGACCTGCTATGGCGGCACCGAGCCGGCGAGCTGCCGTGCGAAATCCCGATCATCGTCAGCAATCATCCCGACTTGGCGCCGGCGGCCGCGGTGTACGGCATCCCCTTCCACTGCCTGCCGGTCGAGCACGACAAAGCCGCGTACGAAGCCAAGATCATCGAGCTGCTCGAGCGCGAGAGGATCGATCTGGTGATCCTCGCTCGTTACATGCAGATCATCAGCCCCGAGCTGTGCGCTCGCTACCACGAGCGCATGATCAACATCCACCACTCGTTCTTGCCGGCGTTCGTGGGCGGCAAGCCGTATCACCAGGCGTATGAGCGCGGTGTGAAGATTATAGGCGCGACCGCGCACTACGTGACCGAGCAGCTCGACCAAGGCCCGATCATCGAGCAGGACGTGACGCGCGTCTCGCACCGCGACTATGTCGCCGACATGGTTCGCAAGGGCCGCGACCTCGAGCGCATCGTGCTGTCGCGCGCGGTCCGCGTGCACTTGGAAGACCGCGTGCTCGTGTGCGGCAACAAGACAGTGGTGTTCGATTAGTGGCCGACGCTGCAGCCATCGGTGCGCTCGGCGAGCGCGCTCACGAGCTCTACAAGCGCAACGCCGACCCGGACGCGCTGCTCGACGCGTTTTTAACCTGGGCGAGCGAGCGCAACCTGGCGCTGTATCCGGCGCAGGAGGAAGCCATCCTCGAGCTGTTCGCGGGCAAGCACGTCGTGCTCGCCACGCCGACCGGCTCGGGCAAGTCGTTGGTCGCCACGGCGTTGATGTTCGGCCAGCTCGCGACCGGCGGGCGCGGGTACTACACGTTCCCGATCAAGGCGCTGGTCAGCGAGAAGTTCTTCGAGCTGTGCGACGTGCTCGGTCCCGACAACGTCGGCATGATGACCGGCGACGCGACGATCAATCGCGATGCGCCGATCATCTGCTGCACCGCTGAGATTCTCTCGAACCTCGCGCTGGGCGAGGGCGCGACCGCCGACGTCGATGCGGTGGTGATGGACGAGTTCCATTTCTACTCGGATCCCGACCGCGGCATCGCCTGGCAGGTG
>Ga0193752_1001572_pt1 | contig 18765 bp, 15 predicted proteins | sample H1c1metaG_FD_144924 | JGI IMG/M metagenome (GOLD analysis project Ga0193752, IMG submission 144924) | Soil microbial communities from a riparian zone of the East river system, Colorado, United States - H1c1 | ecosystem: Environmental > Terrestrial > Soil > Riparian zone | place: USA: East River...
GCCGACGCCGATGTCCACCGTGCAAGCGCATTTGCCGGTGAAGCTTACGATCTACGACAAGGACGGAAACCGCCTGCATGAGCACGCTCTGGGAAACCTGAAGCGCAGCGATTCACTTGCGGTCGCCGCCAACGAACTTCTGAAAAGCCCGATGCCCGGCGGCTACGGCCATATGGAGCTCGCTTACGATTTCGATGCCGGCGAGGAGGCCGACGGCTGGTTGCACGCGCTCTTCCGCTTCCAAGATCGCGAGACCGGCCATGCCGCTGAAACCAGTTTCGGCGCGCATGTGTTCAACACGCTGGTGACCTATCGCGACGAGCCGCAATCGTACAAAGGCCCGCCGCCGGGCCTCTCCACGCGCCTGTTCCTGCGCGTCGGATTGCCGCCCAACGATACGATGTGCCACCTCATCTATCCGGCGTCTCTGCCGTGGCACGAGCACTCCGACACGGCGCTGGTCCTGATCGCCGCGAACGGCGCGGACGTGGCGAAGCGCACCATCAGAATTGCCTGCGGGGGCTCGCTCCTGTTCCGCGTGAACGAAACCTTCACGACCGCCGAACGAAGCGAAGCCGGCGAGTGCGGTTATATCGTCGTGCGCGACACCACCTGCCGCCTGTTCGGTTATCACGGCGTCATCGGTCCAAACGCGTTCAGTCTCGATCACATGTTTGGCTTCTGAGCCGGCACAATGGACCCGGCACCGCCGCCTTCCTGCTGGGTCGTGACCGACGGCAAAGCGGGGATGATCAGCCAATGCGTCGGCCTCGCGGAAGCGTTGGAAAGCGTGCCGGACATCAAGACCGTGCGGCTCCGGACGCCGTGGCGCGATTTCACGCCCTATTTTCGGCTCGGTGGGCGTTTGCAGTTCGCCGCCGACAGCGATCCCCTCAACCCGCCCTGGCCCGATCTTCTGATCGCCACCGGGCGGCACAGCGTTGCGGCCTCCATTCTCGTACGTCGCCTGGCCGGCGGAAAAACGCGCACGGTGCAGATCCAGAACCCCGTCATCGGCCCCAAGCATTTCGATCTCGTCGTCACGCCGCGCCACGACAATCTGCAAGGCGAGAACGTCGTGGTCACGCGCGGCGCGCTCCATCGCGTCACGCCCGCGATGCTGAAGGAGGGCGCGGATCAATTTGCCTGGCGGCTCCAGCATCTGAAGCGGCCCTATATCGGCGTGCTCATCGGCGGCTCCAACAACGTCTATCGCCTGGAGGCGGACACGATGCAGAGCATCGCCGCACGATTGGCTGCGTGCGCGCGCACTCTCAACGCAAGCCTGATCATCACGCCGTCACGCCGCACCGGCGAAGCCAATCGCGAAATTCTGAAAAACGCCCTCATAGACGTGCCGCATTACCTCTGGAACGGCGAAGGGGAGAATCCTTATTTCGGCCTACTCGGCCTCGCGGATTTCATCGTCGTGACCGCGGATTCCGTGAACATGGTGTCTGAAGCCGCCAGCTCCGGAAAGCCGGTCTATGTCGCGGCCCTTCCCGGAGGCTCCGCCAAGTTCTGGAATTTCCACCAGCGCCTGATGGAAGAAGGCGTGACACGCGCCTTTGAAGACAAGCTCGAGCCCTACACCTATCCGCCGCTCGACGACGTCGCGATGGTGGCTGACAAGGTCCGCACTCTCCTGCGGTAAAGCTCTCATCCACCGGTTGCGCCAACGGCAAGCGCAACACTCAAGCTTGAGTTTTTTCGAGCAGGAGTTCGCGCGCCCTGTACTCCCGGAAAACGTCTTGGATCTGACACCAAAAGGTCGCTCGGTTGAAATGAGCTTGGTTAACGATGAAAGGACAATTCAACCACAAATGGCGAGGCTGTGACCCCCATGCTTCCAACCGATCGTCGCACATTTCTTCGCATTCTCAGCAGCGGCGCGCTCGCCGCAGCGCTTCCCGCAAGCATTGATCGCGCGTTGGCTATCCCCGCGCACAATAAAAACGGCTCGATTGAAGACGTTGAGCACATCGTCATCCTGATGCAGGAGAACCAGTCGTTCGATCATTATTTCGGAACGCTGCGCGGCGTGCGGGGATTTGGCGATCCGTATCCCATAAAGCTGCCGTCAGGAAAACCCGTCTGGTATCAGCCGGACGGCAACGGATATCTCCTGCCGTTCCACCCTGGGACAAACAATCTTGGATCGAAGTTCCTCGAAGGGACGCCGCACAACTGGCCGGATTCGCACGGGGCGTGGAACAACGGAAAATACGACGCCTGGGTTGCGAACAAGGGTCGAGCGACCATGTCGCATCTCACGCGCCAAGACATTCCATTTCATTTTGCCCTCGCCGAGGCGTTCACCATCTGCGACGCCTACCATTGCTCCCTGATGGGTGCGACGGATCCCAATCGCTACCATATGTGGACTGGTTGGTGCGGCAATGACGGAGCCGGCGGCGGACCCGTCGTCGACAATTCCGAGGCAGGGTATGACTGGCATACCTATCCGGAGCGCCTGGAACAGGCGGGAATATCCTGGAAGATCTATCAGGACGTGGGCGACGGCTTGGACGCGCCCGGTTTTTGGGGCTGGACCGGCGATCCCTATATCGGCAATTACGGCGACAATTCGCTGCTCTATTTCCATCAATATCAGAACGCGCTCCCCGGCCAGCCGCTTTACGAGAGGGCGCGCAGAGGAACGAACATCAAGGTCGGCGGCACGCTCTTCGATATCCTCAAGGAAGATGTCCGGCAAAACCGCCTGCCGCGGGTGTCCTGGATTGCTTCACCGGAAGCCTTCAGCGAGCACAGCAATTGGCCGCCAAACTACGGCGCCTGGTACATCTCGCAGGTGCTCGATGCCTTGACGTCCAATCCTTCCCTGTGGAGCAAGACCGCCCTGTTCATCACCTATGACGAGAACGACGGTTTCTTCGATCATGTGGTGCCGCCCACGCCGCCGCGCTCGGCCGCCGAGGGCAAGTCGACGGTCTCGACCATCAATGAGATCTATCCCGGCAATGGCTCTTCCTATGAGAGCGGTCCCTACGGGCTGGGCAACCGCGTGCCGATGATCGTGGTATCGCCCTGGAGCAAAGGCGGTTGGGTTTGCTCTCAAGTGTTCGATCACACCTCGCTCATCCGATTCATCGAGCAACGCTTTGCGTCGGGCAATCCGAATCTGATCGAGGCGAACATCACCCCTTGGCGACGGGCTGTGTGCGGCGACCTGACGTCCGCGTTTGACTTCAAGACGCCGAACGCCGCGAAGGTTTCCTTGCCGAGCACCTCCAAATATCCGCCGCACGACAATCAACGGCATCCGGACTTCCAGATGGTCCCGCCTAAAAACCAGAAGATGCCGAAGCAGGAGAAGGGCCTGCGGCACGCCCGCGCGATTCCTTACGAATTGCAGGCGAGCGGCAAAGCCGATTTTGGCGCCGATAGTTTCGAGATATCGTTTGCCAATAGCGGCGAAGCGGCCGCGTGCTTCCACGTGCGATCGGGCAATAGCGCGCAAGGTCCCTGGACCTTCACGGTGGAGGCAGGAAAGTCGCTGTCTTATCTTTGGGATATCGGCTCGGACCCCGGCCGGTACGACCTTTCCGTCTTCGGGCCGAACGGGTTCATGCGCGCGTTCCGCGGCGGCGTTTCCGGTTCCAAAGCAAATATCGACACCGAATGCCGTTATGACGGGGACGACCTGCAGCTTGAAGTGATCCTCACCAATCGCGGGGCTCGGTTTTGCCGCGTGACTGTCGCCAATGCCTATGGTGGCAAGAAGGTCGAGCGCTCGCTGTCGCCCGGGCAGAGCGTCAAGACGACATGGGACCTTAATGCCAGCTTCGGCTGGTATAACCTGTCGATCGAAGAGGCATCGGATCGGAGCTTCGCACGCCAGCTGGCGGGTCATGTCGAATCAGGAACGCCAAGCGTGAGCGATCCCGCCTTCGGGAGTTAAGTTCTCCAACAACACGCTTGTCATTCCTGGGCTCGCGATGCATTTGCATCGCGAGCGAAAGGGAATCCACGTGCAACAACACGGGTGTCATTCCCGGCGCTCGCAATGCAGTAGCATTGCGAGCGGGAAGGGAATCCATGTGCGGGCTCGATTTCTTCCCATTACCCCTCTGAGCTGCGCAGCAACGCCACATTCTTCCCCCGGCGGCCGGGGCCCGCACAGGCGCGGCCCGTGGTATAAGCCTATTGATTTTAGAAATAGGACTATTTCACTCCTCCGTTTGAGGAGGGAGCGTCATGTTGGAATTCGGCCCGCAGACGCGTCGGCAAGACCCGCGAATCGCGGGGTGCCCAATGAGGGCGCGCGCGATACTCGTTGCTGGGGAGGGCGCCGTGCGTTAACCCCACTTGATAAAAAATCAAGTTTGGAAATCAAGATCGAGCACGCCATGCTGGTTCACGCCGCCTTCGACCTGCTTGGCTGGCTTACTGCGGCTGTCGTTGGCGTGATCGTTGGACGGCTGAACCTGCTCGTCAGCGCGCCGAAGCGTTCGCCCATCACCGATCCGGGGTACTTCATCGCGCTTGGTCTGGGTGCTCTCACCGGCGCGATTCTTGTCGGCAGCTTGAACCTCAACCTCGCCGGGACCTTCGCGCTCGGCCACAGCATCGCGGGCGGTATCGTCGGCGGCATCATCGGAGTTGAGCTCTACAAAGCGCTGAACGGCATTCGCGGCTCGACCGGCGGCGCGTTCGTCGCGCCGCTCGCCGCGGGCATCGCGGTCGGGCGCCTCGGCTGTTTCTTCGCCGGTCTTCCCGATTTCACTTACGGCGTACCGACCGCGCTCCCCTGGGGCGTGGATTTCGGCGACGGCATTCCGCGCCATCCGGTGCAGCTCTATGAATCCGCGGCGATGCTCGTCTTTCTCGTGGTATATCTGCGCGGCATTGCGCGGGGGACTCCGTTATTCTTGCGCGATGGATTCTATCTCTTTATCGCGTATTACGGCGTGCAGCGGTTTCTTTGGGAGTTCCTCAAGCCGTATCCCACGCTCGTTGGTCCGTTGAATGTCTTCCACATCCTCTGCCTCGCCATGATCGGCTACGCCCTCTTGATGATCGGTCGCAATCGTGAATTTCATCCGGCCCGCTAAGGACTACAGCTTCTACGGTCAGACCACATCGCTGTGCGAGACCTGCCTGCGCCTCGTGCCGGCGAAAATCCTCATCGAGGGCGACGACGTTTACTATCTCAAGCGCTGTCCCGACCACGGTGCGCAGAAGACGCTGATCGCAACCGACGCGGCCTATTTCAAGAGTTGCAAGGATTATCTGAAGCCGGGTGACATGCCGCTCAAGTTCCAGAGCCGAACGCATTACGGCTGTCCCTATGATTGCGGCCTCTGCCCGGACCACGAGCAGCATTCCTGCCTCGCGCTAATCGAGATCAACGAGGAATGCAATCTCACCTGTCCGGTGTGCTTTGCCGACTCCTCGCCTGCACGCTCCAAGAACCGCAGTCTCGCCGAAGTCGATGCGATGCTGGAGACGCTGGTCGAAAGCGAAGGCCAGCCCGATCTGGTGCAGATCAGCGGCGGCGAGCCCACCGTCCATCCTCAGATTCTCGAGATCCTGAGGCTCGCCAAGTCGAAGCCGATCCGCCACATCATGCTGAACACCAACGGCGTTCGCATCGCGCGCGATAAGGAGTTCGTGGCGGCACTCGCCGATCTGAAGCCCGGCTTCGAGGTCTATCTGCAATTCGATTCGCTTGAGCGCGGGGCGCTGGAGAATCTCCGCGGCGCCGATCTTCGCCGGGTGCGCGAGGATGCGCTCGCCAATCTCGAACGCGCCGGCATTTCCACGACGCTCGTCTGCGTGGTGAAGAAGGGCGTCAACGACCACGAGATCGGCGCCATCGTTCGTCACGCGCTCACCTATTCCTGCGTGCGCGGCGTGACGTTCCAGCCGGTGCAGGATGCCGGGCGCAACCTCGATTTCGACAAGAACCGCGACCGCGTGCTCCTGACCGACATCAGGTGCGGGATCGGCACGTCTGGCGTGTTCGATGCCGCCGACGTGATACCGCTCCCCTGCAATCCCGATGCGATCGCCATCGGCTACGGCTTGCGCGATGGCGCGAACGTCATGCCGATCACACGGCTGATCCCGAAGGACGAGCTGCTCTCATCCGTCCCGAACACCATCTCCTTCGAGCGCTATCCGGAGCTGAAGAACCGGTTGTTCGATCTCTTGTCGCTCGCCTCCAGCGGCGAACGGACGAAAAGCGTTCTCGGCGATCTGCTCTGCTGCCTGCCGCAGGTCGAAGTGCCCTCCGACCTCGGCTACGACAAGATCTTCCGCGTCGTGATCGTGCAGTTCCTGGACCGTTTCAATTTCTGCATTGCCTCGGTCAAGCGTTCCTGCATCCATTTCGTGACGGCGGAAGGCAAGATCATCCCGTTCGACACCTACAATCTCTTCTATCGCAACGGTCTCGCAGAGAAGCTGCGCGAGCAAGCCCGTGTCCCAACCTGAGCCGAAGGCTCCCGCCGATCGTCCGCGCTGGACCACGGCCAGCATTGCGCTGTTCGTCATCGGGCTGCTGATCCTTCTGCCCTCGGGTCTCTGCACTGTTTTGGTCGCGGCGGAGGAATCGTCGGGCCTGGATATTGTCGGTCTCGTGCTCGCCGTCGGCGCCGTGCCGATGGGAGCAGGTGCTGCTCTCATCTATGCCGCGCTGGAGATTCGCCCGCGCAACGAACAGTCCTCGCAACACGCGCCGGCGGGGCAGGGCCCACTGCGCTGGACAGCTGTGAGCATTGCGTTCCTCGTCGTCGGTCTTCTGATCCTCGTGCCGTCCGGGCTTTGCACGGCCCTGCTCGGAGTCGCGACGCTGATCGAAGATGCCGACCCGTCTGGCGTGCTCGCTGTGCTGCTCTATGGCGCCGTGCCGCTGGCCCTGGGCGCGGCGCTCGTCTATGCCGGTTTCAATATGCGCCGCCGCGATTGACTCATGACCGAACAGACGTCGCCGCAACCTAAGCCGAGCTGGCCCGGCGCCAGTCTAGGGCTTTTCATCGTCGGCCTTCTGATTCTCGTTCCGTCCGGCCTCTGCACGGCGCTGTTCATCATCGGTTACCCGCCCGCAGGATTTTTCTTCCTGCTGTTCGGCGCCGTGCCGATGGGCGCCGGCGCACTGCTTGTCTGGGGCGCCCTGAAAGCGCGCCACCGCAGTTGATGTCGGAGAAACGTCCTTCTCCTGATCAAGGCAAGCCGCGCTGGACCGCTCTCAGTATCGCGCTGTTTGTTCATCGGCCTTCTCATTCTTGTTCCTGCCGGTGGCTGCACAGCGTTGGTCGGTCTACCGCACTTGTCGAGCGGGTTTGCCAGAGGCGATTGGCTGACGTCGATGATTCTAATCCTCGGTCTCGATTTGATGGCATTGGGCGCTTTCCTCGTGTATGCGGGTTTGAAATCCCGCCGCCGCGACTGAGCACTCTTTGACCCCACTCGACATCGCCCTCCTGGTCGGCATCGGCATCCTTGCGGGCTTCTCCAACGCCGTCGTGGGCGGCGGTACGCTGTTCACCTTTCCGGCCATCCTGGCGCTCGGGCTCTCGCCGGTTGTCGCCAACGCGACGACGACCGTTGCGCTGTGGCCCGGCACGCTCACCTCGGCTCGGGCGCAGCTCGGCGAGCTCAAGCGCGCGAGCCATAAGCTGCCGCAGCGGGTCATCGGCGCGACGCTGGGCGGCCTTATCGGCGCGCTGTTGCTGCTCGCCTCGGGCGATACGCTGTTCTTCCAGCTCGTTCCATGGCTGCTGGCGATCGCCACCGCGCTCTTCACCTTCTCGCGCCATATCGTGAAGCGCGTCGCGCGCCTGGCGGAGCTCACTCACGGCAACACGCCGGCGCTCATCGGCATGGAATTCGTCTGCTCCATCTATGGCGGGTATTTCGGCGCGGCCATTGGCATCCTGCTGCTGGCCTCGATGGCGCTGGCCGGCGAACACGACATGCAGAGCGCGAACGCGCAGCGGAACTATCTTGTTTGCTTCATCAATGGCATCGCCACGGTGATCTTCGTCGTCATGGGTGTGGTCGATTGGACGGTCGCGCTCATCGTCATGGTGGGCTCGATCGTGGGGGGCTATGTGGGCGGCAAATTCGCCCGCCGCATTCCGGGCCAGATCCTGCGCCATATGGTGACGGCCGCAGGCGTCATTTTCTCCGCCGTGTATTTCTACCGGGCGTATGGTTGAAATACCGCCATGTACGAGCTGCTCAAGGAAACGCGAATACTCGACCTGACGACCACCTATCTCGGGCCGTATGCGACGCAGTTCCTCGGGGACATGGGCGCGGACATCATCAAGATCGAGCCCCTGACCGGGGACGTCGGGCGATCTCCGCTGCCCTCGCGTTCGCCGGATATGGGCGCAGGCTTCATCAATTCGAACCGGAACAAGCGCTCGATCGCGATCGATCTGAAGCAGCCCGAAGGCTTGGATGTCGTCCTCAAGCTCGCCCGCACCGCCGACGCGCTGGTCCACAATATGCGCCCCAAAGCCGCGCAGAAGCTCGGCATCGGCTACGACGCGATAAGATCGTTGAACTCCGGCATCGTCTATTGCTTCTCCGCAGGTTTCGGCCAGGGCGGTCCGTATGCGGAAGAACCCGCCTATGACGATATCATCCAGGCGATGTCCGGCCTCGCGAGCCTGAATGCGGACTCGTCAGGGGCGCCGCGCTTCCTGCCGACGATCGTCGCCGACAAGGTGGTCGGCCTGCACCTGGCGTTCGCGGTTTCATCGGGTCTCGTCCATCGCCACAAGACGGGCGAGGGGTGCCTGATCGAAATCCCCATGTTCGAAAGCATGGTCGCGTTCCTGATGGTCGAGCATCTCGCGGGGAGAAGCTTTTCCCCGCCTTTGGGAGGCGCAGGCTACGAACGTTTGCTGGCGCCCAACCGGCGGCCTTATCGGACACGCGACGGCTTCGTGGCGATCATGCCGTACACCACCCTGCAGTGGACCCGCTTTCTCGACTGTATTGGGCGTGACGATCTTCTGGCGCAGGATTGGATGAAGGATCCGGTTCAACGAAGCGCCAACGTGAACATGCTCTACGGACTGATCGCCGACGCCGCGCCAGGGAAGACAACCGCCGAATGGCTTGTGCTGATGGACGAGCGCGATATCCCGTGCGGTCGCGTTAACCATATCGATGAGTTGTTCGGCGAGCCGCATCTCGCGGCGGTCGGGCTGTTCGAGGACACGAACCATCCAAGCGAGGGCGCGATGCGTAGCATCCGTTCGCCCTTCAAGGTTTCGGGTGTGGCGCGGCAGCCGGATCGGTCGGCTCCACCGCTTGGCGACAGCGGCCGCGCGATCCTCGAAGAGGCGGGGTTCTCGGCGTCCGAGATGGAGGCTCTTTTTGCGCGGGGTGTGGTGCGGCGGCCATGATTGCCGGACCCCGCCAAACCCGACGGTCGATTTTGCCCGATTGATGCTCTTATGCGACAGCTCACAGGGCCGTTTGGCCCCCTCGCCGGGCGGCGGAAATGTCTCGTTGAAAGTAAATTTCTTTATTGAATACAGGGTTTTGCCGGATCTCATGCGTTATCAAGTCAACTCCGGAGCCGGACCACGCGTCTCACAAGCTTCATTTTCTTGACAGGCTTCAACTGGTACACTCTAACCGAGGGTCAAAGGGTGCTTAGGAGTACCGAGGGGCAATGTTTCGTAGCGTGCTAGCAGCGACGGTTTCGGCGCTGGGTGTCCTCCTTTCGGCGCCCGCGGCGTTTGGTGCGTCCGCGAATATCGCGCCTGTCTCCGGGGCGACCGCCCTGATGATGGCTCCGGCCGCGACCGTGCTCATCGATACAAAGGGGCACTTTCTTCCGGCTTCAAGCTTCATGGTACCCTCCGTCCCACCTGACGCGGCGGCTGCACGTCCGAACCGGCTTGGAGTCGATCTGACCCAGGACATCAAGCTTGAGCTCGCGAACGGCCGGAACTGGGAAAGCTATGGTGATCTGTTTCCTTCGGCCTTCGGTCTCAATTCCGGCTACCTGACGGGGACGACCACTTATGCCGGTGTGAGCGTCGCGCTCACCGATGATCTCGATTTGAACTTCGGCCGGTCCAATCTCGGGTTCGGTGCGCTCAGCGCGGATCAGCCGAGCCCGTTCTCGCGCGACCTTGCCGAGCGCCTTGGCGACAATCTGCGCGATACGGGCGTCTCGTCCGCCAGCATCAGTTGGAATTTCGCCGACTGGGGCGGCCTCGCCGTCACGGCCTCGCAGGCCAGCGGCAACGGCGCGTTGCTGGGCGTGATCTCGGGTCCGATGAGCGCGGCGGGTACGGTCGAGTCGCTCTCCCTCGGAATCTCCGCGCGCGTCGGCTTCGGCGAGGGTTGGGTGACGAGCATCGCCTATAGCGGTGGCGTGACGCAGCTCGACCTCAGCCGCAACGGCCTGATCGCCAATCCCGAAACGCTCAGCTCGCGGGGTTTCGGTCTTGCACTCACCAAGCAAGGCTTGTTCGGCGCGGATGCGCTCGGCATCTCCTTCCTGGTCGCGTCCCTTGCAGGTTTACACCGGCGCGATCGGCGCGGCGCTTGCCGGCACGCAAGCACGCGAGTCCGACGTCGAACTCGGCTACGTGACGACGTTCCTCGACGGAACGCTGGCGCTGCAGGCCAATGCCGCCTACCAGCTCAATGCGGCCGGCAACGAAGGCGAGAATGCCGTCACGGGCGTCGCCCGCGCCAAGCTGAAGTTCTAGAGACATCAAGCTGCTCTTTGGCCGTTCATGCAGCCAATTTGGCTTGCCCGAAGGATGCCCGTTACCTAAATCAGGTGCCGCACGTGGCAAGACAACATTTGCCGTTGGTTGCCGCACGCCCATCGGAACAGAAAACGAGACGACTATGGCCGCTTATCAATATGTCTTTGTCATGAAGGGTCTGGGAAAGACCTATCCCGGCGGCCGTCAGGTCCTGCGCGATATTTGGCTGTCGTTCCTGCCGGGCGTGAAGATCGGCGTCATTGGCCTCAACGGCGCCGGCAAGTCGACGCTGCTGCGTGTGATGGCGGGCATGGAGAAGGACTTCGTCGGCGAAGCCTGGGCCGCAGACGGCGCGCGCATCGGCTTTTTGCCGCAGGAACCCGAGCTCGATCCGCAGCTCAACGTGCTTGGCAATGTCATGGAAGGCGTCGCCGAGAAGAAGGCGCTGCTCGACCGCTACAACGAGATCGCCGCCAACTATACCGACGAAACCGCCGAGGAGATGTCCGCGCTCCAGGACAAGATCGATGCGCAGAATCTCTGGGACCTCGAGTCGCAAGTCGAAATGGCGATGGACGCGCTGCGCTGTCCCGATCCGATGGCCGACGTGAACAACCTCTCGGGCGGCGAGAAGCGCCGTGTCGCGCTCTGCAAATTGCTGCTCGAAGCGCCCGACTTGCTGCTGCTCGACGAACCCACCAACCATCTCGACGCGGAATCGGTGGGTTGGCTCGAGCGGCATTTGCGCGAATATGCCGGAACCGTGGTGCTGGTCACCCACGATCGCTACTTCCTCGACAACGTCACCGGTTGGATCCTCGAGCTCGATCGCGGCCACGGCATTCCGCACGAAGGCAATTACTCGACTTGGCTGGACGTGCAGCAGAAGCGTCTCGCGCAGGAATCCGAACAGGAAGAGGCACGCGTCCGCTCTCTTGCGCGCGAAAGCGAATGGGTCAAGTCGACGCCCCGCGCCCGCCAGGCGAAGTCGAAAGCACGCATACAGGCTTATGAGGAATTGCTCGCGAAGTCGCAGGATGCGCGCCAGGGTAGCGCTCAGATCATCATCCCTGCGGGCCCGCGGCTTGGCACCATCGTCGTCGAAGCGACCGATGTGGCGAAGGCTTATGGCGACCAGCTTCTGTTCGACGATATGAATTTCCGTCTGCCGCCCGGCGGCATCGTCGGCGTTATCGGTCCGAACGGCGCTGGCAAGACGACTCTGTTCCGCATACTGACTGGTCAAGAAACGACTGACTCCGGTGCCTTGCGCGTCGGCGACTCCGTGGTCATGGGCTATGTCGATCAATCGCGCGACTCGCTCAAACCCAATGCGACCGTATGGGAAGAAATCTCAGGCGGCCTCGACATGCTCGAGCTCGGCAAGCGCACCGTGCCGTCGCGCGCCTATGTCAGCGCGTTCAACTTCAAGGGCGGCGATCAGCAGAAAAAGGTCGGCCAGCTCTCCGGCGGCGAACGCAACCGCGTGCATCTCGCCAAGATGCTCAAGTCGGGCGCCAACCTGCTGCTGCTCGACGAACCGACCAACGATCTCGACGTCGAGACCTTGCGCGCGCTCGAAAACGCGCTCGAGGATTTCGCCGGCTGCGCCATGATCATCAGCCATGATCGCTGGTTCCTCGACCGCATCGCGACTCACATCATGGCCTTCGAAGGCGACTCGCACGTCGAATGGTTCGAGGGCAATTACCAGGACTACGAAGCCGACCGGAAGCGCCGCCTCGGCATCGATGCGCAGACGCCGCACCGCATCAAGTACAAGCGTTTTGCGCGCGCCTGAAATGCAAACGGCCGGCTCCTCGCCGGCCGTCGTGGTTCAAGAATAGAGCGGAGCTCAGCCCTTGGCGGCGTTCCCATTGGGTGCGCGCGCCGCATTGCGCAGCATTTGCGTCTGACGCTGGAGGTCGGACGTCAACTCCGACACGCGGCCGCCACGTTGCTGCAGGAAGCCCGTGAAATCCGAGCGCTGGGACAGGGCAAGCCAGATCCCCTCGACCTGCATGTCTGTTACGATTGGCCGTCCGTCGGAGGTTTTGCGCACCCGGAATGCCGCCTTATAGGGCTGTGCATTCGGCGTCTTGGGGTCGACGAGTTCGGCATTGACCACGACGTCGTCCGCGGCACGCTGCGCCGAGCCGGTGACGCGCAACGTCTGGCCTTTGTACTTGCCCAGGCGCGTCTCATAGACGGCGATGGCATACTCGCTGAATGCTGCGATGAAGGCCTCGACTTCTTCCTTGGAGGCCTTATTCGCATACGGCCCCAGCGTGAACATCCCGATCCGCCTCGCGTCGGTCAGCGACAGCATGAAGTCGCGGAATTGGGAACGACGCTGCTCGTCGCTCAGTGTTGTGCTGTTGAGTATTTCGTAGCCGCGGTCGACGTTCTGCTGAACGAACGCTTCGGCGGGATTGGCCGCGGGCGCGGCATGTACCTGCGCCGAACCCAGAAGCGCGGCTGCCACCACCATCGCGGCCAGCAGCATGGCGTAGCAGGACGCAAGAGCGACTTGCGGCTTGGCCAAGGCCCTTGCGGCGATACGACGACGGTTCATATTCATTCACCTTCACAAGCGCCCTTCGAAATGGAGGGTTTCCGTGGCGACATTGTGGCTAACGCCGGGATGCGGAATTAAGTTCCTGTGAATATATGTCGCTTACCCCGGTCGCTTGCGCAAGACCTCGGATGCCAGTCTCTAGAAATCTGGTAAATCCTCGACGGCAGATGCGCCGTTGCTGATTTCGTTGTTGCGGCTCTGCCGGTAAAGACTTCTCACGGACGCGTAATAATCCAGTGAAGTCTGCTCGATCTCATCCAGCGTCTCGATGTTGCGCGCACGCAGGTCGACGAGGTCGACGCCGGATCGAACGTAAGGCACGTACCATTCGTCGCCCCACTGCACATAGGTCAGCGGCTGGAAAAACAGATCGGTGCCATACCCGAAGAGGTCGCGTGGATTTGCCGGCCCGAACAGCGGGATGAAAAGATACGGTCCCTCGCCGATGCCGAGTGTCGCCAAGGTCTGCCCGAAATCCTCGCGGTGGCGGGGGAAACCCCAGCGATCTGCCACGTCGAACAGGCCGCCGATGCCCACCGTCGTGTTCACGATCGTCCGGACAAGCGTGATCTTGGCCCTGGCCAGCTCGCCCTGGAGCAGGTCGTTGGTGAAGATAACCGGGGAATCGAGGTTGTTCAGGAAATTGCGCACCGAATCCCGGATCGGCTGAGGAAACACGGCCCGGTACACGATCGCCGTTGGCCGCAGCACCACTCTGTCGATGGCGAGCGTTGTATTGAACATCGCCCGGTTGAAGCGCTCGAAGGGATCGTTGATCTCCTGGGGCCCCTCGACCGCGCGCGTGCTGGCGCAGCCGGTCAGAAACACGCCCACCAGGATCGCCGCGACGACTGCTCTTAACGCCTTCATTTCCCGTGATTATTCGGTCGGTTGAGGTTGGCCGGCTTGTCTAAACGGAGGGAATCACCCCTGTTTTTCTTAACCATAACCTAGCAGGAGGATTTGCCCTGCGCTGCAACAAAACAAAACGGCGCCGCCGGAGTTATGGTTCCCTGATTGCATAATCATATAAAGATATGTTTATATACTTCCGGCGGAGATTGAAAGCATGGAACGTCTCGTGAGCATGTTGAGGGCGGCCGGCGATGCCACACGGCTTCGCCTGCTTCTGTTGTTGCTCCGGGCGGAACTGACGGTGAGCGAACTGACCCAGATCATCGGCCAAAGCCAGCCCCGGGTCAGCCGGCACTTGAAGCTGCTGTGCGACGCGGGCTTGCTCGAACGTTTCAAGGAAGGGGCCTGGGTCTTCTACCGGGCCGCCAGTCGTGGGGATGCGGCAAGGTTCGCTCAGGTTCTTTCGGGAATCGCCGATGACGCCCATGCGGCGCTTCTCGCCGACGATGCCCGCAGGCTCGCCGGCGTTCGCACCGCGCGGGCGGAAACCGCAGCAGCCTATTTCAAGGCCAACGCACCGCAATGGGAGCGCATCCGCTCGCTCCACGTGCCCGAGCAGGATGTCGAGAAGGCCATCGTCGGGTTGCTCGGCAAGGCCGCGCTCGCGGACGTCCTCGATGCCGGCACCGGCACTGGCCGGATGCTTGAGTTGCTGTCACCGCATATCGCGCGCGGCCTCGGCATCGACGTCAGCCCCGAGATGTTGGTGATCGCGCGGGAACGGCTGGAGCGGGCAGGGGCCACGAACTGCCAGGTGCGGCGCGGCGATGTGTATCGTTTGCCCTTCGCCGACGGCGATCTGACGACCGGCTTCGACGCCGTAATCTTCCACCAGGTTCTGCACTTTCTTGACGACCCGCAGGCCGCCTTGCGCGAAGCCATTCGCGTGGCGAAACCGGGCGGACGGATACTCATGGCCGATTTTGCACCGCACGAGCTGGAATTCCTGAGAGAAGAACACGCCCATCGCCGGCTGGGCTTCGCCGATCGTGAGGTTCAATCCTGGTTCAAGGCCGCGGGCTTGAAGCCGCTCGCTGCCGAATCGCTCGCGCCGCGTTCGGGCGCCGAAGCGCTGACGGTGATGGTGTGGCTGGCCGAAACGCCTGGCGCGGCTGCACGCAGGCGGAAAGTCGAGGCTGCGGCATGACGCGACAACGTCTGGTCGGCCCCGGCGAAACCAACGCCGTGTCCTTTGAGTTTTTTCCGCCCAAGACCGCCGAGATGGAAGCGCAGCTCTGGAAGGCGATCGGACGTCTTGCACCCTTGCAGCCGCATTTCGTGTCGGTCACCTACGGCGCAGGCGGCTCGACGCGCGACCGTACGCACGCGACCGTCAAGCGTCTCGTCGATGAAACCGAGTTGAAGCCCGCGGCCCATCTGACTTGCGTCGGCGCGCCGCGTGCCGAGATCGATACGGTCATCGCCGATTATTGGGCGGCGGGCGTCCGCCACATCGTGGCGCTGAGGGGCGACATGCCGAATGCGGGCGAGGGTTATGCCGCGCATGGCGACGGCTATCAATCCACCGCCGAGCTGGTCTCCGCCATCAAGCGGATCGCGCCGTTCGAGGTCAGCGTCTCGGCGTATCCCGAGAAACATCCCGATTCGCCGTCGCTCGAATGGGACATCGGCATCCTGAAAGCCAAGATCGATGCCGGGGCCACGCGCGCGATCACGCAGTTTGCGTTCGATTACGACGTGTTCGCCCGGCTTCGAGACCGCGCCAAAGCGGCGGGCATCGAAGTGCCGATCGTGCCGGGCCTGATGCCGACGACGAACTTCAAGGGTGTGGCGCGCATGGCGTCACGCTGCGGCGCCGGCATCCCGGACTGGCTCTCGGCGCTCTATGACGGCCTCGACAACGACCTCGAAAGCCGCAAGCTCGTCGCCTCAGCGGTGCTCGTTGAACAAGTGCGCCTGCTGCGCGCCGAGGGCTTCGATCAGTTCCACTTCTATACGCTCAATCAGGCGGAGCTCACTCTTGCCGTCTGCACATGCTGGGCATCAAGCCGGCACAAACGCAGCAGGCGATCGCCTCATGATTGAGAACCGCCGCAAGCGTCTCGAGTGGCTCAGCCGCACCGCGCGCGAGCGCATCATTTTGCTCGACGGCGCCTGGGGCGTGATGATCCAGAACTACCGGCTCAGCGAGGCGGATTTCCGAAGCACGCGTTTCAAGGATCATCCGCGCGATCTCAAGGGCAACAACGATCTGCTGGTCCTGACCCAGCCCGAGATCATCCGCGAGATCGGCCGCGCGTATCTCGAAGCCGGCGCTGACATCATCGAGACCAACAGCTTCAATTCCACCGACATCAGCCAGGCCGATTACGGGCTCGAGTCCGTCGTCACCGAGCTGAACGAGACCGCGGCGCGGCTCGCGCGCGAAGTCTGCGACCAGCTCTCGACGGAGACCCGTCCGCGCTTTGTCGCGGGCGTGCTGGGCCCGACCAATCGTACCGCCTCGCTGTCGCCCGACGTGAACGATCCCGGTTTCCGCAATGTGAGTTTCGATGAGCTGCGCGGGACCTATGCCGATGCCACGCGCGCCCTGATCAGGGGCGGCGCGGATCTGATCATGATCGAGACCGTGTTCGACACGTTGAACGCCAAGGCGGCGATCTCCGCTGTCGAGGATGTGTTCGCCGAAATCGGCGAGAAGCTTCCCGTGTGGATTTCCGGCACGATCACCGATCTCTCCGGGCGCACGCTCACCGGCCAGACCACGGAAGCCTTCTGGCATTCGCTGCGCCATGCCTCGCCGTTCGCCATCGGACTCAACTGTGCGCTGGGACCTAAGGAGCTCCGGCCCCATGTCGCGGATCTTTCGGAGATCGCAGACACGCTGGTGTCGGCTCATCCCAATGCCGGCCTGCCCAATGCCTTCGGCGGCTACGACGAGACGCCTGAATCGATGGCTGCCTATATGGGCGCGTTCGCGCGCGATGGTCTTGTCAATATCGTTGGCGGCTGCTGCGGCACGACGCCCGAACATATCCGCGCGTTTGCCGATGCGGTCGCCGGTGTACCGCCGCGCAAGGTGCCCGAGAAGCCGCGTTATCTTCGGCTCTCGGGCCTCGAACCCTTCACGCTGACGCCTGAAACAAACTTCGTGAATATCGGCGAGCGCACCAACATCACGGGCTCGGCCAAGTTCCGCAAGTTGATCGCGGCCGGCGACTACGAAGCCGCCCTCGATATCGCGCGCGGCCAGGTGCAGAGCGGCGCGCAGATCATCGACGTGAACATGGACGAGGGGCTCATCGATTCGGAGAGAGCGATGGCGCGGTTCCTCAATCTTATCGCCAGCGAGCCCGAAATCTCGCGCGTGCCGATCATGATCGATTCCTCCAAATGGAGCGTGATCGAATCCGGCCTCAAATGCGTGCAGGGTAAGCCTATCGTCAATTCGATCAGCTTGAAGGAAGGCGAAGCCGCGTTCATCGAGCACGCGGAGAAGGTCCGCCGCTATGGCGCCGCCGTCGTCGTAATGGCGTTCGACGAACAGGGGCAGGCCGACACCACTGACCGGAAAGTCGCGATCTGCCGCCGCGCCTATGAGATCCTGGTCGATAGAGTCGGATTCCCGCCCGAAGACATCATCTTCGATCCGAATATCTTCGCCGTTGCGACCGGCATCGAAGAGCACAACGATTACGGCCGCGCCTATATCGACGCCACCGCGCGCATCCGCCAACTACTGCCATATGCGCATGTCTCGGGCGGCGTCTCGAACTTCTCGTTCTCCTTCCGCGGCAATGACCGTGTGCGCGAGGCCATGCACTCAGTGTTCCTCTATCACGCGATAAAAGCCGGCATGGACATGGGCATCGTCAATGCCGGCCAGCTCGGCACCTACGAGGATATTCCCGTCGAACTCCGCGACGCGATCGAGGATGTGCTGTTCAACCGCCGTCCGGACGCCACCGAGCGTCTGCTCGGACTGGCGCAGAAGTTCCGCAAGGCAGGCGACGAAGCCGATCCCGAAATCGCGCTTGCCTGGCGCTCGCTTCCCGTGGAGGAGCGGCTTACCTATGCCCTCGTGCACGGCATCGCCGATCACGTCCTCGACGACGTCGAGGACGCGCGGCTGCGCGCCAAGAAGCCGCTCGACGTCATCGAAGGGCCGCTGATGGCCGGCATGAACGTCGTCGGCGATCTCTTCGGCAGCGGCAAGATGTTTCTGCCCCAGGTGGTGAAGTCCGCCCGCGTGATGAAAAAGGCGGTTGCTCATCTCATTCCGTTCATGGAGGCGGAGAAGGAGGTTGGGACGCGACGGGAATCCGCGGGCCGCATTGTCATGGCCACGGTCAAGGGCGATGTCCACGACATCGGCAAGAACATTGTCGGCGTGGTTCTGCAATGCAACGGCTACGAAGTGGAAGACCTCGGCGTCATGGTGCCGGCCGCCCGCATCCTCGAAATCGCGCGCGAGAAGAAGGCGGACGTCATCGGCCTCTCCGGCCTGATCACGCCCTCGCTGGATGAAATGTGCCATGTCGCGGCCGAGATGGAGCGCGAGGGCTTCAGTATTCCGCTGCTGATCGGCCGCGACAT
>Ga0193752_1001574_pt1 | contig 18748 bp, 19 predicted proteins | sample H1c1metaG_FD_144924 | JGI IMG/M metagenome (GOLD analysis project Ga0193752, IMG submission 144924) | Soil microbial communities from a riparian zone of the East river system, Colorado, United States - H1c1 | ecosystem: Environmental > Terrestrial > Soil > Riparian zone | place: USA: East River...
GGGTCGGTCATCGCCGACGACTGGAGCGAGGCGCGCGTCGAGCTGCGCGCCGGCAGGCTGCGGCGCAACCTCGTCGGCACGCACTATGGCGGCAGCCTGTTCTCGATGACCGACCCGTTCTACGCGCTGATGCTGATCCACCGCCTGGGCGACCGCTACCTGGTGTGGGATCAGGCGGCGAGCATCGATTTCGTGTCACCCGGGCGGGGGACGGTAACGGCCGTGTTCGCTCTTACGGAAAAGAAGATCGAGGAAATACAAAATCAGGCGGCCGGAGGGCAGAAGGTCCTGCCGCAGTTCGATGTCGAGGTGAAGGACGAGGCGGGTGAGCTGGTCGCCCGCGTGCGCAAGACGCTGTACGTCAGGCTGAAGCCGCGCTTCAGGCCGCCGCAGTAACTACCGGCTGCCTACTCCTGCGGCTTCTCCAGGTGCGGGGCCGTCTGCTCGTCCGGACGCTTGTCGGTCAGCGGATAGGCCGGCAGCCAGACCGTGGCGATCGCCGCCGCGGCCATCAGTTTTGCCAGGTCCTTGAGTGCCCTGCTGCTTTGCGATTCGTCCATGGGTGGAATAACGCCGTTGCCAGAGGTTGGTTTACCACGAATTTGTTACGGCTCGTGGGCGGTTTCACCCTTTCAGACAGCCGCTCATGAACTTCTTGCGCTCGTCGCCCTTGAGCCCCTTGGAGCCGGCTTCCTTGTTGCACGAGGCCATGCGGTCCTGGCTGGCCGAGCCCTTCTGCTCGCCCTTGAGGCAGGAGCTCATGAATTCCTTGCGCTTGTCGCCTTCGAGCTTCTGCAGGCCGGCGCGCTCGTTGCACGATTTCATCCGCTCCTGCTGCTTCTTCTGCGCCGCAGAGGGTTCTGTGGACTTCTCCTTCTTGTCCTGCGCGTAGGTCGGTAGCGATAGCAGGGAAAGAGCCAGGGCGGCAATCATCAGGGTTCTCATTTCGCCTCCAGGAGTTTCTCGATCGCCGCCACCAGCTTCGGGTCCTGCGGGTCGACCTTGGTGTCGAAGCTCTGCACCTGCTTGCCGCTGCGGTCGACCAGGTACTTGTGGAAGTTCCACTTCGGCCGCTGGCCGGTGGCGCTCGCCAGGTCCTTGTAGAGCGGGTTCTTCATCAGGTCGGTCTTGGCGAACATCGGGAAGTCGATGGCGTACTGGTTGACGCAGAATTGCGAGATTTCCTTGTTCGAGCCCGGCTCCTGGCCGCCGAAGTCGTTCATCGGGAAGCCGAGCACGACCAGGCCGCGCGGGCGGTACTTCTTGTAGAGCGTCTCCAGCCCGTCGTATTGCGGCGTGTAGCCGCATTCGCTCGCGGTGTTGACGACCAGCACCACCTTGCCCGCGTACTCGCACAGCGATTGCGGCTTCTCGAGGAGGGTGTCCATGCTGCGGTCGAGCAGGGTGGGGCAGGAAGCCATGGCTTCGGCGCTCATCAGGAATAAAACGCTAATAAGGAAGGGGCGCATTCGGTTTCAGCGGCTGCAGCGCGGCCCGGAAATCCTTCTGGATGCGTTCCAGCGCGGCGGCGGTATCCGCTTCAAAGCGTAGCACGATCACCGGCGTGGTATTAGAGGCGCGCGCCAGTCCGAAGCCGTCGGCATACTCGACCCGCACGCCGTCGATCGTGAGCACGCGCTGGGCGCCAGGGAACGGCGCGGCATTTTCCACTTGCGCCTGCAGCTTCGCCACCATCGCGTGCGGCTCCCCTTCCTCCAGGTGCCAGTGCAGCTCGGGAGTGGAGGGGGCATTGGGCAGCGACTTGAGGGTCTGGTTGAAATCCTTTTCCTTGGAAAGGATTTCCAACAGGCGCGCGCCGCCGTAGAGGGCATCGTCGAAGCCGTACCAGCGCTCCTTGAAGAAGGTATGGCCGGACATCTCGCCGGCGAGCAGCGCCCCGGTCTCCCTGAGCTTCGCCTTGATGAGCGAATGGCCGGTCTTCCAGATGAGCGGCTTGCCGCCGTGCTTCACGATCCAGGGCTCGAGCAGGCGCGTCGACTTCACGTCGTAGATGATCTGCGCGCCGGGGTTGCGCGAGAGCACGTCCTTCGCCAGCAGCATCAGCTGACGGTCGGCGAAGATGATCTCGCCGTCCTTGGTCACCAGGCCGAGGCGGTCGCCGTCGCCGTCGAAGGCGATACCGAGCTCGCTCTTGCCGTTCTTCACCGTCTGGATCAGCTCGGCGAGGTTCTTCGGCACCGAGGGGTCGGGGTGGTGGTTCGGGAAGCGTCCGTCCACCTCGCAGTACAGCTCCTCGACTTCGCAGCCGAGCCAGCGGTAGAGCTTGGGTGCCAGCATGCCGGCGACGCCGTTGCCGCAATCGATCGCTATGCGCATCTTGCGGCCGAGCTTCACGTCGCGCGTGATTCGATCGACATAGGCATCCAGAACGCTGGTGGCGCTGCGCTTGCCTTCGCCGCTGGCGAATTTGCCGCTTTCGATGATGGTTCGAAGCTCCTGGATCTCGTCGCCGTAGAGCGTGTTGCCGGCGACCACGATCTTCAGGCCGTTGTAGTCGGGCGGGTTGTGGCTGCCGGTGACGGCGACGCAGCTGCCGCAGCCGAGGTGGTGCGCGGCGAAATAGGCCACCGGGGTCGGCGCCATGCCGATGTCGATGACGTCGGCGCCGGCGGCGTTGAGGCCGTCGGCGAGCGCGCCGGCGAGCTCCGGGCCGGACAGGCGCCCGTCGCGGCCGATGGCGAAGGCGCCGGCGCCCCGCGCGCGCGCAAAGGTGCCCAGGGCGCGGCCGATGTCGCGCACGATCGCCGGCGTCAGCGTCTTGCCGACGATGCCGCGGATGTCGTAGGTGCGGAAGATTTCTGCGGGAACGGTCATGCGTCGAAGAATCCGAAGAGGCGCTGAGGGAGCCAGTTGTGCCGGCCGGGAAACGGCCCGCTCATGAAACCGGCGTGGCCGCCACTGCGTGGAAATTCTAGCACCAGCGCCGGCGCCGCTTTTCGCGCCGCCGCCTCCAGCGCATGCTCCGGAAGGAACGGGTCGTTGCGTGCGTTGATCACCAGCGTCGGCACGCGGATGCGCTCCAGCCACGGTCCGCTCGAGGCGCGCGTCCAGTAGTCGTCGGTGTCGCGATAGCCGTGCAGCGGTGCGGTCACCAGGTTGTCGAACTCGTAGAACGTGCGCGCGGTGCGCACGTGCGACGCCTCGTAGATGCCGGGAAAGGCAGCTACCTTGGCGAGCGCCTTCGGCTTGAGCGTGGCGAGGAAGTGGCGCGTATAGAGCAGCCGGTTGAGGCCCAGGTCGAGGGTGCGTCCGGCCGCGCCGAGATCGAGCGGCGCCGACACCGCGGCGGCGCGCTGCACGATGTCCCGGGCCGCCTCGCCGCGCTCGCCGAGCCATTTGAGCAGCGCGTTGCCGCCGAGGGAAACGCCGGCGGCGAAAACCGGCCGCTTGAAATGCCTCAGCACCCAATCGATTTCGTCGCTGTCACCCGAGTGGTAGGCGCGCGGCAACTGGTTGGGCTCGCCCGAGCAGCCGCGGAAATGCGGCAGCGCGACGCGCCAGCCGTGGGTCTCGCCGTAGCCGGCGAAGGCGCGCGCGTAGTGGCTGTTCGAGCAGCCCTCGAGGCCGTGGAACAGCACCAGCAGGCGCTCCGCCGCCGGGTCGCCGGCAAAGTCGACGTCGACGAAATCCCCGTCCGGCGCGCGCCAGCGCTCGCGCTGCAGCGAGACGCGCGGCGGCGGGCGCAGCGACGGGTAAATCGACTGCAGGTGGCCGCCGGGCAGCCACCAAGGCGCGCGATAGGGTTTCAAAGCCGGGATTTCAATGCAGGGTTTTCGGCGGGCCCTTGCGCTGCTGCGCGGGCGCTTCGGCCTGCGCCGGGGCGGGCGAGGCGTGGTGCACGATCATGCGCCAGCCCGCGGCGGTGCGCAGGTAGACGTTGGTGGCGAGGATCGGTACCGTCGGTCGCGGGTCGCCCTCGACGGAAAAATTCTCGTGCACGCTGTGCACCGCCAGCATCATCGCGCTGATCGCCACCTGCTGCGAGATCACGATGCGCGCGCGCGGCCCGGCGGCGAAGAGCCGCGCCCAGCTCTCGCGCACCTGGTCCTGGCCGGAGAGCCGCTGCCCCGCCGGGTGCACGCAGACGATCTCCTCGTCCTCGGCCCAGACCGCCATCATGCCGTCGAGGTCGCAGCGCTCGAGCGCCTCGTAGAACGCGTTCTCGGCGTCCTGGGCGGTGGGAAAGATCTTCGCGCTCACAAAATGATTTTCAGCTGATTTAAAACCATTTCAACATCCATTTCCTTCATACAACGAAAATGCCCCAAAGGACACACCCTCTGGTAGCACGGGCTGCACTCGATGTGCAGCCAAAGCACGCGCGCGGCGTCGTTGGCCGGCGGCGTGTGCTCCGGGCTCGAGGAGCCGTAGAGCGCGACCTGCGGCCGGCCGAGCGCGGCGGCGACGTGCATCAGGCCCGAGTCGTTGCTCACCACCGCCTGCGCCCCCGCGATCAGCACCACCGCCTCGTCGAGGGTCGTCTTGCCGACGAGGCTCGTGCCGCCGACGCCGCGCGCCGACTCCAGGTCGCTCGTCGAGCCGAGCAGCACCGCCGGCGCGCTCATCTTCTCCGCCAGGGCGCCGAAATACGGCCATCGCTTGGCCGGTCCGTACTCGGCCCCGGGGCATAGCACCACATACGCCTGCGACAGGCCGAATTTTTCCCGAACGCGCGAGATTTCGTCCACCGCGACCTGCAGCCTCGGCGCCGGCAGGGGTTGCGCCGGCTCCGTGCCCGGCGCCTCGCCCAGGCGCGCGTAGTGCAGGACCATCGGCACAGAGGCGTTCTGTGCGGCGTTCCTATAGGTCAGGTTCAGAAGGCCGTAGCGCGATTCGCCGACGTAGCCGCTGCGCAGCGGGATGTCGGCAAAAAAAGGCACCAGGGCGGATTTCCAGGTGTTCGGCAGCACGATCGCCTGGTCGTAGCGGCGTTGCCTGAGGCCGCGACCCAGCCGCCAGCGGCTGCGCAGCTGCAACGGGCCGTGGCGCAGCGGTGCCTCGAGCACCTCGGCCACCTCCGGCATGCGCCGCGCCACCGGCGCGACCCAGGGCGGGGCGAGGACCTCGATGCGCGTGTCAGGCCGCTTCTCGTGCAGCCGCGAGAGCAGCGGCTGCGCCATCAGCGCGTCGCCGATCCAGTTGGGCGCGACGACGAGGATGCGCGGCAAAAGCCTAGTGCCCCTTGACTGGAGCTCCGGTGTAGACGTACTTCGTGCCGCAGTACGGGCAGAGCGCCTCGCCCTCGTGCGCGACATCCAGGAACACGCGCGGATGCCGCGACCAGAGCGGCGCGCCCGGCAGCGGGCAGTGCAGCGGCAGGTCTTTTTCGGTGATGTCTATTTGACGGGGGTCAGCCATTTGTGGCGCTTCTTGTCTTTTCCGGTTACGACGTCGAAAAACGCTTTCTGAATGGCCTTGGTGATCGGCCCGGCCTTGCCGGCGCCGATGATACGCCCGTCGAGCTCGCGGATCGGCGTCACCTCGGCGGCGGTGCCGGTGAAGAAGGCCTCGTCGGCGATGTAGACGTCGTCGCGCGTCAGGCGCTTGGCGATCACCTCGTAGCCCATCTCCTCGGCCAGCTCGATCACCGAGCTGCGTGTGATTCCGGTGAGCGCCGAGGTGAGCTCGGGCTCGTATATTTTCCCATCCTTGACGATGAAGATATTTTCTCCGGCGCCTTCCGCCACGAAGCCGTCGACGTCGAGCAGCAGGCCTTCGTCGTAGCCGTGTTGCGTCGCCTCGAGCGTCGCCAGGACCGAGTTCGGGTAGGTGCCCGACATCTTGGCGCGCGCCATCGTCACGTTGACGTGGTGGCGGGCGTAGGACGAGGTCTTGACGCGGATGCCCTTGGCGAGCGCGTCGGGCCCGAGGTAGGCGCCCCAGGGCCAGGCGGCGATGGCGACGTGCACCTTCGCGCCGACCGGCGACACGCCCATCTTCTCCGAGCCGTAGAAGGCGATCGGCCGCAGGTAGCAGGCCTCGTGCTTGTTCGCCTTGACCACCTCGACCTGCGCCTTCATCAGCTGCTCCCGCGTGTACGGGATCTTCATCATGTAGATGTGCGCCGAGTTGAACAGCCGGTCGGTGTGCTCCTTCAGCCGGTAGATGGCCGTGCCGATCGCCGTCTTGTAGGCGCGCACGCCCTCGAACACCGCCAGGCCGTAGTGCAGCGAGTGGGTGAGGACATGCGTGGTGGCGCTGCGCCAGGGCACGAGCTTGCCGTCGTGCCAGATCCAGCCGTCGCGGTCGGCCATCGAGAGCGGCGCCTGCGCCGCGGCTGTCTTCTTCTTCGCCATCGATTGTTTCTCCGTAGGGGCGGCCATTCTAACCACACCGCGGGCGCCGATGCCATAATGATTAACATGGTTGTTAATCCTCTGGAGCGGGTGTTCGAAGCGCTCGCCTCGCTGCCGCGGCGCCAGATGCTGTCGTTCCTGGCGCAGACCGCGCTGTCGACCGCCGACCTCGCGCTGCGCTTCGGCATGAGCGCGCCGGCGGTCTCGCGCCACCTGGCGGTGCTGCAGCGCGCCGGCCTGGTGTCGAGCGAGCGCGAGGGGCAGCGCGTCCTGTACCGGCTCAACCGCGACGTGCTGCTCGGCGCGCTGGCGCGCCTCGCCTCCGAGGTCGACGGGCCGCTGCGCCGCGACCCGCCGCGCGAGGCGATCTAGAATTGTTTAGGATGTTCGACATGCTCCGCTCGATTGTCGCCGCATCCCTGCTGCTGTCCGGCTGCGCCGCGCTCGCGCCGGTCGACGAGCTGACCTGGTCGCGCGAGCTGGCGAAGACGCTGCCGCTCGAGGAGGGCAGCGTGGTCGAGGCGGCGCGCTTCTCGGGCCTGAGCCCCGCCGGCAGCTATCTGGGCGGGTGGGAGGAGTTCGAGGTGCTGAAGGGCAACGTCCCGACCGACTACCGCCTGGTCGAGCGCGACGGCGCCGTGGCGCTGCAGGCCGAGTCGAAGGAGGGCGGCTCGGGCCTGTTCCGCAAGATCCGCATCGACCCGCGCCGCCATCCGATCGTCGAGTTTCGCTGGCGCGTGCCGCGCGATTCGGGCGCCGGCGGCGAAGGCGGGCCGTCGCGCGCCAGCCCGCCGGTGCGCATCTCGCTCGCCTTCGACGGCGATGCGGCGAAGCTCGACTTCAACGACCGTACGCAGATGCGCCTGGCGAAGGCGCTCACCGCCAACGGGCTGCCCTTTGCGTCGCTGCTCTACGTCTGGAACAACCACGAGCCGCTCGAGACCATCTACCCGAGCCCGCACACCGATCGCGTGCGCCACGTGGTGGTGGAAAGCGGCGAGCAGCGCCTCGACCAGTGGGTCGCGGTGCGGCGCAACGTGCTGGAGGACTACCGGCGCGCTTTCGGCGAGGAACCAGGCGACCTCGTCGCGGTCGGAATCATGACCGACGCCGGCGACAACGGCGCGCCGCGCCGCGCGCTCTACGGCGACATCACGTTCCGCAGCCCGCCGTAGCCCAACAGCCTTCCGACAGGAGCCAGTCGATGCCAGGACTCGCGAAAAATACCCGCGCCACCGTCATTCCCTGCCTGCGCTACCGCGACGCGCCGGCGGCGATCGATTGGCTGTGCCGCACCTTCGGCTTCGAGAAGAACCTGGTGGTGGCGAACCAGGACGGCAGCATCGCCCATGCGCAGCTCAGCTTCGGCAACGGCATGGTGATGCTCGGCTCGGTGAAGAAGGGAACCGAGTTCGACCGCTTCCTGGCGCAGCCCGAGGAGGCCGGCGGGCGCGAGACGCAGAGTCCGTATGTGATCGTGACCGACGCCGACGCGCTCTACGCGCGCGCCCGGGCCGCCGGCGCGCAGATCGTCATCGACATCAAGGACGAGGACTACGGCGGGCGCGGCTTCAGCTGCCGCGACCCCGAGGGCCGGCTGTGGAACTTCGGTACCTACGACCCCTGGGTGACGCACCATGGATGAGTTCAGGTTCTCCCATTTCGCGCGCCGGCTGGCTGCGCTTGCCGGCCGGCCGGCGACGTTCATGGCGGCGGCGCTGCTGATCGTGCTGTGGGCGCTGAGCGGCCCGCTGTTCGGCTACAGCGATACCTGGCAGCTGGTCGTCAACACCACCACCACCATCGTCACCTTCCTGATGGTGTTCCTGATCCAGAACACGCAGAACCGCGACACCGAGGCGATCCAGCTCAAGCTGGACGAGCTGATCCGCGCCACGCAGGGGGCGCACAACGCGCTGCTCGACCTGGAGGAGATCGACGACGAGCGGCTGGCCGCCTACAAGAAGAGCTACTGCCGCCTGGCCGCGGAGGCGCGCGAGAAGCTGAAGAGCGGCGAGCTCGACACCGACTCCCCGGAGATCAAGGACTCGGCGCCACGGTAAGGCGCCACAGCTCCGCCACCGCCTCGACTTCGGCCTGCGCATCGCCGGGCGGGACGCGGGCGTACTTCGCGCCCTCCAGGCGCAGCGCGTGCTGCATGCGGCGGAACTTGCGGTAGGCCTCGCGGCAGCTTTCGGCGAGCTCCTGCGGGATCAGGCCGAGCTCTGCCGCCATGCCGAGCAGCGCGATATTCCCAAGATTCCTTGTCAAAGAAGAAAATTCATGCGAGTTCGCAAGAACGAGGTACTGGGTCGCGAATTCGATGTCGATCATGCCGCCGCGGTCGTGCTTGACGTCGAACAGCTCCGAGTTGTTGGGATGCGCGGCCTGGATCTTCTCGCGCATCTCGACGATTTCCTTTCGCAGCGGAGCCATGCTGCGCGCGCGGCGCAGGATTTTCTCGCGGATCGATTCGAATTTCTCCCCGACCTTCGCATCGCCGGCGCAGTAGCGCGCGCGCGTCAGCGCCTGGTGCTCCCACACCCAGGCGTCCTTCTCCTGGTAGCGCTCGAAGGCCTCGACCGAGGACACCATCAGCCCGGCGGCGCCGCTGGGCCGCAGCCGCAGGTCGGTGTCGAACAGCACGCCTGAGGAGGTGTGCGCGGTGAGCCAGTGGTTCATGCGCTGCGCGAGGCGCGCGTAGGCCTCGGGGGCGCGCTCGTCGGCGTCGTCGTAGAGGAAGATGATGTCGAGGTCGGAGGCGTAGCCGAGCTCCTTGCCGCCGAGCTTGCCGTAGCCGATCACCGCGAAGGCGGGGACGTCGCGGTGCCTCGTGCGCAGGTCCTGCCAGACCAGATGCATGGTCTCGTTCAGCACCAGGTCCGCCAGCGCCGACAGGTAGTCGGCGAGCTTCTCCACCGTGAGCACGCCGGCCAGGTCCTGGGCGAGCAGGCGGAACACCTGCGCCTGGTGCATCTCGCGCAGGTCGTTCATCTGGCGCTCCGCGTCGCCGCGGTGCGCGGCCAGCTGCGTGCGCAGATTCCTCGCGAAGGATTCGAGCTCGACCGGCGCGTAGAGCACGCGGTCGTCGAGCAGCTCGTCGAGCAGCAGCGGATGGCGGGTGACGAACTGCGCCGCCCAGCTCGAGGCGCCGAGGATGCCGGCGACGCGCTCGAGCGCCGCGGGGTTCTCGGCGAGCAGGGCGAGGTAGGCGGCCCGGCTGGCGATGGCCTCGAGCAGATCCGCGCCGCGCGCGATGGTTTCCTGCGGCGCGGGAGTGTCCGCCGCCGCGCGCGCGAGCGCCGGCACTACCGCGTCCAGGCGGCGGCGCGAGTCCTCGGGCAGTGCGGCATAGCGCTGGCTCGCGCGCAGCGTGGCGAGACGCGGATGCTCGGGCCAGGCCTCGAGCTGCTGCTTCTCCTCGGCGAACACCGCCTGGAAATGCCGGGTCACCGCGGCGCGGTGGCGTTCGAGTTTTTCAGAAAAGGCATTCCATGAGGAGAAGCCGCACATGCCGGCGAGCAGCCCGCGGTCCTCGCCCTCCTCGGGCAGGTCGTGGCGCTGCGCGTCGTCGAGGTACTGCAGCCGGTGCTCGACGTGCCGCAGGAACACGTAGGCATCGGCAAGGTCTTTCGCGGCCTCTTCCGGCAGCATGTTCTTTTGTGAAAGAAACGACAGGACCTGCAGCGTCGGCCTGGCGGTGAGCTCGGCATCGCGCCCGCCGCGCACCAGCTGCAGCGCCTGCGCCACGAACTCGATCTCGCGGATGCCGCCGGGGCCGAGCTTGACGTTGCCGGCGAGCTCGCGCCGCTCCACCTCGCGGCGCACCTCGGCGTGCAGGCGGCGCATCGCGCCGAGCGTGGCGTAATCGAGGTACTTGCGGAACACGAACGGCCGCACCACGGCGCCGAGCTCGCGCTCCAGGCCGCCGGTCAGGGCGCGCGCCTTGATCCAGGCGTAGCGCTCCCACTCCCGGCCCTGGGAGATGAAATAGGTCTCCAGGAACTCCAGGTTGCAGGCGAGCGGGCCTGAATCGCCGTACGGGCGAAGCCGCATGTCGACGCGGAACGCAAAGCCGTCCTCGGTGGTCTCAGACAGGAGCTTGATGAGCATTCGTCCGGCGCGCTCGTAGCGTTCGCGCTCGTCGGCCTCGCCCGGATGCACGAACACCAGGTCGATGTCGGAGGAGACGTTGAGCTCGCGGCCGCCGAGCTTGCCCATGCCGATCACCGCCAGGTCCTCGCAGCGCGCGAAGCGCAGGCAGGCGGCGAGCGAGCATTCGGCGAGGTCGCTCATCGTGCCGCAGACTTCGGCCAAGTCGGCGCGGCCCGACAGGTCGCGCGCCATCACCCGAAGCAGGACGCGCTGACGCAGCCGGCGAAGGCGGCGCTGCAAGGCGGCAAGGTCGTCGCCGGCACCGGCGGCGAGCTCGGTGTGCATCGCTTCGCGCGCGAATGCGGGGGCCGCAGGGTCCGTCTCCGGCGTCAGCTCCGGATGCGCTGCGAGCAGCCGCTTCGCATAGCGCGAGCGGGAGATTTCTTCAATCGGATCCAAGCTCTACAGTTAGAATGAGACGGGAGTGCGTGTCAAACGTTAATTCCATTATGAAGCGGCTTTGGCGGGCGACAGAAGTTCTCGCCTGGACGGCGTTTTTCGTTTTCGCCGTCCTGGCGCTCGCCGTGCGCTTCTGGATCCTGCCCGACATCGAGCGCTACCGCGGCGACATCGTTTCCGCGGTGTCGACGGCGCTCGGCCGGCCGGTGAAGATCGGCGCCATCGACGCCGGCTGGGACGGCCTGCGGCCGCAGATCGCTTTCTCCGACGTGCGCATCATGGACCGCGACGGGCGCGAGGCGCTGGTGCTGCCGCGGGTGGAGAACGTGGTCGCCTGGAGCTCGCTGCTCAACCGCGAGCTGCGGCTGCACTCGCTCGCCATCGAGGCGCCGCGCATGGTCGTGCGGCGCGACGCCGCGGGCGCGCTTTATTTCGCCGGCCTCAAGGTGGGCGGCGAGCAGGGAGACGGGCGCGGCAGCGACTGGGTGCTGGCGCAGCAGGAGATCGTGATCCGCGGCGCCGAGATCGAGTGGCACGACGAGCTGCGCGCCGCGCCGCCGCTCACGCTGACCGCGCTGACCGTGCGCCTGCGCAACTCCGGCGACGAGCACGCCATCGGCATCACCGCGCGGCCGCCGCCCGAGCTCGCCGCGAGCCTCGAGCTGCGCGCCCAGCTCGGCGGGCACACGTTGAGCGACCTGGCAGCCTGGAACGGGCGCCTGTACGCGGAAACCGGCTACACCGACCTTGCCGCGTGGCGGCCCTGGATCGACTATCCGGTCGATATCCGCCAGGGTCAGGGCGCGCTGCGCGTCTGGGCGACGCTGCGGAACGGCCGCCTGCAGGAAGGTACCGCCGACCTCGCGCTCGCCGGCGTGCGCGCGAGCCTCGGCGACGAGCTCGACCCGCTCGAGCTGGCATCGCTCAACGGCCGCGTGCGCGGCCGCGCCCTGGACGACGGCGTCGAGATTTCCGGGCGCAGCCTCGCGCTGGTGATGATGCAGGGCCCGGCGGTCCCGCAGACCGACTTCCAGATCGTCTGGCGGCCGCAGGCGGGCGGCGTGCTCGCCGCGAGCGCGATCGACCTCGAGGCGACGGCGGGCCTGGTCGAGGCCCTGCCGGTGCCGCCGCAGCTCGCCGGCCTCCTGCGCGAGCTCGCGCCGCGCGGCCGGCTCGCCGACTCGCGCCTGGAATGGAGCGGGCCGTTCGACGCTCCCTCGAAGCTCAGCGCGCGCGGCCGCTTCAGCGATCTCGCCATGCGGCCGCACGAAGGCATGCCGGGCTTCAGCGGCCTCACCGGCTCGGTGGAGGCGACCGAAGCGAAAGGCACGCTGTCGATCGCCGCGCGCAAAGTCGAGCTCGATCTGCCGCAGGTCTTCCCCCAGCCGCGCGTGGCCCTCGAGAGCCTGAACGGCCGCATCGAGTGGCAGCGGCAGGCCGGCGGCACGCGCATCGAGCTGCCGTCGCTCGCCTTCTCCAACGCCGACCTGAGCGGCGCCGCCCACGGCTCCTACCTTCACCCGGACAGCGGGCGGGGCACCATCGATCTGTCGGTGCTGCTCAACCGCGCCGACGGCACCCGCCTCGAGCGCTACCTGCCGCACGGCTCGCTCATGGGCGCGGGCACGCGCGACTGGCTGGCCGGCGCGGTCCTCGCCGGGCAGGCGAGCGACGTGCGCGTGCGCCTGCGCGGCGACCTGCGCGAGTTTCCGTTCGCCGATCCGGCGAGCGGCGAGTTCCGCGTCACCGCGCGCGTCGAGAAAGGCGTGCTGCGCTACGCCGAGGGCTGGCCCGAGATCCGCGACATCGATGCGGACCTGGTGTTCGAGAGGAAGCGCATGGACATCGCGGCGCGCGCCGGCTCGATCCTCGGCGCGCGCCTCGCCAATGTGCGGGTGAGCATCGCCGAGCTCGCCCGCGACGCGCATCTGCTCGTCTCGGGCCAGGCGGACGGACCGACCGCGGCCTTCATCGGCTACCTGCGGGATAGTCCGCTGTCGCGCCGCACCCACGGCTTCACCGACGGCCTGAGCGCGCGCGGCGACGGCAGGCTGCGCCTCAAGCTCGACCTGCCCCTGGCCGAGCTGACCCAGACCAAGGTGCAGGGCGCCTTCGAGTTCTCGGGCAACGACATCGTGCTGCACCCGCAGATTCCGACGCTCGAGCGCGCCGCTGGCAAGCTGGGCTTCACCGAGTCGGCGTTCTCGGTGCACGACGTGAAGGGCCGCCTGGTCGGCGGCAATGTCGTCATCGACGGCGGCCCGCGGCCCGACGGCAGCGTCGAGATCGCGGCGCGCGGCGATGCGCGCCTGGACGCCCTCGGCCTCGACGAGCCGTGGAAGAGCCGGCTCGCCGGCACCGCGCGCTACGTCGCGAAGGTGAACCTGAGCGAGGGCCGCTCGCGCTTCAGCATCGACTCGCCGCTGGTCGGCGTGTCGAGCACGCTGCCGGCACCGCTCGCCAAGGCGGCCGCGGCGCCGCTGCCGCTGCACCTGGAGATCGTGCCCGGCGGCGACGGCGCGCGCGAGCGCATCTCGATGACGCTCGGCAAGCTCGCGGCGGCGGAAGTCCAGCGCCGCCGGCAGGGCGCGGAGATGGTGGTGCAGCGCGCCTCGGTGTGGATGTCGCCCACCCCGGGCCAGCCGATCCGCCTGTCCGAGCGGCCCGGCACGCTGATCTACGGCACGATTCCGGCCTTCGACCTCGAGCGCTGGCTCGCGCTGCGCGGCGGCGGCGGCGAGGCAGGCGGCGGCGTGGGTAACGCCGCGCTAGACGTGCGCATTGGCGCGTTTGACGCATTCGGCAAGCGCTTCAACGCAGTGACCGTGCGCGCCGGCGCCGACGCCCTGGGCTGGTCGGCGACGGTGAGCGCCGAGGAGCTCGCCGGCGAGCTGTCCTATCGCAGCGCCGCGGGCGGCCGGCTGGTCGCGCGCCTGGAGCGCCTAAGCATTCCCTCCGACACGCCGGGGACGCCGCCGCAAGCGGCCGGCAAGCAAGCCGGCGGGATGCAGGCGGACCTGCCTGCCGTCGACCTGGTCGCCGAGGAATTCACCTTCCGCGGCAAGCCGCTCGGCCGCGTCGAGGTGCAGGCGCAGCGCGCCGGCGCCGACTGGCGCGTCGACAAGCTCGCCATGGCGAACCCGGACGCGACGCTCTCCGCCACGGGCCTGTGGCGCCGCGGCGTGGTGCAGAACACCGCGCTCGAGTTCGACCTGCAGGCGGCCGACGCCGGCAAGTTCCTCGCGCGCATCGGCAATCCCGGCCTGGTGCGCGGCGGGCGCACACGGCTGCAGGGCTCGCTCGCCTGGAACGGCGACCCGGCCACGATCGACTACGCGAGCCTGACCGGCGAGGTGCAGATGGAGGCCGACGACGGCCAGTTCCTCGAGGTCGACCCGGGCCTGGGCAAGCTGGTGTCGCTCATGAACCTGCAGGCGCTGCCGCGGCGCGTCGCGCTCGACTTCCGCGACGTGTTCTCCAAGGGCTTCCAGTTCGACCGCATCAACTCGAGCGGCCACGTCGAGCGCGGCGTGATGGCCATCAGCCAGTTCCGCATGCGCGGCTCGGCCGCGCAGGTGGAGATGAGCGGCAGCGTCGACCTCGCGCGCGAGACGCAGGACCTCAAGGTGCGCATCATTCCCAGCCTGGGCGACAGCGCCGCCGCCGCGCTCGCCTTCGTCAACCCGCTGCTGATCTTCCCGGCGGCGCTCGCGCAGCGCATCCTCAAGGACCCGCTCGGCCACATTTTCTCGTTCGAGTACGCGGTGACCGGCATCTGGTCCAACCCGAACGTGAAACGCATCGGCGTCGATGCGCGCACCGTGGTGCCCAACGACCAAAGATAGGAGAGAATCGTCCCTTGAACCCGCCTCTTACCCTCCGCACCGCCACCGCAACCCTCCTCACGCCGTTCGACCTCGAGGCAGGCAAGCTCGAGCGCGTGTTCGGCACGCTCGCCGCGCGCAAGGTTGACTACGCCGATCTCTACTTCCAGTACTCGCGCTACGAGGGCTGGAGCCTGGAGGAGGGCATCGTCAAGACCGGCAGCTTCAACATCGAGCAGGGCGTCGGCGTGCGCGCCGTCTCCGGCGAGAAGACCGCCTTCGCCTACTCCGACGAGATCAGCTTCGACGCGCTGCAGGACGCGGCTAAGGCCACCCGCGCGATCGGGGCTGCCGGGCAGGTGCGAAGAATCAAGTCCAATGTTTCGAACAGGAACGTAGTGCCTCTATATAAAGAGGTGGATCCCATCGGATCCCTGGATTCGAAACAGAAGGTGGCCCTGCTCGAGAAGCTCGAGAAGAAGTGCCGCGCGCTCGATCCGCGCGTCACGCAGGTGATGGCGAGCCTCGGCGGCGAGTACGAAGTGGTGCTGATCGCGCGCGCCGACGGTCATACCGCCGCCGACGTGCGGCCGTTGGTGCGCCTGTCGGTGCAGGTGATCGCCGAGCAGAACGGCCGGCGCGAGTCGGGCTCGGGCGGCGGCGGCGGGCGCACCGACTATTCGCATTTCAGCGACGCGGTGCTCGACGACTACGCGCGCCAGGCGGTGTCGCAGGCGCTCGCCAACCTCGAGGCGCGGCCCGCGCCGGCGGGCAGCATGACGGTGGTGCTCGGCCCGGGCTGGCCGGGCGTGCTGCTGCACGAAGCGGTCGGCCACGGCCTGGAGGGCGACTTCAACCGCAAGGGCAGCTCGGCTTTCGCCGGGCGCATGGGGCAGCGCGTCGCCTCGCCTGGCGTGACGGTGGTCGACGACGGCACGATGCCGGGACGGCGCGGCTCGCTCACCGTCGACGACGAGGGCACGCCCACCAGCCGCACGGTGCTGATCGAGGACGGGGTGCTGCGCGGCTACCTGCAGGACAGCCTGAACGCGCGCCTGATGAAGATGCCGCTCACCGGCAACGCGCGGCGCGAGTCCTTCGCCCACATGACGATGCCGCGCATGACCAACACCTACATGCTGGCCGGCTCGCACGATCCGCAGGAGATCATCCGCAGCGTGAAGAAAGGCCTCTACGCCACCAACTTCGGCGGCGGCCAGGTCGACATCACCAACGGCAAGTTCGTGTTCTCGACCGCCGAGGCGTACATGATCGAGGACGGCAAGGTGACCTACCCGGTGAAGGGCGCCACGCTGATCGGCAACGGCCCCGATGCGCTGACGCGCGTCGCCATGATCGGCAACGACCTCGCGCTCGACTCGGGCATCGGCACCTGCGGCAAGGAAGGACAGAGCGTGCCGGTCGGCGTCGGCCAGCCGACGCTGCGCATCGACGGCCTGACGGTGGGCGGGACCGCCTGAAGACGGCGAAAGATATTGCGTCGGAAATTCCCGACGGCGCTCTGGTCGGGATGCCGCCGGACTACTCCATGCCCGCCATGGAGGTCGTGCGTGAATTGATCCGCCGCAAATCCAGGAACTTGAGACTTCTTGGAGTGCCTGTATTGGGGATGTGTGCGGATCTCCTGATCGGCGCGGGCTGCGTCGCCGAGGTCGAGTCGAGCGCGGTGTCGCTGGGCGAAGCGGGCCTCGCGCCGCGTTTCTCGGAAGCCGTCGAAGAAAATCTCATCAGGATGAAGGACGCGACCTGCCCCGCGATCCACACCGCGCTGCAGGCCGCGGAGAAGGGCGTGCCCTTCATGCCGCTGCGCGGGGTGCTCGGGTCGGACCTGATCGCCGGACGCAAGGACTGGAAGGTCCTGCAGAACCCGTTTTCCCCCGGGGAAGATCCCATTCTCTTCGTGCCTTCGGTGACGCCCGACGTCGCGCTGTTCCACGCGCGCTGGGCGGACGAGGCCGGCAATGTCTGGATCGGGCGGCGCAAGGAGCTCGCCACCATTGCGCACGCGTCGAGGAACACTTTCGTGACCGTTGAAGAAATACGCAAGGGCGACATGCTCGAAGACGAGCTGCTCGCGCCGGGCGTGCTGAGCGCGACGTACGTGAGCGGCGTGGCGCAGGCGCCGAACGGCGCCTGGCCGCTGGGCATCGCCGGCGTCTACGGCATCGACGACGCGCACCTCGCGCTGTATGCGAAAGCGGCGAAGACGCGCGAGGGATTCGAGCAGTACCTGAAGGAATTCGTCTGGTCGCCAAAGAAGAGCTTCTCGCCGGCGTCATCGCCCGCCTGATCGGCGGCGCAAGACACGTGGCGGTCGGGGCGGCCTCGCCGATTCCCGCAACCGGGGTTTTCCTATACAAATTGAATAACCCGTCGCTGCGCGTGTCGATGTTGCACAAGCGCAAAGGCAACCCGTTCACCGAAGGCTCGCGCGAGCTGTTCGACCTCGCCGGGCAGGGCCGCATCGACGTCTTCTTCCTCGGCGGCGCGCAGATCGACGGCGCGGCGAACATCAACCTGGTGCGCGCGGAGGGCAGGCGCTTCCCGGGCTCTTTCGGCTCGGCCTTCATGTACCCGATGGTTCCGCGCACGATCCTGTTCCGCGAGGAGCACTCGAAGCGCACCCTGGTGCCGAAGGTGGAGTTCATCTCGGCCGCCGGCAACCCCCAGGCGCTGCTCACCGGCAAGGCCCTCTTCGGCTGGCAGAAGGACCGGCGCCGCTTCCGGCTGGAGAGCGTGCACCCCGGCCACGGTGTCGACGAAGTGCGCCAAGAGACCGGATTTGATTTTGATTTTCAAGAAGTAACCACTACAAAAGCGCCGTCTGACGAGGAGCTTTCGCTGCTCAGGGGCCCGGTCGCGAAGGCGATCCAGGCGGACTATCCCGATTTCGCCAAACGGGTCTGGGGATTAAACTAACGCCATGAACGCACCCGAGAAGATCAAGCAATACGACCGCGACGCTCAGGCCGTGGGCAACATCGTCCACCTCGAGCACTTCAACGTGGTGATCCCCGACCAGCGCCTGGCGACCCTGTTCTACATCGTCGGCCTGGGCGGCACGCGCGATCCGTACATCTTCATGGGCCTGGAGAACATGTGGGTCAACTTCGGCCGCACCCAGGTGCACATGCCCAGTCGCGGCAACCCGCCGACACGTGCCGAGGTGCTGCGCGGCACGGCCGGCTTCGTGGTGCCGAGCCTCGGCGAGCTGGAAAAGCGCCTGGACTATGCCGGCAAGGAAATGAAGCGGGTGGTTCCCGAGAAGCAGACCAAGTTCTCGTGGGCGCGAAAGGGTGACGTCGTCGAGGCGACTTGCCCGTGGGGCAACAGAGTGCGAGTGCATGCCCCGTCGGAGGAATTTGGCCCGACCGAGCTCGGCCTGGCCTACGTCGACTTCGACGTGCCCGAGGGCACGGCGGAAGGCATCGCCCGCTACTACAACGAAGTGATGCGCGCGCCGGCGCGCATGGAAGGCAAGAAACGCACGATCGTCAGCGTCGGCCGCCACCAGAGCCTGCGCTTCACCGAGACCTCCGCGCCGCAGCCCGAGTACGACAACCACCACATCCAGATCTACGTCGCGGACTTCGGCACGCCGTACCGCTGGCTGAAGGAGCGCGACCTGATCACCATGGAAACCGACGAGAACGAGTGGCGCTTCCAGTGGATCGTCGATCCCAGGGACGGCCGCAAGCTGTTCCAGATCGAGCACGAGACGCGCAGCATGAAGCACCGCCTGTTCAACCGCCCGCTGGTGAACCGCAACCACGGCATCACCAACATGACTTATGAATTCGGTACGGATGCTTTCAGGGGAATGGCTTAACCAGTAGTCCAGCCGCGTGAGCGGCTGACTGCGTCCCGCCACCGAAGCATCCTCGCTTCGGCGTCTTTCCGATCCATCCGCGGCTCGAAGCGCCGCTCGGCCTGCCACTGCGCGGCCAGCTCCTCGCGCGATTTCCACAGCCGGGTCGTCAGCCCTGCGAGGTAGGCGGCGCCGAGGGCGGTAGTCTCAAGGATCTTAGGCCG
>Ga0193752_1001575_pt1 | contig 18747 bp, 11 predicted proteins | sample H1c1metaG_FD_144924 | JGI IMG/M metagenome (GOLD analysis project Ga0193752, IMG submission 144924) | Soil microbial communities from a riparian zone of the East river system, Colorado, United States - H1c1 | ecosystem: Environmental > Terrestrial > Soil > Riparian zone | place: USA: East River...
CGGGGGAGCCGAGGGAATTTTTCTGGATGCGTAATGGTGCAAGTGCAGGAACGGCTCCCCCGAGCAATGCATCGTCCATGTATAATCCTAACTCGGGATTGTAATAGCTTTCGGTAAATACATCCTGTGGAAATCCCCGCATACCTGCTTCCTGATAAGGGGTGATCGCATTGTAGAGGTCCTTGTTTGCGATTGGGTTGATGGCTTCGTTTGTTAACGGCATGCCCAAACGGGAAACCTGCACCCATGATCCTGTGAAGGAAGATGTACCGTCTGTGTTAAGCGTTCTTATTTTCTGCCTGCTGGCGGAAGCCCATACACCGATCGCATAATCCGAATCGAGGATGTTTGCGGCCTCGCTTACAGTCTTTTTATCTTTCTGCAGCGTTGAAACATCCACCTGCATTACTATGGTGGAAACATTTTTACATTTTAATCCGTCAACGGATTGCTTGTCGTTTGATGTGCGTGGTGCATCCCCCAGGTCAAATATTCCGCCGAGGTCAACAAAGAACGGATCGTCTGAGGTGCCGCAGAACACTTTTTCGCCCGTGCTTGCGTCGGTGATGGAATTGGTGATGAGCGTATTGTAGTCAGGAGCACCGAGTCCTGTTGCCGTTGTAATGGACTTTGGTCCTATGTTGGGAGGAGGAACGATTCCATTATTAACGATCGTTTGAAAATTCACGCCACCATCGATGCTGCGTTCCAGGATATATGTGGTTTTAAGATTCTGTTTTCCAAGGCGTATATTAAAAAATGTAGTCGGGTCCTCACTTTCCTTATGAAAGGTAAAACGGTAAACAATGTCATCTCCATTAAAATATGTATTGTTGGCTGCATTGTTATCTATATGTATCTCATACCGGATATTTTCGCCGAAGGAGTAGAAATTGGGACCACCCTGTGGTAACTGAAAAGGATAATAATTTGCTATGATGGTAATCTTTTCTGGATTGTCCGGACTTTTAAATACATAAAGATCCGTGTTGTCGGCGGCCGGATCGGCCAGTAGCAGCGGCGCTTCGCGATGACTGGATGCGAATACCGGAAAAGTATTCATTGTCATCAGCAGGAGGCAGAAAGCTGCATATATTTTTCGTTTCATGATTGTAGTATTTATCGGTTGAAATTGTAGGCGACCTATTATTGCTGAGTAATGGATGTTCCCCTCCATGGAGTCTGTACAAATGGAAAACTTGTTTTGAAAGTGGTGTCATTCTTTTCAACACCGGTTGAATATTGCAAAGTATTTATCAACCCGTTCGTTACCGATGAACCTCCTGGTGTAAAATCATCGTACCAGAGCCCGATCGCTGCAAGTACTACACCGCCTACTGCCTGTAGTTCGATTCTTGTAACATCGTCTTCCAGCCTTCTTCCATTTGGAAAACCATCCATGTTAGGAATGAACTGCAGCATTTTATTGCCGTTATACGCAGCATCCGTTAATCCCAGTACCGCAGCCTGAACCAGTCCGAGGGAACTGAACTTAGGATCGTCCCTTGGTGTTGGTGGAACCGCCATGTTTAATCTCAGCATGTCGCCTCCGTTGGGAAGGAAATTGTTGATAAAAGGTTTTCCTTCTGCCAATGGATTGTTTTCTTTACCGGTTGCCAGCTGATAGGGTCTTAAATTTGGTACACCTGTATGGAATATCGGCCAGATGTCCACTGCGCGGGGCTTTCCGGGGCCAGGCAGGAGCAGTGTGCCGAATATGGCGTCATCGAGTGCGGTGCCGGTGAGTGCAGAGGTTCCTTTCAAACCCTGAAGGCCCATTCTTCCATTTCGGAAATCAAATTGTCCAAGTGAGTTTGCCTGGATGCGCAATGCCTTGAATGCAGGTATCGCGGGACCGAATTTAGTTTCGTCCATATACAGCGCGAGCTCGGGATTATAAAAGTAATCTCCGAATTGGTTAATGTTCGGAAGATCCTGGTAAGGAGTAAGTGCGTTCCAGAAATTCTTTCTTCCGAGAGCTACAAGAACCTCATTGGTTAGCGGCATTCCCAAACGGGACACTTGCACCCAATTGCCGGACTCAGTGAAGGTTCCGCCACCTGTTGGATTGAATGGTGAGCCACCGCGCGAGGAATTCAGCGTTTTAATCGCCTGCCTGCTGGAAGATGCCCACACACCAATCACGTAATTGGGATCGAGAATGTTTATTGCCTTATCAAGGGCTTTATGATCTTTTTGAAGCGTTTGGATATCTGCTTCAATGCAAATAGAATGAACATTGTATTTCGCGAGACCGTCGCGTGAATTATCTCCCTGTCTTGGGAGGTCGCCAAGGTCGAATGCGCCACCGAGGTCAACGAAGAATGGATCATCTGCGGGACCGCAGAATATTTTTTCTCCGCTGCTGGCGGTTTTAATAGAAGAGGTTACCAGGTTGTTGTAATCAGCTACTCCAAGACCTGCAGCGCCTCCGATAGATCTTAAACCGATATTATTCGGAGGAACCACTCCCTGGCTAACGATTGTGGTCCAGGTATTTCCGCCATCGGTGCTGCGTTCGCAGTTGTAGGTGGTCATCAGGTTTTGTTTCCCTACACGGATATTGAAAAAAGTTGTAGGATCCTGATTGAAATGTGTGAATGTAAATCGATAAGTAAGGTCATCTCCGGGGGTGGCGGTATTATTATCGATGTGAATTTCATACCGGATATTCTCTCCAAAAGAATAAAAATTGGGACCTCCCTGGGGAAGTTCGGCAGGAATGTAATTCGCAATGATAATGATCTTGCCATCATTTTGCGGACTTCGAAAAGCGTACAGGTCGGTATTGTCGGCGAGAGGATCATCCGCGATCATCGGTGCTTCTCGATGGCTCGAAGACATTAGGATAGCTGATAGGATGAAGACACTGCTAATGGCGGGAAACACTTTAAACCACCAGTTCAGTGTAGACTTAGTTGTCATTGTGATAAATTTTAATAATCAGTAATGTCAATCGGTACTAAAAGAGAGGACACGAAGAGATTGGTTCTGATGGGAGTTGGAGTTTAGGTTGGCCGATTATAGCTACGTGAAAAAGATTTGGAAAGATTTGTTAATGTTAATTTTCTTTCAAATAAAAGAACAAGTTTTTGTCACTGCTGAATTCTCCTGTACTGAAGCATCCATTCATAAATATTTCGATTATCTTCTTTGAATACCGGGTTTGTTGCCCTTGTCCAAGCATCGTGTCCCAGCAACCCTTCTGATGGAAATATCGTAAACCGGGGGGCGACCACGGGATGTAAATCATTGATCGCATCGATAAAATTGATACTGGCTTCGACGCTTGTTACCTGATCATGGTCGTTATGAAAGACCCATACAGGAAGTTCGGAATTCACAATGCGCGCACATTTATTCTGTAAGTCTGTCGTGTCTGAAACGCCAGCCATTGCAACGATTGCTGCAAATGCCTCCGGATGCCGTTCGGCAACATTGCATGTGATCTTTCCGCCGTTGCTCATTCCGGTTAAGTATATTCTACTGGAGTCGATCCGGAAATTTCCGATTGCGTATCGGATAAAGGACATCACCTCTTCGGGTGTGGGCTCCCGGCTAAATTGCGGAGCAAGATGAATAAAAGAAAAGTGTTCATCATTGACCACGAACTCGGGTGGAAATATTTTTTGATCCAATAAAAGAGGTATCCCTTCATTTAATAACAGAGGCAGGTCGATTTGGCCGTTTCCAAAACCGCCGCCGCCATGCAAAAATATCAGCAGCGGATAGTTTTTTTCACTTGCGGTATATTTTGAAGGCAACGCTTTGTAGTAGCCCTTTACAGCATCGTTAATGTTAACGGTGACCGCAGACAGCGTCGGTGGAAGTGATTCTTCAATTGTACTGTCCGGTGTATTGACTGGTATACTGTCTGGTGTATCGACTGGTGTACTATCTGGTATTTCGGCTGAAGGAGCTGGAGCCGGCACAATATTGGTCTTCTTGCAGGATGTACTTGCATTGATAATTAAAAGAAAGCAAACATATCGGAGCAAACCGAGGCGCATTGATTAGGGGTTAAACATTGCCCATCTCACTGATCAAAGAAAGGAATGAAGTCAGGTACGGGGAACCTGAAGGGTTGGATTGGGAAGCTTAAATAATTGACTAAAATCAATTTATTTTAACCAACTCCTGAAAACTGAGGCGAGTTAAAAGTAAAGAAACTGGAGATTATGCACAAATTTGGTAGTGTCTCGTTTAAAATTTTTCAAACTGAGACACTACCAGGCTGTCAGGTCTTATTTTAAAGACCCAGGTTTAATGATTCCCCCGAAAGATCAGTAGCCGGGATTCTGGATGATGTTTACGTTCCTTGAAGTTTCGGTAAGGGGGATGGGGAAGTACAGATACTTCGCGTCGAATTCCATGTCACCCGGATTCAGCGATCCGAAAAATGCGTTGTCGAGCGTAATGTATCCAGCCATATGCCATCTCCTGAGGTCAAACCAACGCTGACCCTCTCCGGCTAATTCTCTAAGTCTTTCGTCCATGATCCATTGCATGATCGTGGTCTCATCAGTTTCGGCGGTTGAAAAATCTGCGGGTACAGTACCGCCGTTCCGCGCCCTGGTACGAACTTCATTTATCGCAGCAATCGCGTCGGACTTGCTTCCTCCGGATTTCAGGATGGCTTCTGCTTTCAACAGTAGCACATCCGCGTAACGAAGGATCCGGAAATTGTTGATGGATATTTCAGGGCTGCCATCTGTTTTGTCGCCTCCAACTACATATTTTATGAATTTTCTGGGTGTGGCAGGATCAGGATCAATGGTCACTTCCATTCGGGGGTCACCGGCTTCAAAGGCGCTGATCAATTTTGGAGTAGGGCGCCAGATTCCGTTGCTTGAGCCGCCGTTACTACCCTCGTAGAACATTTGAAAGGAGGTGCCTGCAGTGCCGCAATCGCAGGCATCATTGGCCAACCAGGTGTTCCCTCCATTTCCACTGATATTCTTGCCTGCCTGGAATTCAAACAGGGATTCGGAATTGTTTTCGGTCTCTTCCTTGAAATTATCGTAGAAATCTGCTGTTAGGCTGAGGCCGGAAATTTGATTGAATGCGTCAACTGCGCTCTGGTAGGCTGCAGGGTTTTTTTCTGAAGACGCCTTAAACACCTGTACTTTTCCAAGCAGCCCGAGCGCCGCATTTTTTGTGATGCGGCCGGTTTCCGATTCCGGCCAGGATTCGGGCAGTTGCGCAATGGCTTTGGTGAGGTCGGTAATCGCCTGGTCAAGCAGTTCGTTGCCTTTTGAACTGGGTAAACCTATCTGGTCCTGGCTGGTGACTACGATGGTGTCCACCGGGGCGGTGCCAAACAGGTTCCATAACATGTAATGGGCAAAAGAACGCAGGAACAACATTTCTCCTTCGATAGTTTCTCTGAGTCCGGAGGTTACGAAAATTGCAGGGTCCGCTTCGCGCAGTTTTACGATGACCTTATTCGCGCGTCCTATCAGTATATAGCTGCTGCGATAGGCCTGGTCCAGTTTGCTGGCACTGGGATCCAACCCGCCAAAATATTCCCAGACGTCACCTTTCGTATTTGTTGTGGATATATCGTCTGCTGGTTTAAACCAGATCTCAAACATCGATGATCCTCCTGTGCCAGCGCTTCCTCCGCCATGATTGGCCGCTGAATAATAATCGATTATTGATGCATAGGCGCCTATCGCCGCTCTCCTGAATTCGCTCTCGGTTTTGAAGTATGAAAGTTCTGTAACTGTTACAGGGGGAACATTGAGTTCCTTCTTGTTACAGGCCAGGTAAACAAAAGAAACGACTAACAACAGGGCCATGACTATTTTGAAACTAACTGTTTTCATGAATTCTTGTTTAAATCGTTTTATTAAAAGGTTGCCTTTACACCAACAAGGAATTGCCTGGAAGCAGGAAAGAAATCACTGGTTTCAGGATCAAGGCCACTGTATGGGGTTATGGTGAATAAATTAATACCGGTAAGGAATATGCGGAAATTGGAAATCACTTTTGTTCTTGCCAGGAACTGGGGAGAGAAATTATATCCCAGCTGAACATTTTGCAACCGGAAATATCCCGCATCCTCGATCCATCTGTCGGAAAACCTCACATTATCGTTAGGGTCCGCATAGACTGCTCGCGGAACCGATGTATTGGTGTTGTCGGGGGTCCAGGCATCGAGTACGTTGGTCAGCATATTTCTTCCGTAACCGTTCATGGTTTCTCCGCCCTGAGCCCTCACTGTATTGTAGCGTTGAACATCCCCCTGAAGGTAAAACAGCGCGGAAAGATCAAATCCCTTGAAGTCGAAGCCCAATTGAACCCCGCCGTAATATCCGGGAATGGACTTCCCGATATAGGTCTGGTCATCGGTGTTTACGGTGCTATCAGTATCATTATTCCTTTCGGTCGAACCTGCTTTTGGTGATCCGTAAACGTCTCTGAAATACAGGTCTCCGGGAGCCGCGCCTGCAGAAGACACGTCGTTATACACTGCGTTGTAATCGTCAATGGCCTTCTGATCCGGAAATATCCCTGCCACCTGGTAGCCATTGAAATAATTTATGGGAAACCCGACTTCCAGTGAAGTCTGTTCTCCTCTCAATGCCGCATTTTCATTGGCCAGTTTCAATACCTCATTGTGCTGGGTGGTTATGTTGCCGGAGATATTGAATCCAACTTGTCCGAATTTCCTGGTGTATCCCAGTGTCAGTTCAATACCCCTGTTGAGCACATCCGCAATATTCAGATCCGCTTCCTGCTGAATACCCGAACTCGGTGCCAGCAGTATCGACTGAATGATGCCCTTAGTAACCTTATTATAGTAATCAAAGGTTACTGAAATACTGTTGTCGAGTAACTGAGCATCAAAACCAACATTCAGTGAATAGAGTTTTTCCCATGAAAGGAATTCGTTAGGGAAGTTGGTGTACGCGATACCCGCCTGGTTGGTATTCGGGATGCCGAGATTGTAGTTAGGAAAGTTGGCGCCGGATACAGAAATAAACTGCCAGCCCTTTGTGGTCTGGTTTCCGAGCAAACCATAGCTACCCCTTAGTTTCAGCTCATTTATGATGCGCACATCGCTGAAGAAGTCTTCCTGTGAAATTCTCCAGCCTACCGCACCCGATGGGAATGAACCGAACTGGTGGCCCGGCGCAAATTTGGACGTGCCATCCCGCCTGATTACTCCATCGATATAATATTTGTTGTCGTAATTATAACTCACTCTTCCGAGGTAACCGATCAGGGTGTAACGGTCCCGGGTTTCATTGTAGGCTCTGTCCATTCCTGATGGAGAGAAAAAATGCAGGGATGGATCATCGACCAGATTAGTGCCGTTGGATCCGTTTACCGTCCATACATAATCCTGTTGCGATATGTCCGCAGTCAGGTTGATGTTATGTTTACCGAAGCTCTTGGTGTAATCCGCATTCAACGCGGCGGTCTTGCTGGTCGTAATGCTGTTGAAGACACTCAGTTGTATCGGCCTTGTTCCTGCCGCAGGATTCGGAACGTTCGAAAATGGATTACCTGGCGTTTCCTGGAAATACCATACGTCGAAATTCGTATAGTTGTCGTTGCGCAGCGTGATCTGTTGGAAACTGATGCTTCCCCTGATTTTCAGGCCGGCGATCGGATTGATCTGCAGATAAGCGGTGCCTAATCCTGTTTGGTTGAGAGATTTTGTGTATCCGGTACTCGCGCCAGCGAGCGTGTTGCTGAATGGAACTCCCTGCCTGATATAGAGTGGTGAAAAGTTAAACGCTGTGGGTGTGAGCGGTTCGTTCAGGCGCCACAGTGGAGCATATCCATTGATTCCATTCTCATCATATATCTTCTGGAAAGGCGCAGCCTTATACACTTCAAGGTCGCCATCGGCACCCTGGTCTTTCCTGTTCTGCTGTACTCCCCTTACATTCAATCCAACTTCGATGTACTTGCCGATTTTTGAATTGATGTTGGTAGATACAGTAAAGCGTTGTGTATTGGTTCCAACAAAAGGACTTTCCTGGTTGGAATATCCCAGTGAAAAATTATAGGTGGTAGGACCGGAACCGCCGGCCGCACGTACTGCATAGTCCTGGATGATGGCATTCTTTTTTCTTACTGCGCGCTGCCAGTCATAGGTTCCTTCGTTGCCAATAAAATCCGCACTCGCGGGATTCCATCTGGAGCCAAAAAATTCTGTTTCTTCTTCGATGGGAATGGCAACGTCGTTATTCTTTTTTGGATTGGCATTGTACGCTTTGGTATAAAAGTCCACGTACTGCTGCGTGTTCAATACATCATATTGTTTTGGCACATTTGATATGCCATAGCTGCCATTAAATTCAACCCTTACCTTTCCACCCTTACCCGACTTAGTGGTGATGAGGATGACACCGTTTGCGCCGCGTATTCCATACACAGCAGTTGCGGAGGCATCTTTCAATACAGAAATAGATTCTATATCATTCGGGTTGATGATGGAATAGATGTTAAGGTCTCCCCTGCGGGTGGGGTCATTGATAGGATCGGGAGTAATACCCTGGCCGCCTTCAATAATCGGAATTCCATCAACCACATAAAGCGGATCAGCGGCGCCGTTACCGGTGAAGGTACTGGTGCCTCTTACTCTTACGGTTAGTCTCGCATTCGGATCACCCGATTGCTGAGTGATCTGTACACCCGGCATCTGACCTTGCAGTGCCTGTTCGGGAGAAAGGTTGGTACTTCTTTCAATGTCCCTTGGCCTGATTTCGGAGACCGAACCTATCAGATCCCTTTTTTGTCGTGAACCATAGCCAATCACTACTACATCGGTTAATGTGGAAGTGGTGCTGGTTAAGGTCACACTTAATGTCCGCTGATTGTTGATGGGAATCTCCCTGGATTCAAAACCGGTGGATGTGATGACCAGCGTTCCGTTGCCCGGAACCTGGATGCTGAAGTTTCCATCGGCATCGGTGCTGGTGCCAATATTGGTGTTTCCTTTCACAACGACGCTTGCCGCGGCCAACGGCGTATTCGTTTTTCCGTCAATAACTTTTCCGGTAACGGGTTGAGTCTGGGAATAACCAATAATAGAGCAGAGGAAGAATATGGCAAATAGGATGGACGGCTGGAGCGTTTTTGGACTCATAGCAATCGGTTTAGTTTTGGTTAGAATGTCTGGTTAGCAGTGATTTTCTCTAATAAAAGTAGATAGGGCAAATGCCCGCTCCATACTGGACTATGCTGCATAACCCCATGGATTCAACCAAATCTATTTAGGGCCATTTTTGACTATTTGAAAGGGAATCGGGAAAAATCTGATATTTTTCAACCCAAAACTGCTTACTGGTGAAAAAACTAGTCCCGCTGCTGCTGATTTTTGCGTCCTGCCATTCCAGAACTGCCACTTTGTTTGAGCGCCTCCCCGCGAATGAAACAGGTATTGAATTTAATAACCGGGTGATAGAAAATGATTCCATCAATCCAATCGACATGGAATTCCTTTACAATGGGGGCGGAGTGGCAGTTGGCGATTTCAACAATGATTCCCTGCCCGATCTTTATTTTACCGCCAGCCAGGTTGCCAACGAACTTTACCTGAATCAGGGACATTTCCATTTTCGGAATATCACAAAGCAGGCAGGCGTAAGTGGAAACGGAAGATGGTCAAACGCTGCCTCTGTTGTAGACATCAACAATGACGGACTCCAGGATATTTATGTGTGCACCAGCATCAAAAAAGATCCGGAACAAAGAAGAAACCTGCTCTATATCAACCAGGGTGTGGACAAAAATGGAATTCCGATTTTCAGGGACATGGCCGCCGAATATCATCTTGATGACACGTCATTTTCTGTGCACGCCGCTTTTTTCGATTATGACAATGACGACGACCTGGACGTGTACCTGGTGACCACAAAACTCGCTCAACGCAATAGCCCCCGCTTTGATGGCAAGGAACTGCCTGATAACCCCCATTCCGACAAGCTCTTCAGGAATGAGAGCATTCCGTCTGGGTCAACCCATCCCGTTTTCAGGAATGTTTCCCAGGAAGCAGGGATAAAGGACAAGGGCTATGGCCTGGGGATCGCTGTAGCGGATCTAAATGATGACGGGTGGAAGGATATCTATGTTACCAATGATTTCTTTGGCTCTGATCTGCTCTACATTAACCAGGGAAATGGAAAATTCATCGATGAAGGCTTCAAATGTCTGAAACATACATCACTCAGTGCAATGGGAAATGATGTAGCAGATGTTAACAATGATGGCTTGCCCGAAATGATGGCGGTAGACATGAATCCCGAAGATAATTACCGGAAGAAAAAGAATCTTCCGGGTAACAATTACAATATTTATCAGAATATGCTCCTTGGGAATGTGATTTTCCAGTACGCGCGTAATACCCTTCAGCTCAACAGTGGTACCATTCATACAGACACTTCAAAAGCTGCCCTCCCAGTCTTCGGTGACATATCCTTTTACGCCGGCGTTGCCGAAACAGACTGGAGCTGGAGCCCACTTTTTGCCGATTTCGACAACGATGGATTCAAGGACCTTGCTGTCACCAACGGGTATCCCAAGGACGTCACAGACCTGGACTTTTCCGTGTACAATAATAACTACAAGAATCTAGCATCCAAGGCAGACCTGATCAGCCAGATTCCCCAGATCAGGATATCTAATTACGCATACCGGAATACAGGCAATTTGAAATTTGAGAATGTTACTGAGGAGTGGGGAATGAAAAAGCCGTCATTTTCCAATGGGGCAGCATATGTTGACCTCGACAGGGACGGCGACCTTGACTATGTGGTCAACGACATAAACGGCGAAGTGCTGGTGTACAGGAACAGGGCCGATGAACTGAGAAAAAACAATTTTGTAAACATCGTTTTCGAAGGCGATTCGCTAAACAGGGCGGGTCTGGGTGCGGTAGTGGAACTCCATGCGGGAAAGACGCTCCAGGTTGTGGAGAACTATCCATATCGTGGTTATTTGTCGAGCATGGAACCAACTGTTCATTTTGGTCTTGGCAAGGCCGGCAATATCGACAGCATTGTAATCCGCTGGCCATCCACGAACAGGCGACAGGTCCTCACCGGTGTTGCGGCGAATACTACCATCCTGGCAAATTATAAAGATGCGGTCGACATCGTTGGGGAGCAATCAATCCCCACAAAGTCCATTTTCAAACCCTTTATCAGTCCTTCATTGGTCTTCGGGCATACTGAGTTTGACAACGTTGATTTTGACCAGCAGCAATTGCTGCCACATAAGCTTTCGGAATACGGACCCTCGCTGGCAGTCGGTGATGTCGATGGGAATGGATTGGAAGACCTGTTTGTTGGGGCTTCGGGATACAAGGAAAGTTATTTTTTTCTCGCCCGCCCCGATGGCAGTTACGAGCGAAGCAAACTGCCTCCTTTGATCGGCACCAATGCACCGAAGCCTGAAGTGATGGGTGCGGTGCTTTTTGACGCCGACAGCGACGGCGACCTTGATCTTTATGCTTCAAGTGGCAGCAATGAATTGCCGGCGGGAAGTGTATACTATCGCGACAGGATGTTTATCAACGATGGCAAGGGAAATTTTAGCTATGACAGTATGGCTATCCCGGACAACAGGATCAGTAAGAGTTGTGTAAAGGCCGCAGACTTCGACCGTGATGGCGACCTTGATCTATTTATTGGTGGCAGAGTTTTCCCGATGCAGTATCCCAAACCTGTGACGAGTATGATCCTGCGGAACGATTCAAAAAAAGGTGGGGTAAGATTTACAGACGTTACCCACGAACTTGCCCCGGGCCTTGAGAATTTTGGCCTGACCTGTGATGCGCTCTGGTCGGACTTTGACAACGACGGATGGTTGGACCTGGTTATAGCGGGTGAATGGATGCCCCTGAGCTTTTTCCGAAACCAGAACGGAAGGTTCACAAATGTAACCAGTGTAACGGGATTGTCCAACCGAAAAGGATGGTGGAACAGCCTGGCGGGCGGCGATTTCGACAATGATGGCGACATCGATTATATCGCGGGCAATCTTGGAACAAACAGTTTTTACAGAGCCGATAGCGCCCATCCTGCCACTATCTACGCCGGCGATTTCAACAAGAACGGAACTTATATTGTGATACCGTCTCTTTATCTTCCGGATCAGAATGGTGAAAGACAGGAATATCCTGCTCATACGCGTAACGACGTTGTGGCCCAGTTGCCAGCTATGAAGAAGAAATTTCTAACCTATAAAAGTTTTGCCGAGGCTTCAATGCATTCTCTTTTTTCCGACAATGAGCTGGACTCCGCCTACAAGGCAACGGCGAACGATTTCAATAGTGCTTATATCGAAAATAAGGGCGGAGGCCGTTTTGAATTCAAGGCACTGCCTCCGCTTGCGCAACTCGCACCCATCAATGGCATTATCGTCGATGACCTCAACGATGATGGTAATCTGGACATCGTGATGCTGGGCAATGATTATGGAACCGAAGTTACGACAGGCAGGTACGATGCGATGCATGGGTTGGTGCTAAGGGGAGATGGAAGGGGCGGGTTCACCGCGCTTTCCTTAAACGAAAGTGGTTTTTACGTGCCGGGGAATGCGAAGGCACTGGTTAAAATGCTGGATCATAAAAATCAATACCTGGTCGCGGCCTCGCAAAACAGAGATTCACTAAAGTTGTTCACGTCTGGCATCGCGGATATCAAATATTATCATGCTGCTCTCAACGAAATTTCTGCCGTCTACGAAATGAAGGATGGAAGAAAAAGAAAGGAAGAGTTTTACACCGGCAGTAGTTTCTTGTCCCAGTCGGCAAATTTTGTCGGCATTGGCAAATCTGTTCTTTCTATTACGGTTATCGACAACAAAGGAAACAAAAGGGTGATCGGTGGCAACTGATCAAAGTTTGTGTTTTAGGTACAGTTTGTGCATGTACGTGAGGGTGGAAGTGTGCAATCCGGCCTGCCGGAGCTGCTTAAATTAGCACTATGAAGAAGATTGCCATGAAGGTTTTGTGTTTTTCGAAACGGTGTTTGGTTTTGATCATCTGCTTTGCGTTTTCCTTTTCTTCCATCGCGGAAATTTCTCTACCCAGGATATTCGGTTCAAACATGGTGCTGCAAAGAAATGCGCCGATACCAGTTTGGGGTTGGGCTTTGCCGGGTGAACCAGTGACTATCCGCTTCATCAACCAGACCGCCAGGGTGGTCACACCGCGGTCAGGAAAATGGAAGATAGAACTCAAGCCTGAAAAAGCTGGCGGTCCCTATCTCATGAAATTTTATGGCGCCAATGAAATCACGCTGGATAATGTGCTGGTGGGCGACGTATGGGTCTGCTCGGGCCAGTCGAACATGGAATGGCCGATGCGGTTGACAAATGATGCCCCAAAACAGATCTCAGAATCGCAGCGTTATCCGATGATCAGGCAATTCAAAGTACAGGATATGATCGCCGACCGGCCGGCGGCAGATTTTCCCGGCGGACAATGGGATGTGAACGACAGCACCAAGTCTGGGAATTTTACCGCCGTCGGTTACTATTTCGCCAGGATTATTCAGGAGATAGAACACATCCCTATCGGACTGATCAACGCTTCCTGGGGCGGAACCAATATTGAAACATGGATCAGCAAGGATGCCTTTGAATCTTCGCCGGAATACAAGGGCCTGTTCACCAAAACTTTCTCCGAATACAAGAAGACCATTCCCGATAGTACAAGCATAAGCCCCAATGAATATCCTTCTTTACTTTTCAATGCGATGATCAACCCGATCCTTCCATATAAAATAACCGGCGTGCTTTGGTACCAGGGTGAAAGCAATGCGTCCCGTGCCTTTCAATACCGGACCGCCTTTCCATTGCTCATCAACAACTGGAGAGAAAAATGGAAACAGGGAGACTTTCCTTTTTTCTTTGTACAGCTTTCCAGTTTTATCAACCAAGAAGACAAGATTAACAACGTTAGTAGCTGGGCGGAGTTAAGGGAAGCGCAGGCGACTGCTCTCCGCCTGCCCAACACGGGAATGGCGGTTTCAATAGACCTTGGGGATCCAAAAGACATTCATCCCCGCAAAAAGGCAGAAGTAGGAAGACGACTGGCCGCGATTGCCCTCAATAAGGTTTATGGAAACAGAAATACATTTTCAGGACCAGTATACAAGTCCCACGTGATAGAAGGCAGCAGGGTTATCATCAGTTTCACGAATGTGGACAGTGGTTTGATCACCAAAGACAAGTACAATTACCTCAAGGGATTTGAAGTGGCGGGGCAGGACCAGCTGTTTCACTATGCTAAAGCGCAGATCCAGGGTAACAAAGTAGTTGTTTTCAATGACAGTGTGACCTTACCGGTAGCTGTAAGATATGGCTGGGCCGATGATGATTCAGAAGCTAATCTCTTTAATTTTCGGGACTTTCCGGCTGCACCCTTCCGAACTGATGCCTGGCCGGGGAAAACCGAAAAGAATAAGTACCGGATCAGGTAAGGCTGTTTTTGTCAAAAACCTTACATTCACCTCAAATTATACATTATGGTAGACCAACTCATCAATCTCGTAAAAGAGAATGCCGGAGATGTTATCAATAACAATCCCGAAATTCCTGCAGACAAAAAAGAACAGGCTGCTGAAGTCACCGGCACTTCTATCGCATCCGGATTGCAGGACATGCTTGCAAAAGGTGGAGTCAAAGATGTGATGAAATTGTTCGCGGGTGGTGATGCAGCGGTGAGTTCAAGCCCGGTTACTCAGCACGTCAATGAATCGGTGACTACTAACCTCGCCTCGAAGCTTGGTCTTAGTACAGGTCAGGCCGGTGGCATTGCCAGTGCGCTGATTCCATCTATTCTGGGGAAACTGGTTAACAAGACCAATGATCCGAATGACAAAAGTTTTGACCTCCAGGATATCTTCAATCAACTCAGCGGAGGGAAAACTTCCGGCCTCAATATGGGTTCACTACTCTCCAAATTCAAAGGCGGGCTCGACAAGGACGCTGATGGAGACGTAGACCTTGATGATCTTAAATCATTGTTTGGCGGTGGCGGTGGAATCATGGATAAGGTCAAAGGGATGTTTAACTAGATGCTCAGGTATTCCCAGTTTTTTGGAGTTGCAGCAGCGTTGGTTTTAATCATTTCAGGATTTCTTCCGTGGACATGGCATCCTGATATTCAGAAATACTTTAACGGATTCTTCTCAGAGAATAATGCTTATGGGAAACCCGGTAAAGTATTTATTGTTTTGTGCGCACTGGCGATCGTATTCTTTCTGATCCCGCGTTTATGGGCCAAAAGGTTCAACCTGTTTTTTGGCGCCATCATACTTGCTTACGCGATCAAGACCTTTATCATTTATTCAGGTTGTTATGCAGGCACCTGTCCCGTGATCCAGTACGGCTTGTGGATGATGCTCATTTCGGCCGTCGGACTTATGCTCGGCGTCGTGCTGCCGGATATAAAAATTAATAAGGAAGAGGATGCCTGAGGTTCATTTGAACAACTGCGAAATGCCATAAGCGCAGGCTGCGGCAATACTACCGGTAAGAGCTGCCCGAATACCACTGATCCATCCCCTGTCGCCATGGGAGTTGCCTTCAATATAACCACAAACAAAGAGGAGAGGCAGCGTAATCACGCCCGACCATTTGAGCGATTCGGTGGGAGAACCAAAAAAAATAAAGGGGCTGATACAAATCATACCTCCGAGTAAATAACTGAGTCCGATTACCCAGGCTGCTACATAGGGCCGTTGAAGGGGTTCATACTTTTTTGCCGTAAGAAAGGCTCCTGTACTCATAGTGATGCTTCCTGCCAATGAGATCAGCAGACAAGTGAGCAGGATGTATCCGGTCGAAATGCCGAAAGCCGACATTCCCGCCGCAATCGCAAAGGGTACCATGAGGCCGTCGCTCAGGCCAATCATGGTGTTCAGGACAAAATCGCGGTTCATTAATTCAAATATTGGGTATCAGGATATCCTCAGGAAAAAAATCAGGCCACGATAGCGGCCCCTATGATCGAGACAGCCTCCCTTACCTGGGCTTCGTTGATCAGAAGCGGGGGTGCAAACCGGATCTTATCGCCATGCGTGGGCTTAGCGAGCAAGCCATAATCCTTCATTCTCAGGCAAATCTTCCATGCCGCTTCGGGGTCTTCGTCCCGGATCTCAATAGCATTCAGCAGGCCCTTACCCCTTATCTGCGAAATCATCGGATTATCCAGTTTATTCAATTCTGCTCTCATCAGGGCACCCATGGCTTCGGCATTTTCCGCCATTGATTCATTCTTCAGAACTTCCAGCGAGGCAATAGCCACCCTTGCGGCCAGCGGATTTCCCCCATAGGTAGAGCCATGTTCGCCCGGTTGTATGGTGAGCATAATCTCATCATTGGCAAGCACTGCAGACACAGGCATCATTCCTCCGCTAAGGGCTTTTCCCAGGATCAGGATGTCGGGTGTTACTTGTTCGTGGTCGCAACAGAGCATCTTCCCCGTTCTTCCCAGGCCTGTCTGAATTTCATCCGCGATGAACAAAACATTGGCATCGGCGCAATACTGTTTTGCCCTCGACAGGTAGCCTTCATCCGGCACGATCACACCGGCTTCACCCTGGATGGGTTCAACAAGCAATCCTGCCACCATTGGATCCTGCAAAGCCCTCGCGAGGGCCTCTATATCATTATAAGGAATGATCTCGAATCCGGGCATGAAGGGGCCAAAACCTTTGGTGGAGGAAGGGTCGGAACTGAAGGAGATGATCATTCCTGTTCTGCCATGGAAATTCCCACTACACACGATGATCTTCGCCTGGTTTACTGGAATGCCCTTAATCTGATAACCCCAGCGGCGGCAGAGTTTGATGGCGGTTTCCACCGCTTCGACTCCGGTGTTCATTGGTAATACCTTGTCGAATCCGAAGAAACTGGTGATGTATTTTTCGAATTCGCCAAGTTGATCATTGTAAAATGCCCTGGAAGTAAGGGTAAGTTTTTTGGCCTGGTCAAAAAACTTACCCTTACTTTCAGGGTGGCAGTGACCCTGGTTGACCGCCGAATAGCCGCTCAGAAAATCAAAATACTTCTTGCCATCAACGTCCCACACATAAACACCTTCACCTTTTTGCAGAACAACGGGGAGGGGATGATAATTGTGCGCACCATGTTTATCCTCGAGAGAAAAATAATGCGAAGACCTGGAAAACAGGTTATCGACTGTATGCATATACCAGAATTATAATTTGAAAAAAACAGGAATGAACTGCGGAAATAATGGCTTACCCCAAGGGATGATCGAGGAAATCAAGGTTGACAGAGAGAAAATTCGATATGGAAGTGTTGGTAGAAATGACTCCGTGTTTTCACGAAGATACATTTTTATTTCAATAAGAACACCTGGTGAGGAAGGCCGAATTGACTGGAATCGGGAGGCGATCCTTCCTGGTAAATACCATATATCGCGGAACCGGTTCCTGTCATGGCAGCATAGACGGCTCCACTGCTATAAAACTGTTCCTTTATCTCCTTTAGCACCGGAAATTTTTCAAAAACAGGTCCTTCAAAGTCGTTGATGAGCTGGTCCTTCCATTGATCCAGCGGCGCGTTGACGATATCTCTGACCTTTACAGATGGAAGGGAAGACTGAATTTTCGAAAATGCCCAGGCTGTACTGACATGAATGCCAGGAGTAACAAGCACCAGCAATTTGCCTGCAAGTACAGAGCGAAAAGGTTCAAGAATTTCACCACGTCCACTTGCCAGCGCAGGCTGGTTCTGCAGAAAAAACGGGCAGTCGCTCCCTAGCTCCAGCGCATAATCCGTCATCTGCTTATCATCGATATTCAGAGATAGGAGGTCGTTTAGCAGTTGAAGGGTGGCAATGGCATCCGAAGAGCCGCCTCCCAGTCCGGCCCCCACCGGGATGGCTTTGACGAGATACATCTTCATTGGAGGCATCCGGGGATAGTCGTGATACAATCGTCGCCAGGCCCTTATACAAAGATTGTCCTGCGGGTCGCCGGGAATCGGTAGTCCACTTTGAATGCATTCAAAAAGAGTCGATTCACCTGCGGGGGGATCAGTTGAAATGATGATCTCTGCGGCATCGGTTAGAGGGAGGGGATAAAACAAACTTTCAATGTCATGAAAACCGTCGTTCCTTTTGGCAGTTATCCGCAGGCCGAGGTTGATCTTAGAATTGGGAAAACGTACCAAACCGGGTTGATTGAAATGGGTAGTGGATCACAATTTCTTTCTTCGATTGATCTCATCCCTGATGGCGATAGCCCTGAGATAGTCTTCCTGTTCAAGCACTTCATTGAGCAGATTGTTAAGCTCTTCAATGCTGAGGGTGTTGAGATCGTCGCCTCCCTTGAAGGTTTCGGTGGCTACAGCTTCCCTGGCAATCTTCTTTTTGCCCGATGAGTCCTCCATCAATATGCCCGCGCTTTCCAGGATATTGTCGTAAGTATAGATCGGACAGCCAAACCGAACCGCCAGAGCCAGGGCGTCTGAAGTACGGGAATCAATCTCTACGGTATCATGTTCGCTGATGCAAAGCAATTTGGAATAGAAGATACCTTCCTGCAGGTCGCAGATAATTATTTCCTGTAGATCAATATTAAAGGCATTCATAAAATTCTTCATGAGATCATGGGTGAGTGGACGGCTGGGATGCATTTTTTCCAAGGCAACTGCTATGGCCTGGGCTTCAAAGCCTCCGATTACGATGGGAAGACGGCGGAGTCCATTAACTTCTCCCAGAACCACTGCATAGGAATGGGTTTGCGT
>Ga0193752_1001576_pt1 | contig 18745 bp, 19 predicted proteins | sample H1c1metaG_FD_144924 | JGI IMG/M metagenome (GOLD analysis project Ga0193752, IMG submission 144924) | Soil microbial communities from a riparian zone of the East river system, Colorado, United States - H1c1 | ecosystem: Environmental > Terrestrial > Soil > Riparian zone | place: USA: East River...
GCCAGCTGCAGCGGCGCCGCCCGAGCCCGCGCGCGGTGCGCCGGCGGATCCCCCCGCGCCCGCAGTGCCGCGTGCCCCGGCAGCCCCACCGGCACCGGCTGGCCCCTTCGCATTGCTGCCGGATTGGGGATCGAGCACGCCTGCATCCGACGGCGGCACGACTCGTGGACGCCGAATCGCTGGCGGGTCACCGATGGCCGCGATCACGCATGCGCGGGCCTCGGCAGCACATGTCTGCGGAGCGGCAGCGTCGGTTACGCATTCCCGAAGTTGCCCGAAGCACTGGTAAGTCGGCGCATTCGGATTTGGTGAACCGCCGTCGCCGCGCGAGTCTCTACTGTCACTGCGCGCCTCGCCGATACATTCGCGAAGCGCCTGCCCGCAACGCGATTCCATCGCGTCGGTCGCTGCATCGGCGCGACAGTCGTTTGCGTGTTCCTGGCAGTCCGAGATCTCGTCGACGAGGTTGTCTTCGACCGATTTTCCCGCCTCGGTGCGGCACTGAGTGAATTCGGCACCGCACGCCTGGGCGGTGTTCGGTCCCGCGTCATCGCCGTAGCAGTCCCGCTGCGTCTCGGCGCAACTCGCGACCGCGCCGGCCAGCTCGTCGAAGTTGCGCGCTACCGCGCTCTGGGGTCCCGGCTCGTCGTCGCCGCAAGCGGCGAACATCCCGACCAGCGCAATCACTAGAGAAATGTGGATCTGACGCATGGAGTCCTCGTTGGCGTGGAGCTGCCACTCCGACGTCCAGAGAGTTAGTGGCGGAACACCGTGCCCAGGTTGAAAGAAGGTGGAGCCGCTGTCGGCGGCAGGCGCCATCGCAGCTCGTGGCGGCGGAGAAATGCCGCGCAACCGCCGACTTCTTCAACCACGCCGAGTCCTGTCCCCACAGTGCTGGGTGTGGTGTGGCACCCGCCGCGCCGATCCATCAGAAGGAGCAAGCAATGAAAAGTGTCTCTCGAGTCCTCGACCTCACCCGGAATGCCGGGCTCGTGCTGTTACTTGCCGGCGGGCCGCTGGCCGGGTGCGCTGGGAGCACCAGCGACTCAGATTTGCTTGACCAAACCACGGGCGATCTCAAAGGCGGCATCCCAGCGAATGGCAAAGGCAAAGGCAAGGACAAGGGCGAAGCGGGCGCCGGTGGAGCGATCGCGAGCGCGGATGACGACGCAGGCGTAGACGAAGGTCCAGGCAACGGCAAGGACAAGGACAAGACGAAGAAGCCCAAGAAGGACAAGACGCACGGCGCCAACGCGGGCGCTTCGGGTGGCGACACCGACGAAGCCGCGGATGAATCGGCGGACGAAGACGTCGACGAAAGTGGCGACGAGTCGGCCGACCAAGATCGAACCGCAGACGAGAGCGCGGATTCAAGCGAGGATGCGGCCGAGAGCGTTTGAAAGCCGCGCACGGACGCCCTGAACGCCGCGAATCGCCGGCGCTCAGGGCTTTTCATTTAACAGACGCGCAGTCGGCCGAGGTCGTTTCGCGCGTCTGAAATCCTGAGCCCTTGCGTTGTGCGCGCGCCATTCCAGATTGCGAAGGAACCGCGGCCTTCTCCGTGCGCTTGCGCGCGATGCAGCACGATTCGCAGCAGCGAGCGAATTGTCGTGGTGGACAGGCTCGCGGCAAACGCTTCGGACAGACCCGCGAAAGCTCTCGCGATGCTGGGTCGCGAAGTCAGAACGACGTTCATCCTGCGCTGCCTGCGCGACGCTAGGATGCGTGCCGTATTCAACTCCAACTGAACCGCGGCGTTAGATTCAACCCGGCTGCTCGCACGAGCAGCATTGCGTGCGGCGCTCGCATGAGCGGGCTTGCGCGCGGCAGGTTCGGGGGCGGAGCGACGCGCGGGCGATCCGTTCTACCGCGGCTCAGATCGGATGCGCCAGTCGTTCGAGGTGGTGGAAGGCGGCGTTGCGAAGGCAGATCGCGCCCGAACGCTTGGCATCGCACCGGACGCGCTTACTGACTCTGGCGAAGTTGCGTGGGCGGGCGGCGCGGACGCGTGTCTGCAGTGTGCCAAAGAACGGGCGCGCTGCAGCGCGTGGCTGCAGAGGTGCGTCAGGGAACTGGCGCAAAACAGGATATCTCATGAACCGAATCGTGAAGCTGAGTGGGCTGCTCTGCGGGTTGTGCGCCTGTGGCGAAGGTGGGACTAGCGATCAAACACGTGTCACTGCCGACAAACCGAACTTGGAGCCCGCCGCACCTCAGGCTTACACCGAAGGTCCTCCGAACTCGCCACCTCCACCGGCCAGCTGCGGCGATATGAACGGTGGAGGTGATCAGCACGTCGACTTCGAGGCATTGCGTGCTGCCAAAATCGAGGAAAAGCCGATCGCCGAAGAGCGACAGCTGGCGCTTCTCGAGGCGCGATACGATCTCTCCGACTTGCCGTCCGCCGAGCTTACGAGCAGTGGAGGTAAGGCGGTCCAAGTCGGCGTGCGAGCGCGATTGCCTGACGGCTATTCGTGGGATTCCCTGTCAGCACTGACCCCGACCGAGATCCGCGATCTCGACGCCTTTCCGCAAGGCTTCATGGCGCTTCCGCACCCGAAACATCCGGAAGGTGGCATGTTGTTTCCGAAGCCACAGATTGACGAGGTGTTGCGTCAGACTGGTCGTGATCTGACTCGCTTCGATCTGGAGTTCGATCTTCCGCAACACCTGTTGCCGGACTTCCCATCGCCGATCTTCCTGACGACTCATCGCGACCTCGGTGACGTCAGTCAAGGACAGCTCGTCACGACTGACAACTATTACGACCTTTTCAAGTGCATTCTAAACCCCAAGCAGCTCGACGGTTTGCGGTTACTCCTTACACCGTTTCCCCAGCAGCAATTCAACAACATCGATGACCGCCGCTCCGATCGGCCGAGCCTCGGGGTAGCCTGTTTCGACTGCCATGCAAACGGACACACCAATGCTGCGACGCACCTCGTCGGCGACATTCGTCCGCAGGAGCTTCGGAATCGCATCGACACCCCGTCATTGCGCGGCGTGAACGCACAGAAGATCTTCGGTTCGCAACGCGCACTCTCGAGTGTCGAAGACTTCACTGAGTTCGAGCAGCGTGCGGCGTACTTCGACGGCGATCCTGTGCTCGCTACCAAGAAGGGCGTGAATCCGCTCGACCGTGGCTTGCAGGTCCAACATATGGCCGAGTTCCAGAGGCTGCTCGACTTCCCGCCTGCGCCGAAGCTGGACCCAAGCGGCCGGCTCGAAGCCGCGATGGCAAGCCCTGCTGAGTTGCGGGGTGAGGCTTTGTTCGTCGGTAAAGCACGTTGTGGCGAGTGTCACAACGGAGTGCAATTCACAGACAGCACCATGCACGATCTCGCCCTCGAGCGCTTCTACACGCCGCGCTTGATCAATGGCGTGCAGGCTCGTGCGGAGGGACCGATCAAGACCCTTACGTTGCGCGGCCTCAAGGACTCGCCGCCGTACTTCCACGACGGACGGCTCTTGACGATCGAGGACACGATCGAGTTCTTCAATCTAATCCTGCAGTTGGATCTGAACGCGGAAGAGAAATCGGATCTACTCGCGTTCTTGCAGGTGCTTTGATCGCGCTGCTTCACCCGGCTCAGCGTGATCGAATCCTCCTGCCGCCCCGTAGCAGACATCTTCAGCAGCGAGTGGCGGGCGTGTCCGGGGAAGCGATCGGAGCCGCTGGGACGTTTCAGCCTGTATCGAGCTGGTTGGTGGCTGCTTGGCTTGTTAGATTTTGGCGGGAGTAAAATAACTCTGTCTACGGGGGTCATCGATGGGAAATCGCAGACTGGTTCGAGTCGAGTCGGATTCGGCGCGTTCGTTGTGTTGGCAGTTGCGTCTCACGCAGATCGTGGCTGCAGTCGGCCTCGTGACGTTGGTCGGCTGCGGAGCGGACGCGGATCGAGAGCCCTCGAGCGTCGCAACACAGCAAGAGCTCGCTCAAGCAGGAGCGGGCGTTGCGGAAGCCGGAGACCACCAGCGGCGCGCGCATCATGATCATCCGCATGATTGGGATCACTGCGCCCCCAGCTGCGGCAATCACGTGCTGGACTCGGGCGAGGCCTGTGATGATGGCAATACGCAAGCTGGTGACGGCTGCAGCGCGAGCTGTCAGCTCGACGATGACACGGCGACGCCGGGCGACGACCGCCCGGGCTACGTGAGCTGTAGCGATCCGACGACCCAAGTCAGCACCGCATGCGGTCCGGGCTTGGGCTGCTGCACGCACGCTGGGCCGTCCTGCGCCGCGAACGGTACGGAGTGCGAAGCCGGCCAACCGTTCTTTGATTCGTGTGATGGACCAGAAGACTGCACCGCGACGGGCTTGCCGTGCTGGCGAGGTCGGTTCGGTACAATCTGCAGTGTACCGTCTGGCGGCGTGGGTGTGCTCTGTCACACCGACGCCGACTGTGCGTCGGAGCGCCCGGTGTGTAACAACGGTGGTTGCGTCGAGGCCGTGTCGACGACGCCATAGTCGTGTAGCTCGGAGGCGCGTCCGTGACCCTCTTTGAATATGTCGAGCGACGGTTTCGAAGAACGCGTGCGCCGCTCGTTTGTTCAACGGCATCTGGCGTCAGAATTTCTCCAAATGGCCGATTGCCAGATCGAGAAGTTGCGCGGCCAGCTTGGCATGCGTCTCTGCGTCGAACTCGTAGAGCGTGCGACTACTGAGCTCTGCAATTAGGCCGAATACCGCGCGTGCGCGCAGCGCGGGCTCAGAAACTCGGTCGGCGCGCGCTCGACTCTCGAGCCCGGCCAGTATCTGCTGCCTGAGCGCACTCACGCGGCTCCGCAACTGTGCCGCCGCGCGTTGATCCGCGACGAAGTCGAGCGCTTGGGATGGATAGCGATGACTCGCGAGCACTGCTGCTTGCAGCGCGCGCAGAAACTCGGGCGTTGCGGACTGCGCGCTCAGTGCGGCGTTGATGCCAGCCTCGGCGAGAGTGACGTGACCTTCCGCGAGCTCTGCCAAGAGCGCCTGCTTATTTGGAAAATATTCGTAGAGCGTCCCCACGCTGACGCCTGCGAGCATCGCGATGCGATTGGTCGTCCCCTCGAAGCCTTCGGCGCGAAAAATCCGAGCCGCCGCTTCGAGTATGCACTCCACCGTCTGCTTCGAGCGTGCCTGCACTGGCCGTTTTCTCGGCGTTAGCCGTTTTCTCTCGTCAGTCACGCAGACCTCTCGAACCCGAGTAGCTGCTGCGGCCCGCTGGCCGCACGCTGAGCCTCTCCCTGAGGTGAACAGATGAATCGAGCTGAATTGCAACGCTTCGACGTGCATGACCCCGTCCATGGCCGCGTGCCATGTGCGACGTTGCTGCCTGCAGCGGCAGCGGCACCACTCCCGTTGTGCTTTTTTCTGTATGGCGGAGGCGGCAGTCGCGACTCACTCGCCGACGTTCGAGAATGTCTCGAGCAGTGGTGGGGAAGCGGAGAACTTCCGCCGCTGATGGTCGCGACGCCCGACGTTGGGCCTTGGAGTTTCTATCTTGACGATCCACCGCGCGGCCTCGGTTGGGAGAGTTTTATCGTGCAGCGGTTTCTGCCGCACTGCCAGAGTTTACTGCCGCGCGGGACGAACGCGGCGCCTCTACGCACGGGCCTGGTTGGAATATCGATGGGCGGATACGGCGCACTCAAGCTGGCGTTCGCGCGACCTGACCTGTTCGACGCGGTTGCTGCGATTTCGCCGATGCTCGAGCCGACCGTCGACGCCGCCGCTGTTCGCCCCCGCAACCGTCATCACTATCCGCCTGAGGTGCCTCGCGCACTTCTAGGGCCGGAGCGCAATCTGGTGCTGTACCGCAGCGATCATCCCGTGGCGCGCGCGCAGGCGAACGCCGCTGCGCTGCAAGCGAGTCAGCTGGCGATCTACGTGGATGCGGCTGGAGAAGACGCGCTGCATGCACACGACGGCGCGGAGTTCTTGCACCGGGCACTTTGGTCGCTCGACTTGGCGCATGAATATCGCTTACGACGCGACTCCGACCACGCGGGCCCGGACCTCCTCGAGCGGTTACGCGAGGCTTTGGGTTGGGTAGGCCGACGCCTGCAGCCGGCGGCGGCAGCACCGCTCAGTTCGCTCGAGTCCGAGTGGCTCGCCTGGATTGCTGACCGGAATGGCACGCCACCTGCGACTCAGCTCACGCCCGCGAGTGCCGTGTTCCCGCGTGTGTTGCGGGCGTTGCTCGCTCCGCAGCGAGAGGCAGCAGCGCGCGAGGACCCCACGTTTGGCCGCCGCTACGGGCTGCTGTGAGTGGTGTCGCTGACCGGCTCGAGGAGAATAATGCCTTGGCCGAATGCTCCAAAAACGTTGTCCATCTGAACTACTGACCTCCGGCGACATGGGCTCGATCGCGCGACGTTCCCTAAGCGGAGGTCGGACTCTGCTGCATCCGGGTGGTTGGGCTAGCGCTCGCGGCCAAGCGGACGTCGCCCTACAAATCTCGCTCCGCCTTTTCGTGCCGCGCGTGCGGTTGCGATCGTCCATCATTAGCTGAGGGAGTCCCTGTGCTAACGAACGACGCGGCGAACCTCGTGGAGTCGAAAGTCCTATTCCGCGCGCCTGAGCACGTGACAGTCGCGCACTGGGAAGATATCGCGTTCGTGCACTGGCTTGCGCGGCCGACAGCATGGCGATGGAGCGGGTCCACTCGGAGCTGAGGCCGATCGTGAACGCGTACCCCGAAGGAGTTTCCTTCATTCACGTGACACATCAGGATGTAGGGCTGCCTGACGCCGGTGCGCGTAAGGTGCTCGCGCGGATGATGGCCGAGTTTGCCCAAGTCACGGTGTGCGTCGGCGTCGTTCTGCTCGGCAATGGATTCTGGGCGAGTGCGATGCAAAGCCTGCTTACCGGCATGCGCTTGATCGCACCGCCGCGCCGCTGGCAGATGCGTTTTCCCGCGCATGAAGCTGTGATAGCGGACTGGGTCGCCAGGATGCACACGCAGCGCACTCAGCGCGCAATCAACGCCGATCATATCGCGGCCCTGATCCAGGAAATGCGCGCGCGGCAATGACCCGGTGTGCGGCCGTGCGGCGAGCTCGCGCGAAACTCAAGTCGACGCTGGGGCTGGGCGATACGTCCCCGGGCTCTTGCCGCGCCATCGCTTGAAGGCCTTGTTGAACGAGGGCGTGCCTTCGTATCCGACGCGCGCGGCAATCGTGCTCACCGCCTCGCTCGTGTCACGAAGGAGCTTCGCTGCGCGCGTCATGCGCCAGCGGCCGAGGTACTGGAGCGGAGGCTCGCCGACAAGCTCGGTGAAGCGCGCGGCGAACCCGGAGCGTGAGAGGGCGTCTCCGCGCCGGTGACCGGGAGCCGGCTGCCGATCATTGTCTTCGCGCACGGCTTCGGGAACTCATCGGAAGGTTACGCGCCGCTTGCGAATTTCTGGGCGGCTCGCGGCTTCGTCGTGCTGCAACCCACTTTTCTCGACTCGAGGATGTACGCGCTCAACCCGAACGATCCGCGGACGCCGCTGATCTGGCGCTTCCGCGTCGACGATGTGAAGCGCGTCCTCGATCATCTCGACTTCATCGAGGCATCCGTTCCGGGGCTCGAGGGACGGGTCGACCACTGCGAATGAACGGAGATAGTCCGACGCGCAGGAGCAGCAGCTCGTCAGGGCGGCCGGCCGTTGTCGAGCGCAGCTGACGGCGGCAACGCGGAAGAGGAGGGTGGGAGAGCAAGCGGTGGACCCAGATCGAACGCAGCGAAGACGATTGGATCGCCACTTGGGTCGAACAAGGCACGTTTTTCGGTCGCTGCGGTCCAGGAAATTTGGCTGAGATGATCGAAGCGTTCCTGACGTTCGCTCGCGTGTAGCCGGACGCTCGGTGGATCGCCTGAACGGGGCAGATCATTCCTACTTGTGCAACCGGAGGAAACCCACGAAACCCGCAGCGGGGAATTACGAATATCTGATGCACTCACGAGTGCCTGATTGCGCCCTCAACCCGTACGTGGCGGAAGGGCTCGCCGCAATGAACGGAGACAACGCTGTGTCGAGTGCAGCGGACGGCGGCAGCAGGACAGACGAGGGCGGTAGAGCCGGGTGCGGTTCTCAAGTGCGTGTTCGCGTTTGACGCGCACGAACCGAGATGCGCGAAGTTCACTCCACGGTAAGCGTGATCTAGCCACACGCGCTTCACGACGCGGGCGCATGCAGGGTTGCAGCTTGGCTCCAGGTCCGTTAGGGGACTGACGAGCGCACGATGCATCGATGCTGGATCGAACACACTCGGGTATGGCGTCCCGGTCCGATGACCTTTTGGGTTCATCGTGCACCCGCCGGCAAAACGTGGTCCGCGGCGAGCGTTCTGATTCCACCGAAGCCGAAGGCGGTCGTCGGTCTAGGTTACCCTTCATACTTCGCCAACTATGATGGCTTCGTTTTCTACTTCGCTTCCTTGGACGAGATGCGCGAATGCATCGCCATCCTGTCGATGAAAGCACTGCCGACCACTCGAAGTCTCTCTGCGGGGATGGGTGCAAAGCGCCGGGCCCACTCAAGTGAAGCTGAAACAACTTGAGCCGCTGCGGAAGCTCTGCGATCAGAATCGGTGACGGTGCTGCTGATGGCGTCGGCGGCTGGCGGGTGCTAGCGGATGGAGTCGAGACTCACGCCGAGCCGCTCGGCGTAGAGGGCGAGGGTGCGATCCCAAGCTGGGCGGGCGTGACAGCGCTCGAAGTAGGCCGTGAGCCTCGGGAAGGGCTCCATCAGGTCGGTCTTGCGGACGCTGCGCAGGACGTTGGCCATCATGATGTCGGCCACCGTGAAATCTGCGCAGGCGATCCACTCGCGGTCTTGGAGGTGCCGCTCAAGGTCGCTGAGCCAGCGGCCTGCGAGCTTGCGCACCTCCGCGAGGACCTTATGGGCGGCCTTGTCGCTGTCGAATATCTCGATCACGTCGAGGCACATCAGGGTCGGCGCGACGGTGCTGACCGCGGCGCAGCACCACTGGCTGACGCGGGTGCGGCCCTGGACGTCGCCCGGGATTAGCTTGCCAGCTTTCTCAGCCAGGTAGAGCACCACCGCGGCGGATTCAGCCACCACGAAACCGTCGTCATCGATGACCGGTGCCTGGTGGAACGGGCTGATCCGACTGTAGGCCTCGCCATCGAGCTCGCCGGCGGCGTGGTCGAGCGCGTGGACTCGATACGGCAGCCCGGTCTCCTCGAGCGCCCACTGCGCCCGGAGGTCTTTCGTCTCGCCATGCCCCCCGGCAAAGATGTTTCCGAAGCCATAGAGCGTGATCATGTCGTCCTCCGTTCGGCGACCAGATTCACTGGCCCACGTCGAAACAGACACGCCGTGGACGGCCTCGCCCGCGTCAGAGCGCGCCGCCGACCTTGACCGAGACTCGTGACCTTCATGATCGCTGATCCTTTCTCGACTTCCTCATCGAAACGACGAACGAGAGCCAGACGAATCGACATCGCGGCGTCATTTTTTTTCCGCGAGACGGTGCCCGACGCTGTGCGGTCGCGCGACTCAGTCGCGGTGGTAGCTGTCCCGAGGCCGGGATGCGCCGCCATCAGCTGCAGGCGTCGCGCCCAACCCGGTTTTGGCTTTCAGACGGTGGCGACGCGAAGGACGCAGGCATAAACCAGGATGAAAGCATGATTCGATTCGGCATCAGCAGGCCATTCGCGAGTTGGTTTTTCAAGTGAGCGCAACCTTCGACCGTTCGAAGAAGACCGAACGTGGAACTATTTCGATATATTTTGTACGAGAAGCAGTGCGACTCCTCGAAGCGCGAAGTGTGCCGATCGAGCCGCTGCTCGAGCGGGCGGGCATTCCCGTAAAGTTCCTCAAGGAGCCTCTTGCACGCGTTTCGCCCGCTCAGTTCAGCACGCTCTGGACGAGCATCACACGTGCGCTCGATGACGAGTTCTTCGGTCTCGATAGCCATCCCATGCGCGAGGGCAGCTATGCCTTGATGTGCCACGCCGCCCTAAGCAGTGCGAATTTGCATCAAGCGCTCAAGCGCATCCTTCGCTTCATGCGACTCGTGCTCGACGATTTGGATCCGGCGTTGGAAGTTCGTGAAGGTCAAGCATACGTCCACCTGAGCGACACGCGGCCCGCGCCACCGTTGTTTGCGCACGCGACACTGTTCGTACTGGTGTTCGGTCTGGCGTGCTGGCTCATCGGCCGGCGTATCCCGATCACGGCAGGCAGTTTTCAAAGTCTCGCTCCGAGGCACGCCGTGGTCGAGTACCAGAGGTTGTTTTGCGAGCAGCTCGAGTTCGCGCAAGCGCAGACCTGGCTGAGCTTCCCGGCCGCTTATCTGCAGCAGCCGGTCGTGCAGAACACCAAGACGATTCGCGAGTATTTTCGCGAGGCGCCGGCCAACTTCCTCGTGAAGTACCGCAATCCCCGGGGCATCCTCGCCAAGATTCGTAGACGCCTGCGCGAACAAGCGCCCGCTGAATGGCCGGGCTTCGAGCTTTTATGCGCGGAAATGCATTACGCGCAGGCCACGTTGCGCCGGCGCTTGCGTCAGGAAGGACAGACCTATCAGTCCTTAAAGGACGATCTGCGGCGCGACATGGCGCTCGATCAGTTGCTCCACACTCGCAAAAGCGTGCCCGAAATCGCGGCTCTACTGGGCTTCGCCGAACCCAGCGCGTTCTATCGTGCATTTCGCAAGTGGACCGGCGGGCTACCGTCTGACTATCGAACCGGTGCGGCGCATCGAGCCGGCGCGTAGACCTCTGACCATCTCGCGCGTGCCACGCCGCTCGCGCAGGCGAGCCGCGCTCTTCCTAGCCGCGCTTTCGCAGCAACCCGCCAGTTGCAAAAACGCTCACGCGCTTTGACCGATACGTCTATCGCCCATCGCGGGCGCGTGCGTCAGCATTCGCCACGCATCGATTGGGTCGATGGAGCGAGTGGGTATCGAGGGTGTAAATCGAGTGCGGTTCAGCTTTCCTATCTTCGAGTTCCCCCCGCAGGCCGAAGCGCTGCGCTCCGAGGTGCGTGGATTCATCGCCGAGGAGCTGGCCGCAGGGCTCTGGCAACCGAGTGGCGACTTCGCAAGCAGCTACAGCGCGACATTCTCGCAGCGGATCGGCGCACGCGGCTGGCTCGGCATGACATGGCCGCGGCGCTATGGTGGCCACGACCGCTCGATGTTGGAGCGCTTGGTGGTCACGGAGGAGCTGCTCGCCGCGAGCGCTCCAGTTGCAGCCCACTGGATCGCGGACCGGCAGAGCGGCCCGTTGCTGTTGCGTTATGGGAGCGAGGCGCAACGCGAGGAATTCTTGCCGCAAATCGCGCGCGGTGAAAGCTTCTTCTCTATCGGGATGAGCGAACCGGATTCGGGTTCGGATCTCGCCTCGGTGCGGTCCCGTGCTGCCAAAGTCGCGGGCGGCTGGTCCATCACTGGCCGCAAGGTATGGACCACTTTCGCGCATCTGAACCATTTCGCGATCGTCTTGGTGCGCACTGGCGAGGGTGGCGCGTCTCGCCACGCTGGGCTGTCGCAGTTCATCGTCGATCTCAAGGCGGCCGATGTGGAGGTGCGCCCGATCGTCAACATGGCGGGTCAGCGCGAGTTCAACGAGGTCGTGTTCGACGGCACGTTCATCGCCGACGCGCGGCTCGTGGGCGAGCCTGGCAATGGCTGGCAACAGGTGACCAGCGAGCTTGCGTTCGAACGTAGTGGCCCCGAGCGCTACCTCTCGTCGATCCGTCTGGTGGAATCTGCGCTCGCTTGCGCGCGTGAACAGCCAACGCCAAGACTGCGCGAAGCGATCGGGCGAATGGCGGCCAAGCTAATCGCGCTGCGCACCATGTCCATCGCGGTCGCGGCCCAACTTCAGAGCGGCGTGACGCCCGACTTCGAGGCAGCGCTGATCAAGGATCTGGGCAACGCGTTCGAGCGCGAGCAGATCGCCGTGTTCCGTGCACTCGGTGCCGAGCTGCCGATGTGCAGTGACGACTACTTGTCCGCGCTCGCCAGCTCTACGATCAACTCGCCATCCTGGACGCTGCGTGGTGGCACGCGCGAGGTGCTGCGTGGCCTCGTGGCACGCGGACTGGGGTTGCGCTGATGCTCGCGCCCATCCTCGTGATGGACACACTCGTACACGACGCAGCGACGCGCGCCTTCGCTGACCTCGCCCGTGACTGGCTCTCGATCGACTCCGGGCGCGACGGCCTGCTCGCCGCGGTGGAGCAACTCGGCTTTGCCGATGCGTTGCCTTCACCCGACGACCGGGATGCGTGGCCAGCGGCCGCGGCGATCATTCGCGCACAGGCGCGCTCCGCGACGCCGATCGACATGGCGTTGCTGCTCGCCACCGGCGACCGCGCGGGTTCGATCTCGCAGTCGCGTGCGTATGACTGCGCGAGAAGTGCCGCCGCGCCGGATTCGCCCGCTGCACTGGCCGCGCTATCGCTCGGGCGCTGCCTGCAAATCAGTGCGGCGATGCAGGCCGCTCTCGAGCTGTCACTGCAATACGTGCAAGACCGCAAGCAGTTCGGCCAGCCGTTGGCGAAGTTTCAGGTGATCCAGCACGGCCTCGCTCTGGCTGCCGAGGAAGTCGCAGCATCCGGCGCGATTTCGGACCTGGCACTCGCCTGCGCTGTGCGCGATGGCGTTCAGACCGCCCGTATGTCCGCACTCCTGGACGCTGCGGCAGTCGTGGTCGGCCAGAGTGTGGACGTGGTCTACGATATCTGTCACCAGGTGCACGGTGCGATCGGCTTCACACAGGAATACCCGCTGCATCGCCACAGCATCGACTTCCTGCGTTGGCGCGATCACTTGCAGCTGTTGCGCGGTGGCGAGTTGCGCTGTGCCGAGCGACTCGGCGACGCCGCGTTCGAACTGGGATCGGTGTGGCGCGCGGTGACCGCGCTGATGCAGCCCCGAGTTTCCCGTGACTGAACTCGTGTTGTTTGTTCGAGCGCGCTGGCCGCGTTCTTTGCCCAGCGGCAGGCAGTCGCTGTATCTAAGTCGTGCGCGTACCCACACACGAGGAGAGCTGTTTCATGCGAGACACCGTCATTTGTGAACCGCTGCGGACGCCGATAGGCCGCGCTGGCGGCATGTTCAAGTCTTTCTCCGCGCATGATCTCGGCGCGTTCGTCGTGGAGGCGCTGCTCGCGCGCACCAAGCTGCCCCCGGCAGCGGTGGACGACGTGCTCTTCGCGCAGTGCTACTCGAGTATGGAGGCGCCGGCGCTCGGCCGCGTGGTCGGACTCGACGCTGGCCTGCCGATCACCTCCGCCGGGCTGCAGATCGATCGCCGCTGCGGTTCGGGTCTGCAGGCCGTCGTGTACGCCGCGTTGCAAGTGGGGTCTGGTGCGTCCGACATGGTGCTCGCGGGCGGCGCGGAATCGATGAGCAACGCGCCCATCTATTCGCACACTGCGCGTTGGGGCATTGGCCATGACCCCGCGCTCAGCTTTCACGATTCGCTCCTGCGCGGACGATTGACCGCTGGAGGAAAGCGTTTTCCTGTGCCCGGCGGGATGATCGAAACCGCCGAAAATCTGCGCCGCGACTACAAGATTAGTCGGCTCGAGCAGGATGAATTTGCGGTGCGCTCGCACCAGCGCGCGATCGCAGCGCAACGATCTGGCGTTCTGAAGGATGAGATCGTGCCGGTCCTGGTGAAATCCAAGAAGAGCGAAGAGGTCATCTCCACCGACGAACATCCGCGCGCTGACACCAGTGTGGAGATTCTCAGCAAACTGAAGCCGATGCGCTTCAGCCTTGATCCGGAAGCGACGGTGACAGCCGGCAATTCGAGCGGCCAGAACGATGCGGCTTCGGTCTGCATCGTCACCACACGCGAGAACGCGGACCGCTACGGCTTATCGCCGCTTGCGCGCTTGAAGAGTTGGGGCGTGGCGGGCGTGGCGCCGAGCATCATGGGCATCGGCCCGGTACCGGCGACGGCGAAGGCGCTCAGCAGTGCTGGCCTTGCGTTGAAGGATATCGACCTCATCGAATTGAACGAAGCATTCGCGTCGCAAGTGCTTGCGTGCACGCGCGAATGGAAATTCGATGCATCCGATTTCGACCGCATGAACGTGCTCGGTTCGGGCATTTCGCTCGGCCATCCGGTCGGTGCTACCGGCGGTCGCATCCTCGCCACGCTGCTGCGTGAAATGGATCGCCGCAGCGCACGTTATGGACTCGAAACCATGTGTATCGGTGGTGGCCAAGGCATCGCCGCAGTGTTCGAGCGCGCCGCTTAACCGAACGCTGCGCATCGCTATTCTGACGGCTGGGTTCATCCAGACGCGACGCATTCAATGACTCAGCGGGCCACGTTTTCGAGGCGTGCGACGTAGAACTTCGTATCGACGTCCAGCACCGGAAATGCGGGTGGCAAGTCGGTCCGTTCGAGTTCGTCGAAACCGTTCTGCCATCCTTCAGAGTAATTGAACTCGCGCTGGATGTGATGACGAGGATTTTATTTGTGTTGCTCATGAAATTACCTTTTCGGTTGCGACCTACGTTCCTGCGGATTTGTTAATCAGGCACGACGTGCGCACGCGCAACCCGAGTTGCGACGAATTGATTTTCGCTCGTCGCCAAACAGCGTTCGAATGTTGCGCGGGCATTCGGACAAGAAGTAAACACCGAGGATCGCACGTGCAGGTCGCGTACGACGCATGCACTCGCGTGGCTTTCTTCCAGTCGCCGCAGTCGATCGAGTCGCGGGCGCAGGATGCGATACCTGATCGACCTGGCACTGGGCTGTATCACAGCGATCGAGGCGTGCTGCGGGTTGTAAGATCTCGATTCACCGGCGCCAAGGTGCTGGTGTGGAGACGCCCCAATCTTCGGCGATTCGGCCATCGACGAATCGGTAGAACGCGATCATCGCACCGATGCGTGGATCGGCACCCTCGCTTCGCACGGCGTAACGCACGGCGACGCAGTCGTCCTGCTCTATCATGTGTAAGATCTCGATGCGCACCGACTCACCGAGCCCAGCCAAGGCATTGGCCATCGCTCGCGCGCCGTCGTGACCACTGCGCCTGGCTCCGGACCCGGGATCGTCGAGCTCGAAGTCAGGCGTGAAATACCGCTCGATCTCGATCGGTTCGCGCTCGTTGAAGCGCGCGGTCAGCTCGCGCAGCAGGTCGGTTTGGGTGGACATGAGTGTCTCCTTGGTTGCAGCCGTGCAGTATAGAGCAACCGGGCAGGCGCCGGCTGCTGCGTCGCTCGACGCGGGAACCCGCCTCATCACGGAAGCGCAGCGCCTCGCGCCCGCGCACGCTCGAGCCTACGCCGATGGCGGATGGCACCAAGCTCGTGGCGCAGACTCCGGTCGCCAGACTCACTAGCGTCATGGAGCCCGCGCAGCGCGAACAGCGTGAGTGCTTGATTAAGGCGTTTTCCGATTTCGTCGAGCGCAAAACTTCTTACGCGGATCGCGAACAGTCGATTCGCAGCACGATCGCCAGGCGTTGCATATGACTACTTTCGTCAGTCATCGCGGACTCGGAACCCGCTTCGTCGAACAGACCACGCGGGCCGTTCGAGCCGGATCCGCATTGCGAGTGATGTTCTCGACCGTGATCAGCAGCTACCACCACCCTGAAAAACCTCACAGGCCGAGGGAACGCCGTTCACTCCTGTGATGAACAGCTGGTAGTTGTCCGGACTCCTCGCTGAGGGATCCGCCCAGACGTAGTCGATGGCGCAATTGCAGTAGCCATAGTCAACGTATCCGAGGAAGTGGAAGTACTCGTGAAGCAGGGCTGAACGCTGCAGCGCATAGCCATGCTCCGCTCCGCCTACGTCCTGAAGGGAATTGAAGTTGTCGCAGATGTGCACGAGCCACGGGTCCGAACCGGTCACCGCGCGCGCCATCACGGTGCCTCCGCAGTCCGAGGAATCTTGTGGACGGCAGTCGTAGTGAATACCTCCTCCCAAACCGCGATCCGCATCGAGCGTCAATGTGAGCGTCCACAAGTCGTCGACGACCTGTTGATACTGCCCGCGATTCGGCTGGTTGAAGCTGTAAACCCCCCACTGAGTCCACGCGTCATTCTCGTAGTTATCGGCGGCGTACCACACCATGTCAGTGAGCTCGGTCTGCATGCGCCGTAGCTTGTCCGCCATCTCGGGGCTGCAGCTGCTGTCCACTGTGAGTGCTTGAGTCGCGGACTGCACGACCCGTTTTTCGCTTGTGCTCGCTTCACTCTGTTCCGGCAGATTCGTGTCCATATTGCATGCGAGGACCGACACTGCCGCGGAGACAATGCAGAAACTCAGGCCATTACTCATAACTGTTTCCTTGGTTTGAAGACAACAGGTGGGACACCGCCGGCAACGAAGTCACCGTGTCAGGTTTCGCGCGCATTACGTTGGTAATCTAAAGCACCACGTAGCGGCAAGTAGTTTGATTACGTTTGTCATGGATTTTGTCGAACGATATCGACTTTCCACTGCACGTCAGCCGACGCTTTTGAGTGGGCCGTCAAGGGTGACGGGCGTCCGTCGCTTTTCAATCGGACACCCGTGCGGAACTGAATCCATGCTCTGCGTGATTGCAGCCAATGGCGGCAGGGGTGCGAGAGCCGCAAGCAGCGAGCAAGTCGAGCCGCAGCTGATCGAGGCATACGAAATTCCAGAGGGCGCACGCTCGATCAGCGTTTCCATCGGCCGCCCGACCCTGCGTGTGACCGGCGCGGGCGACAGCTTCCTTCGCGTCGACGCGATGCCGTACGTGCGCTCGACGGAAGCCCCGTGAATGGGTCCGACACCGGTAGCGACCCCACTGGCAGCAGCACAGCGCTAACGGTGCTGCTGGGATCGCACCTCCAAGATCGACGCTTCGTGGTCTCGACGGATGCCTGTCAGAATCGGTTGGCGGTAGCCCCCCGCTTGCCAATAAGATTGACGCGTGGCACATCAGCGCCTATCGACGCCAGCTCGGGTCGGGGATCCGAGCGCGGTGCCGAACAGTGATTCGATCGAAGTGCAGGGGCGGGCCGCCCCTGAAATGATTACAGGCGAGGGCGCACCCGTGGTTTCGACCGGGGATGCTCAGCTCATACCGGCCTGGACGGTCGCCGCTCGCAGCTTCGGCTTGTTGGCGTTGGAAGGCGCCTCGATCGGCCTGGCCTTGTGGTCGCTGCGCCACTACGAGCGCTTGGTCGGTTACGTCACGACCAATGATCTTTCGCGCGCGGCGCGCAACGGTGCGGTCCGCTCGGCTTTGATCGGGACACTCTTGGCGCTGCTGATCGGCGCGACGCTGGCTTGGATCAAGCGGCCGCTCGGGCTGGAGCGCGCACAACGGCTCGCCCTGCGCTGTGCACCGCTGTCGCTCGCCATGTTCGTGCCGTTGCTGTTCCACTGGCAGCTCTGGGTAGGTCGCGACTTGGAGTTCCTCGTGCTCGCCTCGCTGTGTGTGCTCGCGCTGCGCGTCGCACTCGAGACTGCGCTGTCGAGTCCGCCAGCGTTCGAGCTCAGCTTCGCGCCCGCCGCCAGGCTACGCAGACTGCCGCGCTGGCTGCCGCTTGCAGCCGTCAGCTGCGGCGCGCTCGGCTACGCGATCTACTTCTCCTACCACACGCTCAATACACACTACCGGATCGAGACCTCGGTGTACGATCTGGGCGTCGAGAACAACCTGGTCTGGCAGGCGATCCACTGGGGGCCGTTGTTTCGCAGCACGCCGCTCGGCGGCACGATGACCCACGTCGGGTATCACCAGACCTATTTCGCGTACGTGCTGGGCATTGTCTATCGCTTCGCGCCCAGGCCCGAGACCTTGCTGGTCATCCAAGCGACCATGCTCGGCTTCGCCGCGCTGCCGCTGTATTTCCTCGCGGCGCGCCGGCTCGGAGCTGCGATCGCCTGCCTGCTCGCGCTGCTGTATTTGTTCTACGCACCGCTGCACGGCTCCAACCTCTACGACTTTCACTACCAGCCGCTCGGCATCTTGTTCCTGTGGCTCACGTTGTATCTGTTGCAGAGCCGACGCGATCGTTGGGCCGTAGTTGCGGTTCTGCTGACGCTGTCGATCCGCGAGGACATGTCCGCGCTGCTGGCTGTAATCGGCGCGTATTTGCTGCTGCGCGGCGAGCGACCGCGCGCAGGCTTGATCCTGGCCGCGGTTGGCGTGTGTTATTTCGTGGGCCTCAAGCTCATCATCATGCCGATTCTGCTGGAGGGCGAGTCTTCGTACGTTCAGCAATACGCCGGACTGCTGCCCGCGGGCGAAGCCAGTTTTGCCGGCGTGCTCAAGACCGCGCTCGCCAACCCCGGCTTCACGATCAGCGCTCTACTCGAGCGAGACAAGCTGATCTACGTCCTGCAGTTGCTCGCGCCGCTGGCATTCCTGTCCGTTCGCCGCCCGATCAGCCTCCTGCTGCTCGTGCCGGGATTCCTCTTCACGTTGTTATCGACGCAGCACTATCCATCGATCCACATCTCGTTCCAGTACACGGCGTATTGGACGCCGTTCGTGTTCATCGCGGCGATCGAACAGCTGGCTTGGTTGCGCGAGCGTGCAGCGCGCGGCGTGGTCTCGAGCGCGAAGTACCGCGCCTGGCTGCTGGTGTTGCCGGTCGCGATGCTGGTTACCTCGTATCAGCACGGCGCGATCCTGCAGCACAACACCGCGCGCACTCACTTCATCCCGTACCGCTTCGGCGTCGACGACGCAGATCGTCAGCGCCACGCCGACCTCTATGCCCTGGTCGGTCAAATCCCTGACGAGGCTCGCGTGGTCTCTGCCGAGTGGATCGTGCCGCAGGTC
>Ga0193752_1001577_pt1 | contig 18739 bp, 11 predicted proteins | sample H1c1metaG_FD_144924 | JGI IMG/M metagenome (GOLD analysis project Ga0193752, IMG submission 144924) | Soil microbial communities from a riparian zone of the East river system, Colorado, United States - H1c1 | ecosystem: Environmental > Terrestrial > Soil > Riparian zone | place: USA: East River...
CGATGTTTTTTCCGGCCTCGCTTAGCCTGATGTGACGGATGGCTTCCATTCCACCCATCACCGGCATATGCGTATCCATCAGAATCAAATGCGGACACCATTCCGTGGACATACGGATCGCCGCATCTCCGTTCTCGGCGGTTCGCACTGAGAAGCCTATTCCCGACAAAAGCGTACTTGCCCATTGGCGTGTGTCCGCAAGGTCGTCGACGATCAGGATTCGTGGCGCGTCTTGTCCAGCCTTGATGCCGAGGACGTGTCGATGCGAGAAATTGCTCGTGAGAACCTGATCGGCGCCTCGCTCGACCGGTATCCTCACATTAAACGTCGAGCCGCTTCCGCACTGGCTGCTGACGGAAATCTCACCACCCATCGCATTCAGCACTCCGCGACTGATGGCGAGGCCGAGGCCCGTTCCACCGTGATGAACGCGCTGCCCGCCTTGTGCTTGCGCGAACGGCTGGAACAGTTTGCCGATTTCCTCTTCGGTCATGCCAATGCCGGTGTCTCGGACTGCGGCCGAGAACCAAAGCAGGCCCTCTGCGTTTTTGCTCACCGATACGTGCAGACTGATCTTCCCGCGCATCGTAAATTTAATGGCATTGCCGAGCAGATTGAGCAAGACCTGACGAAGCTTGCCCTCATCGGCGACGATGCAGTCGGTATGCTCTCCGACGATAGCGGTCTCGAATTGAATCGCCTTGGCCGAGGCCTGCAGGCCAAACGTCCCTTCGAGATCGTGCAATAGGGCTCGCACGCTGAAGTTGTTGGCAGCGATCTCCAAATGTCCGGCTTCTATTTTGGCCATGTCGAGCACATTGTTGATGATGTTCAACAAGTGCTGGCCGTTGCGCTTGATCACATTGAGTTTGGTAATTGCGCTCTTCCCGAGATCGGGATCGCGTAACACTAATTCCGAGTAACCCATGATTGCAGTCATGGGCGTGCGGATTTCATGCGACATGCTGGAGAGGAAGAGGCTCTTGGCCTTGTTGGCCGCCTGCGCTTCGGCGGCGGATATTTCCAACTGCTGACTTCTCTGCTGCGCCCGATTGCGTTCAGTGACGTCACGAATGGCGGCGAAGACCTGCGCGCCACCATCTGCATCCAAAAGACTTAAGTTGACTTCAATGGGAAATTCGACGCCATCGCTCCGCAGGCCGAACCATGCGGAGGGTTCACGCGCAAATTGTGCTGCAAGATCCGGAAGAAACGCATCATCCAACAAGGAGTAATCCCGGCGGAAACGTTCGGGCAGCAACAGATTGACGCTCTTTGCGAGCAACGCTTGCCTCGGGTACCCAAACAGCTCTTCCGTTCGGGTGTTGACCAAGACTATTTCGCCCGCCCCGTTCACGATCACCACGGCATCAGGAGCGGCTTCAAGTGTGCTCCGGTAGCGCACCTCGCTTCTGCGTACCGCCTCTTCTGACTTCTTTCGCTCGCTGATGTCGCGAATAAAGGTCAACGAGCTGCGTCTCCCTAGATACGTGATGGGCACTGAGGATACTTCCACGGGGATCCGACTTCCGCTCAGTGTGAGCCAAAGTTGTTCGATGGTCGGCGCGGTTTCTTTCTTATCGAATACCGTACTAATGCGAGTCCGCACGAGTTGGTGTACGGACGGATCTATACGGTCCATGACCGAGTGGCCGAGCAACTGCTCTGGCGACCCAGCTTCGAATAACCGACAGCTTGCTGCATTCACATAGGAAAAGAACATGTCCGTCACGACGAAAATCGCCTCTGGAGCCCCTTCGACGAGAGCCTGAAACTGCGCCTCGCTGTTGCGAAGATCCTCAGCTTGTTTCCGCAGCGTGTTCTCGGTCAGTTTTCGCTCGGTGATGTCCTGCGCCATGACAAACACGCCAAGTACTTTTTTGTCTTTGTCGAAAACCGGCACCTTGTCGGTCTGCACCCAGGCTTCGTCGCCGTCCGGACTTCGCAACGTTTCCACAATTCCAAGTTTGGGAATGCCCGAGCCAATCACGTCAAGATCGTCGGCAAAATATTTGGCGGCTTCCTGCGGGTAAATTTCAACCGACGGTCTGCCTTCAATCTCTTCGATAGATTTTCCGGCGGCATCCGCCACGCGTTTGTTGACGCGCAAGATGCGATTTTCCGTGTCCTTGAACCAGATCATCGCTGGCAGCAGATCGAACAAGACCTTGAGCTCATTGAGCCGTCGCTCCATCGCTTCTTCAATGTGTTTGCGCTCGGTGATGTCCTGAAAGGCGCCATGCGCCTGCGTCACGGCTCCGGCAGTGTTGCGTTGCGGCTCGCCAGCGCAACGTACCCAAATTGCCCGCCCGCTTGCGGAAACCATTTCCAACTCGAGATCGAACGGTGTTCCCTGTTGCAAGCAACCATTGAGCGCTTGCGTGACCATGTCGCGCGACTTCGGAACGTAGTAATGCAACGCCTGCTCGAGTGCCGGCAATGTCCCGAGCGGCACTTCGAGAATGCGGCAGACCTCGTCCGACCAAGTCACGCGCTTTTCCGCGACGTTGACTGCCCAGCCGCCAAAGCCAGCGGTTTGCCCCGCGATCCGCAGGAGAGTCTCGCTTTCGAGTAGCTTAGCCTCTGCGGTACGGCGTTCGATGAAAGCCCAACATCGTTCGACGATTTCTTCAACCGTGGCTATCTCGCTCACCGTCCAGTCGCGCGGCGTCGTTTGATGCACGGCCATCATTGCACGGAGCTTGCCGTCCTTGATCAAGGGGCAGGCAATGATCGCGGCTATATCGATGGCGTTGAACGTGTCCGCACCTTCGTCAGGTGCAAGCTCCCGCTTCACATTGCGGATGATCAGCGTCTGACCACTTTTGAGCGCGGCGACCGCACGTGGCCCAAATAGGGAAAGCTGATAGCGACCCACCGTACTGGCGCAGCCATCCGTATAGTCGTGGAGGATTGTGAACTGTTCGCCGTCACTTTCGACGTCGGCGTACGCACATCGGGATGCGCCCAGATGTTCGCCAAGAACCTTCGAGGTCACCAGCATCACTTGTTCGGGGTCGATCAAGTTGCGAACCGCTGTGGCTAGATCATCCAAGAAATGAAAGTGTTTCTCGCTCTCCCGAATGGTTTCATTCGCAAGCCGCTGTGCGGTGACATCCACGTGCATCACCACAACGCCATTTTTTCTATCGGGCAGAGCGGTAACCGTCAATCGAAACCAGCGCTGGTGAGTCGGTGAATGGCACGCATAGCCAAGCGAGTAGCTATTTTCAGGCCCGCCAAGAACCGAGCGGATGCCGGTTGCGGCCATGCGCGCCTCGTGAGCTCCATCGCCAATTGCCTGGTCGCAGATGGTCAGATAGTTGCTGCCGACGCAGGCCTGCAAATTCTGCAGTCCATTGGCCATGCCAAATTGCCGCCATTCGTTGTTGACGGACACAATTGCCCCGCTAACATCGAGCAATGCGATATGCGCCGGCAATGAATTGAGAATAGCCGCTTGCTTGGCGGCTTCGCTTTCGCGCAACCGATCTTGCGCACGCCGCAATAGAAATATTCGACCGTCTCGACTCGCAACCGAATCGACTTCGCCCGCGGTGAGTTCCTCCAGGCGCTGCTCCGTATCGTGCAGCGTTTCGATCAGTACCGAAATTTCCCCGCCTTCGTCCGAGATTGGACTGGCCCGCGTCATGCTGCAATCGATCGCAATCCCAGCGCCAACAACACAATCTCGGGCTGGCTCAGTGTGCCGACGATGCGGCAGAGCGGAGCAGGCGACATTTTGACGAGCGTCGGCGTCATGAACACACCGTCCGCCAACGCCCGCTTCGGGTCTCGAAACACGTCCACGATTTCGATTTCATGTTTGCCGGGCAAGTGCGTGCGGCAGATCGAATTCAAATTGGCGATCGCCTGCGCAGAGTTCGCGGCATCGCCCGCCACATACAGTTGAAATCGGAATTGGGCTTGCCGACTCATGACCGAGAGCCCTTGCTCTTGGCCATGGAGACATCGCCGCCGCGCAGCTCTCGAACTCGAATGCGCCCCCGCGACAACTCGCCTTCTCGACTTTGCGTGGTGCGGGCTAGCAGCGTCTTCTCGACCTGCTTCGCCAGCAACTCTGTCTCTAGCGATTTTGCCCGCACTTTGAGCACGGCCTCTTCGGCATCAAGACTTACACGTTTGAGTTTTCCAGCGACTTCAGCGACTTCATTGGCGACACGTTCTGCGCTTTCCTTTTCCCACCGCATCGTGCCCATCAAGACCTCGCCCGCTGCGGTATAGATGTCGGCTAGCGTTACGCCGTCATCGCTTAGAATCAGTTCTCGAACCTGGTTCGAATGCGCCGTGCCGCGCGATTTTATGATCGCCAAGCCGCGATTGCGTTCCCCCGCTTGGACCAGGTAGTTAAGATGTACCCATGTGTCGGCAAGCGTCGATATATGCAGCGGCTTGCCGCCGCTAGGATTGTTTGCCATCTCATCCAGCAAGCTGGTGCAGACCAGTGTGATCCCATTGGACTTGCACCAATCGATCATGCGTTCCGCCACTGCATGCGCCGTAAATTCGTTGCCCGCTTTGGACAGAGTCGAGACGGGATCGATGACTAAGCAACGCGCCTTATGTTCATAGGCCAGCGCCTTGATGCGCACGAGCAGCGTCTCCGCGCTTCCGGTAATCATGCGGGCCGAAATCATGTGCAACACGCCGCTTTGTACGAATCGATGTAGACGAATCCCGACTGAGGTTAGATTCCGCATGACCTCCGAGCCATCCGAATCGAAGCTGACGAACACGGTGCGTTCGCCGCGCTTGCAAGCGGCTTCGGCGAAAGCGCCGCTCAATGTCGTCTTGGCCGTGCCCGGAACGCCGGTGATTAAGACACTTGCGCCACGATAGTAGCCGCCGCCCAGCATGGTATCGAGTCGCTTCACGCCGCTCGAAATGCGATCCAGACTGACACGTGCGTCCATTCGTCCCAGCGTGCGCGCGATGGCGACATCGAAGCCTTTATTGCCGATGACGAACGGCGATTCGTCTTCATTGAACGGGGAACCGCGATATTTCTGTACGCGCAAGTTACGTTGCGAGACGCCCATTTCCACGCGCTGATTGAGGACGATGGAGCAGTCCACCATGAACTGCATATAGCCGGTCGACTCGAGTCCGGACAAATCCTGTTCGTCTTTACCTGCCTTGGCTGTGAGTAGTCCGGTTAATTCACGCGCCACCAACCATTCGTGCAGGCGGTACACCTCTCGGCGTTTGGCCGCTTCGTCAGGCAGCAGCGCCAACACCATATCTAATGCATCGAACACGATGCGGCGTGCCCCCATTTCCTTCGCTTTGGCTCCCAGGACCGCCAACATCCCGCTGAGATCGAAATTTCCCGATTGGATCAGGTCGGGTTGCGGTTGCGCGTTGAGAAAGAACAATTTCTTCTTCAATGCGCCAACATCCCAACCGAACCCCTCGCAATTGGATATCACACGCTTTGGCGTTTCTTCGAACGCCACAAAGATGCCGGGCTCTTTAAAGTCGCGCGCACCGCTTACCAAGAACTGCAATGCAAATATAGTTTTGCCCGAACCTGGCCCGCCCGAAAGCAAGGTGCTGCGCCCGCGCGGCAGACCTCCGCCGGTCATTTCGTCAAAACCGGTAATGCCCGTCGCGGCTTTATGGTGCGTGTTCGCGAGCTTCAGGGATCGAGTCGGTTTCATACGGGCTCCTGTTTGCAAACAATCGGCAACGCGGCCGATAGCTAGCTGCGCTTGATTTAGTCCGGATGCGCAAACAGGGAATCCGAAACCGATCCGTTGAACAGGTTTCGGACGGAACACTCAGGAAGCGTAAGACTCGGTTCGGCAGTATCCTTGCTCTATGCCTCCTTGAGTATCCGCTGCTTTTAGGTAGACAGATGTAAGTCAGGCCCCTATTGGCCGAGCACTGATAGAAATACATTCGGTACCTTTGAAAGAGGAATGAACTACTCATGTTCCTACACGACGTACGGGTTCCACTCAGTGCGTTAGCGAACATAGGCACACACAAGCCTGCCTCGATTCGTTCATCCAATGAGCCCAGCCTCGGCCGTTACCTGTTGCGCAACTTGTTCAAGTTCGCAGGGACTCGCCGATTGCGCGTGCTGGGTTTCACAACGGCCGCTTCCCTCGCGTATGACCCAGTCTCGCCGGGAATCTGGGCCTCGAGCCAGCGCGATGCACGCTTAAAGCCCTTTCTGCCGTTCGAACAACTCTTGGTCGTAATGCCTGCGCCGGCTACACGCTGCTCGAGCTAACGATGGGCTTAGCGGTGATAGGAATCCTCGGCTCGATGGCAACGGGCGCCTATACCCGGCACGTGACGAGCGCGCGCAATGCGGCTGCGATTGGAGATATCGGCGCAATTAAGCTAGCCATCGATGCCTATCGCCTCAACAACAACAACGACGTGCCGCCAGCGACACTGGCCGAAATTAAAATGGAGACCAAACTCGATCCCTGGGGAAATCCCTACGTGTACTTGAACTTCGCAGGGGTGAAGGGTAACGGTGGCAAACGGAAAGATCACAACTTGGTGCCCATCAATTCGGACTTCGATTTGTACAGCAAAGGCGCGGATGGAAAGTCCAGTACTCCGCTGACCGCAAAAGCCAGCCACGACGACATCATCTTGGCTAACAATGGCAAGTTCGTTGGTCTGGCGGAAGACTACTGAATGACGCCTGCGATGTTGCAGCGATGGCGCCGAGTGGGACAAGCGCTCAAAGCGCCCTTCGCCTCCGTCTATGCGCGCGTCTTCAATCATCTAGGCAAGCGCACGCTTTTTCTGTTTGTGTCGTTGGCAGTGTTCCCCGTCGCCATCTTTGGAATCGTCACGATTCACCAGGCTACGGAACATCTCCTTCAACAAACGAATCGAGAGTTGAGTGATGCAGCAAAAGCCTATGGCTTGCAACTCTTTGAGCGCCTATCGGCTGCGAGACGCTCACTTGCAAACTCCGAAACCGTGGGTCCTGCGAACAATGCTTCGAGAGGCCTCGAGCAGTCCTCTCTTGATGACGAGCATCCCACCTTCGATGCCATCGAAGTAATTGACGACGATTCGCGCGAGCTGCTATTCGGCGACCCGCTGAGACTACCGACCGACGCCTCGCACATGCTTGCATTGAGGAAGGAGCGATTGCTCGTCCGCACCGATCGGCGAGGCGAGACCGCAATCGTGTTGCTCGTATCTCTAGACATCGACTCTGCGCAACCAAAATTACTGATTGCGACGCTCAACGGCGACTACCTCTGGCAGCCGTCGAAATTGTCCCAGCTGCACCAAGTCTGCGTTCGGAATTCCGAAACAGCACTGCTCTTCTGCTCGACGGACGATTCACTATCGTTGCAGGAGCCTCTCGTCGAAAGCGGCCCCGAGGCATTTTCCGCCAAGTGGCCACTATTCATGCAGGCGGCTTTCGGCGTCGCGGAATGGGAAGTGATCGCCCGACAGTCCAAGGAAACCGCTCTTGCGCCGGTGACCGCCTACAAGCGGACGTTGCTTATGACAATGATCGGCGTCTTAGCTCTGATTGTCCTGATGAGCTCGATCCTTATCCGCCGCAGCCACGGCCCGCTCGAACGGATCATCGGCGCCACGCGCGGCATCGCGGGCGGACGATTCGACACGTCGCTTGAGGTTGCCAGCGGCGATGAGTACCAAGAACTCGCGCAAGCCATCAACTTTATGAGCCGCCGCATTGGGCAACAATTCGAGGCGCTCGGCGCGTTGGGTCAAATCGACCGCTGCATTCTCGAATCCGCAAACATCGATCCGGTGATCGAGACTGTACTGGCGCGCGCGCAAGAGGTGCTCGGTTGCAACGTAGCCGCAGTGGCGTTGTTCGATAGCGAAACCGATTCGATGGGCCGGCTCCATCTCAGCGACGATCGTCAAAGCACATCGCAGCTGATGCGCATCGATTGGCCGGCATCGAGATCGACCTCTGCTGACTCGAATCGCATTTGGAGTCTGGTCAACCGATTTGACGTCGACGCAACGGGATTGCAGCCAATCTGGAATTTGGATGTGCAGTGCTGCCTGCTGATCGGCGTACCTACCAAGACTCGCATCCGAGCCAAGTTCATCCTCGGATTTCGAACGTCTCGAGATCTGGACGATCTCACCGCCAACACTTTGATTAGAGATTTCACAGAGAGGATAGCGGTCGCGCTGACCAGTGCAGAACGCGAGCAGGCACTCTTTCGTCAAGCTCACTACGATAGTTTGACCCAGCTGCCCAATCGTTTGCTGTTCAAAGATCGCCTCGAACAGGAGATCGCGCACGCGCGGCGAGACACGACGCAACTGGCCGTGCTCTTCATCGACTTGGATCGCTTCAAGAATATCAACGATTCGCTCGGACACACCGCGGGCGATGAGCTACTGCGGCTCGCTGCAGCTCGATTGGTGGCGGAGTTGCGCGACGGCGATACGATTGCGCGCTTGGGCGGCGATGAATTCACGGTGATTCTGCCGAAGATCAAAAACCTGGCCGAAGTCTCCCGGATATGCGAACGACTGGTGGGCAGTCTCGCGGCCCCTTTTACGCTCGACGCTAACGACTATTTTGTCGGCGCATCGGTGGGCATAGCGGTTTATCCAGCATGCGGCGACTCAGTCGAGGAGCTTGTGCGAAACGCCGACACGGCCATGTACCGCGCCAAAGCGCACGCGCGGGGCAGCTTTGCCTTCTACGAAGAAACGATGAATCGAGAGACACGAGAGCGGGTCTGGTTAGAGGGCCAATTGCGGCAGGCCTTGTCACGCAACGAATTCGAACTACTGTTTCAACCGCAGGTCGAACTTGTGTCCCGGCGCATCGTCGGCGCCGAGGCGTTGCTGCGCTGGAATCACCCTGAGCGGGGAGTGATCGGTCCCGCCCAATTTATTCACATCGCCGAAGAGACCAATTTAATCGTTCCGATCGGCGAATGGATATTAACGACAGCCTGCACTCAACTCCGATCTTGGCAGTGCGAAGGCGTAGCAGTGTCATCGCTCTCAGTGAATATCTCTATCGCCCAACTGCAGACGACCGGTTTCGTAGACATTGTTAGCCGAGCGTTACAACGCTCCGGTATCGCCCCCGCGATGCTGGAACTGGAGATTACAGAGAGCGTCCTAGCCACAGACCTGGCCGGCACCCGCGCCGTCATGGGTGAACTCGCGGACCTTGGGGTGAAAATCGCGATCGATGACTTCGGGATGGGGTATTCCTCCTTGAGTTACCTACAACGACTTCCATTCCATACTCTGAAAATCGATCGCTCGTTCATGCCGCAGCGTTTTGATGGGAACGACCAAGTCATCTGCGACGCCATCTTGGCCCTAGCCGCGGCACTCCGGAAATCGGTGGTTGCTGAGGGCGTCGAAACCGCTGAACAATTACTGTACCTACAAAGTAAAGGTTGCCAAGTTGGCCAAGGCCACTTATTTAAGAAGGCAGTGCGCCTCGACGAATTCGTCGAATTCGTGAAGAACACTGAGAGCGCGACAATGGCGTCCCCACTGCATTCTCGAGCCCGTGCGGCGAAAACTGCCGGCTGATTTAGCGCTGAAAGCCGTGGCGAACCCGAACTCGATGAGTCCAGGGCAGATTCAAACGCAGGACAACGGTTTATTAGAACCGTCACGTTTGGAAACGCGAGGGCGCCCTGTATGGCTGATGACAATCGCGCGGCCGTCGGCGTTGGTCCCACGTGGATCGCAGAAAATAATTGTCCCGTTCACGTCGGCCTGATTGGTTGGGCGAAACGAAAACGAGAGTCGGTTCGAGGTGATGCTCATGACCTCGGAACCCGCGTGGCGGTGTACTAGCGGCTCGCCGTCGTCGCGATTCGCCGGTTGATCGCGATCGAGATTGTGAAACACGATCCAACCGCGATCCCAGCCCATTGCTTTGTCGTCGCAGGTTTCGCCATCGGTGCTGCGACAAATGCTCACTACGCCATTCAGCATGATTGCTTGGCTGCGCGCGAGGAAGATTGCGTGCATGAAGTCGTTCACTGTGCTGGTCCGTGCAGCGGACCTGAACAGATTGCCGAAACTGGGTAGGGCCAGCCCCATCACGATGGCGACGATGGCCAGGACTACAAGGAGCTCGACGAAAGCCAAACCGTATGGAACGGGACGAAAACGGGGGCGAATTGACGGGTTGCTACTCATAGGCATCCTTGCGCTATGGCGTGGGGTTTGAGCGGAGACCCCAAAATTAAGGGCCAATAGAGTGGGTTTCGAGGCGAAAAGCTTGGTTTTTGACCCCAAATCTCGCCTTGGACCGGGCTCTGGCTTATGCTAGACCTGTTTTAAATGCCTTGGCTGGCCGCAACATGCGGCAAATTAAGAGAATTCTTCTCATGAGCTCACTGCCTTCCAGCACCGAAGGATCGTCCATGATCGAAGTAGACACTCGGCCGCAGGTCATGCCGCCGGATGACGTGATTCGTCTACTGGCTGAGCACGGCGTAAAGCCCACCATGCAGCGCGTGACGATCGCGTCGGTCCTGCTCGCGCAGCCCACCCATATGTCCGCCGAACAGATCCTGGCCAATTTGCGGACCGCCGGCGAACGCATTTCCAAGGCAACCGTCTACAACACTTTGAAGGCGCTGGTCGACAGCGGCCTCGTGCGACAGATCCACTTGGATCCAAATCGCTCGGTGTATGACTCCACCCGCGCGAATCATCACCACTTCCACGATGTCGACAGCGGCACGCTGTGGGACATCAAGCCTGAAGACATCGAGTTCAGCCGCTTTCCGCAGCTACCGGAGGGCATGGAAACGGCTAGCGTCGAAGTCGTGATCCGTGTCCGACGCCGGGCGTAGATCAGCGAGTTGAGTCCAGACGTTCAAGTCCGCACTCGAACCGCTGTTTTAGTTGCCAAAAAATTGGCCACTAAATTGAAGTAGCGCACTTTTCGATCCGAATCTGACCCCGTATACTGCGCGCCCTCGCGAACCGGCCAACGAAAAGTCGTGGTTGATCGCGTAGAAGGAGCGCCGCGAAAACCACGTTTTTCGCAAGCGACCTCAAAAAAGGGCAGGACGCCTCTTTTTTGAAAATTGAAGCATTGGCCGACTTAGCTCAGTTGGTAGAGCATCTCATTCGTAATGAGGGGGTCGGGGGTTCGAATCCCTCAGTCGGCACCAATTCTTCAGCGATTCATCGCTGAAGAATTGCATTCTCGTAGCAACACATCGGACTCCTGTCACGAGTGTTGCGCTTCAATCGAAAAGTGTGATTTTCGCTTGAAGCCGGTCTCGACGCGGCGTCGATCCGGGGTACGTCCTGTACCCACCCTGAGTCGGCTTCGCCATATTCGTTTAAGCGATACATCGGACTGCCTTAGTCATCCACTCGAGCCACGCAACGCGCTTTGCGCTCACTCGCGTCATGCACGACCGCTGCCGATATAATGGATTCATGACAGTGACGCCCATAAATCTCCGTTTTCGGCAACGCGGACTCACGTTGACCGAAACACTCACCGGCTTAGTGCTGTTGGGGATTGGCGTGCTGTGTATCGCTGCCGTGTACCTGGAACGATCGCAAGCGGCGCCCGCAGTGCTTCTGCATAGCAAGGCGAGCCGCCTTGCCGATGAAATGGCAGTGACAATGCGCGGGCTACACGAACAGCACTTCGAAAATCCTGTTGGGGTGCTTTGTCAAACTCTCCCGAAAACCGCTACGCCACAACAGCGGGCCACCAATGATGTCGTCTGCTGGCAAGACAAGATCGCGGAAACACTTCCGAACGGGACGGGCGCTATCGATTTCGATGCTGACAGCGTTCCCAAGGCCTATTTGATTACAGTGAGCTGGACGCCGCCCCGCAGTGGGACGGCCTCTTATCTATTGCGACTCGAAGCACAGGATATCCCGGCGCCGACAAAGCCAAGCCAGCCCGCCGCCGCGACACAGGCCAGAACTCAAGTCGCCACTCCGGTTGCGAATCGAGCCACCACACAGGTCACAGCGCCGGCCACGCACCAGGTTGAAACTCAGGTTGAAACTCAGGTTGAAACTCAGGTCGAAGCTCAGACGGAAGCGAAGGAATTTGCTAAACCCGCTGCGTCAACCGCAACTCGCGCGGCAAACTGAAGACGATATTTTCTTGCTCGCCTTGCGTTTCTTCCGGAGCGATGCCGCCCCACTCGCGCAAACGATCGACCACTCGCTTCACTAAAATTTCCGGCGCCGAAGCGCCCGCAGTGACACCGACGGCTTGCTTGCCGTCGAACCATTCGCGGTGCATGTCTTCAGGACCATCGACGAGATAGCCGGGAATGCCGACCTTCTCCGCGATCTCGCGGAGGCGGTTCGAATTGGAACTACTGGGCGAGCCGACGACGAGAATGATGTCGCAGCGCTCGGCTAAACGTTTCACTGCATCCTGCCGATTCTGCGTGGCGTAACAAATATCCTCTTTACGAGGGCTCGCAAGCTCAGGGTATTTTTTCTTGAGCGCCCCGACGATACGTTGCGTGTCGTCCACCGACAGTGTCGTCTGCGTGACGAACGCGAGACGCGTCGGATCTTGAATCTCGAGTTTGGCAACGTCGTCTTCGGTCTCAACTAGGTAAATCCGGCCGCCGCGCGAATCGTCGAACTGCCCCATCGTGCCCTCGACTTCCGGATGTCCTGCATGGCCGATGAGAATGACTTCGCGACCTTCGCGGCCAAAGCGGCTGACTTCCATGTGCACTTTGGTGACCAGCGGGCAAGTTGCATCGAAGACTTTGAGATCGCGCTTCTTCGCTTCCTCGCGCACAGCAAGCGAGACGCCATGCGCACTGAAGATCACTGTCGCGCCCGCGGGCACGTCGTCCAACTCGTCGACGAACACAGCACCTAAATTGCGCAGACGTTCGACCACATAGCGGTTGTGCACCACTTCGTGCCGGACATAAATCGGTTTGCTGAACAGTTCGATGGCGCGCTCGACGATGTCGATGGCGCGATCGACGCCGGCACAGAAACCACGGGGATTGGCGAGCAGAATTTGCATGGGGGAATGCTATACGAGATTGATGCGGCGCTGCAGTCGGAGTTGCCGCAAATTGTGGACTAAAAGCACAGAACGCGAGCGTTGGTCCAAGTTATCGCAATCCTTCCCCGCATTCAGATACTTTGCGCAAGCTTTGGTTTAGGTCATCGTGATCGTGTGGGGCCGCGCTGGCCGCCGGAAGTTCTTGCCGGGACCGCGCGTAAATCCATCCCTGGAGCTGCTCTCCCGAAAAACATCCATGTTTTATCGAGAGTCCCGGCAAGAACTTCCGACGTCCAACGCGTCTTCAGCTCCCCCTGATTGCTGTGGCGCGCGAGACAAGGAAGGACCGAAGCCGACCGACAGGTCGGCCACAACAACAACATCCGCGCGATCGCGAGGATTCCTTATTGGTTTATAAAACCCCTCGATGGCAGGTTCGACCCCCACGGCCGCGATGAACTTGAGTCGTCAGCACCATGCTGGCGCTAAGCGAAGAAGCCATAACGAAGGGTGGGCTGCTAGCCGCCGGACAGACTCTCACTCCGTCTCTTTTAAAGCCAATAAGGAATCCTCGCCGTCGCGCGGATGATGTTTTTGGAGGTGTCCCGAAGGCCACCAGCCTTGCCACTTCCGATCTTGAACTACGTCAGAGGATGCCAAAGACGCGTCGGACGTCGGAAGTTGTTGGCAGGATCATTGATAAAACAGGACGTTTTTCAATGAAGCAGTTCCAGGGGTGAAGCGGTGTATTTCAGCGAAGCGTAGCTTCGCTCCGCTGAACGCCCAAGTGCATGCAGGCACTTGGGCTGGGTCGCTCGCGACGATTTACGCGCGGTCCTGCCAACAACTTGCGGCGGCAGGCGCGGCCCTCACAACCGAGATGAACTCGAATCTCAACCGTGTTCTGTCTGGTTCTGCGATCTACAACCCGTAAGACGACCGCAAACTAGAACTTGTCCCCACGCCGACGTCCCACCCGCCCACTTTCCAAAAAGGCATCGAGCAACAAACATCCTGCTCCAACGCAGATTGTTGCACTGGCGACATTGAATGCTGGGAACTGATAGTCGCCGCCATGCACCAAAAGGTAATCGACGACATAGCCGAGCCATACGCGATCGATCACGTTACTAAGTGCGCCACCCAGGATCAACGTCACGCCGATGGCGAGTAAGTTCTGCTCGGGTGTGCGGATGCGCCGAATCCAAATCATGAGTCCGGCGCAGACGATCAGCGCCAAGCCGATAAAGAACCAACGCTGCCAGCCACCGGCGTCCGCCAGCACGCTAAATGCAGCGCCATGATTCTGCAGATGCTGAATCTGCAAAACCGGTAGCAGCTCAATGGAGTCGTATAACTCCATCGATCGCGTCACCATCGCCTTAGTGGCTTGATCCAACATGACAACGAAGAACGACAGCCACAACCAATTGCTGGCACCCAGCGTCGGCGTGAACTTGAGCTTCGCAAATTGACCGGTGGTCAGAAAGCGATCGCTGGGGAATTTGTCGTTCGTGGCCAACTGCGAGACCTATGGCCGCAGGCTGTAGGCTGTAGGCTGTAGGCTGTAGCCAGAACTCAAAGAGCGCGCGAATATCGATGAGCCAGCATTTGAATTCTCTATCGACATGACACCTCTTCCCTCAGAATTCTGATCTCTGGCTACAGCCTACAGCCTACAGCCTGCGTGTGCGGCCTTCCTAGGCAACGCTACGCTCTTCCCCCGCCCCATCCACATTGATCACGCAACGGCCGCACAATTCCGGATGCGCCGCAGTCTTGCCTACGTCTTCACGCTTATGACGGCAGCGTACGCACTTGCCGTGCGGCGAGGCCTTCACGAGAATCCAGGCTTGATTGTCGTCAGCGGAGCCTGCAGGCACTGCTTCGGCGGGTCGCGCATCCGCGGGATGCAATCGCGCGTACGACGTAATGAATACGAACCGCATCTCATCGCCCAACTGAGAGATGATTTCCGTCAAGGCCGGCGCGCAGTACACATCGACTTCGGCGTCGAGCGGCGCACCGATCGCGTCAGACGCGCGCAACTTCTCCAACTCGCGCGACACGGCGCTGCGAAGCTCGAGCACCTTCTCCCAATCGATGTGCGGGCGATGCGAAGCGGCCGCCGGCAAATCGAACCACTCGGACAAGAAGACTGATTCAGGCCGTTTACCCGGCAGAAACTTCCAGATCTCCTCGCAGGTGAACGACAAGATCGGCGCCAGCCATCGCACCATCGATTCGGCAATGTAATACATGGCTGTTTGCGCGGAGCGGCGGCCGTGACTCGTGGCCTGCATGCAGTACATCCGGTCCTTGAGTACATCCAGATAGAAACCGCCCATGTCCACGCTGCAGAAGTTATGAACCTTCTGATAGATATCGTGGAATTGGTAATCCCGATAAGCTTGAAGAATCTCGGCTTGTAATTGGCTCGTGCGCCAGACGGCCCAGCGATCCAGAGCGACCATCTTGTCGAGTTCGACGCAGTCCTTAGACGGATCGAAGTCCGACAGATTACTGAGTAAGTACCGCGCAGTGTTGCGGACACGTCGATACGATTCGGAGACGCGCTTCAGGATCTCATCCGACAGGCTCATCTCATTCGCATAGTCGGTGGCGGCAACCCACAGGCGCAACACATCGGCGCCCAATGTGCCGATCACTTTCTGCGGCGCAATCACGTTGCCGAGCGATTTGGACATCTTGCGACCCTTATCGTCGATCGTGAATCCGTGCGTCAACACGGCCCGATACGGCGCGCGCTTATGCAACGCGACCGAGGTCATCAAAGAGCTGTTGAACCAGCCGCGATGTTGATCGGAGCCTTCGAGATAAAGATCCGCAGGCGCGGTAATTTCGGGATGCGTCTTCGACAAGCAGTGATGAATGACGCCGGAGTCGAACCAGACATCCATGATGTCTTTGACCTTCTCGTAATTTTCAGCTTCGGCGCCCAACAACGTTTCGGGATCGAGCTCGAACCAGGCATCGATGCCGTCTTTCTGCACGAGATCGGCCACGCGCTCCATGATCTCGGCCGTCTTTGGATGCAGCTCGCCGGTGGTCTTGTGCGTGAACATCGCAAGCGGCACACCCCACACGCGTTGGCGTGAGATACACCAGTCCGGGCGATCCGCAATCATGTTGCCGATGCGGTTCTCTCCCCAGCCCGGCATCCACTTCACTTTCGCGATCTCGTGGAGCGCGTCTTTGCGAAGTCCAGCCTGTTCCATGCTGACGAACCACTGCGCCGTTGCACGGAAGATGACCGGTGACTTATGACGCCAGCAATGTGGGTAACTATGACGGAGCGAGGTCTGATGCAGCAACTTGCCGCGCTCTTGCAGCACTTCGATGACATGCTTGTTGGCATCGAAAACTCTTTCGCCCGCGAACAACGGGGTGCCCTCGACAAAGCAGCCGTTACTGCCGACGGGATTGTCCACCTTCAACTTGTATTTGCTGCCGACGACGAAGTCTTCTTGGCCGTGACCTGGCGCGGTGTGGACTGCGCCGGTACCGGCATCGGCCGTGACGTGATCGCCCAAAATGATCGGTACGACACGTTCATAGAACGGATGCGACAACTTCACGCCTTCGAGTGCGGAGCCTTTCGCCGTCGCGACACTTTTTGCTCCTTCAATACCCGCTCGCTTGAGCACCGTCTCCGCGAGATCGACCGCCAACACTAAGTGCTCGGTGCCTGTGTCGATCAAGGCATATTGAAATTCAGCATTGAGCGCGACGGCTTGGTTTGCGGGCAACGTCCAAGGGGTCGTTGTCCAGATCACAGAGTGCGCCGGTGTCGCGATGGATGTCACGCCAAAGCGCTTTGCCAAATCCGTCGGATCGACTACGGTGAAACGCACATCGATCGCGGGCGATGTCTTGTCTTCGTATTCGACTTCCGCTTCGGCCAATGCCGAGCGGCAGTCCAAACACCAATGCACAGGCTTCGACCCTCTGTAGACGTGGCCGTTACGAATGATTTGCGCGACGGCGCGCAGCTGCTCGGCTTCGAACGCCGGCTGCATCGTTAGGTACGGACGTTGCCAATCCGCCATCACGCCCAAGCGAATGAAATCCGCGCGCTGCACGTTCACCTGCTCCTGCGCGTACTCCCTACAAGCTTTGCGGAACGCCCGCGGATCGAGCGACTTCACTTCTTTGCCGCGCGTCTTTTCGATTTGATGTTCGATCGGCAAGCCGTGACAGTCCCAGCCAGGCACGTACGGCGCATCGAACCCATCCAAGGTTCGCGACTTGATCACGATGTCCTTGAGTACTTTGTTGAGCGAATGACCCAAGTGAATCGCGCCGTTCGCGTACGGCGGGCCGTCCGTCAAAATAAACGTCGGCCGGCCTTTTGCGAGCTTGCGCAGTTGGCCATAAATATCGCGCTCTTCCCAAGTCTTGATGAACTCCGGCTCGCGGCGCGCGAGATCGGCCTTCATCGGAAAGTCGGTGGCGGGAAGGTTGATCGTGTGCTTGTATTCGGACATGGGCTCGAAAGTGTAGTAACTAGTGACTGCTGACTGTGATTCGTGATTCGTGATTCGTGATTCGTGATTCGTCTAGGATATCGGGACTCGGGATTCGGGACTCGGGACTCGGGATTCGGGATTCGGGATTCGGGATTCGTGATTCGGGATTCGTGATTCGGCAGGAGTTTGGTTTCCGATGAATCCTTGAATCACGACACTTTCGACTTGGGAGTCGGCGACTCTAGATTCTGACGAATCTCGAGTCTCGAATCCCAGCCCACCAATCACTAATCACCTCTTACAGTCACGCTCCAAGTAACGTTCGCGCCTCCGCGGCGTCCAACTTCATCTGCACGACCAACTCGTCCAGGTTCGGGAACCAGCGCTCGTCGCGTAAACGCGCGATGAAATCCACGTGTAAATTTTTGCCGTACAAATCGCCGTCGAAATCGAAGACATGTGCTTCGAGTAGCGGCTCTTTGCCGTCCACCACCGGTCGTGTCCCCAAATTGGCGACACCCGGCGCATTCTGCAAACCACCGCCACTGACGCGCACCGCGAAGACGCCCATCATCGGCACGATGCGCCGATGCAACCTCAAGTTTGCAGTGGGAAAACCAAGCTTCCGGCCCAGCTGGTTGCCTTCGATTACTTTACCGAACATGCCGTACGGCCGCCCTAGTAAATGCGCTGCCTGAGTCATGTCTGCGGCCGTCAGTGCCGCCCGGACGAGCGAACTGCTCACCCGCTCGCCATCGACCAGGAACGGCGGCACTTGATCGACGCCAAATCCGAGATGTGCGCCCATCTCGCGCAGCAAATCGACAGTGCCGGCCCGCGCCTTTGCGAACCGAAAATCGTTACCGACGACAACCCATCGAACGCCAAGCCCAGCCACCAATATTTCCTCGACGAACGCGCGCGGCTCGACGGCCTGCATGCGTGCGTCGAATCGGGCACAGACAAAGCGATCGACCTGATAGGCGGCAAGGTTGTGCACTTTCTCGCGAAAGCGGCTTAAGCGCCCGGGTGCAGCCGGCGCGACACCAATGCTTGCCAAATACTCACGCGGACTCGGCTCGAACGACATGACACACGCGGGAACGCTGAGTTCGGCCGCGCGCACGCGAACGTGCTTGAGCATCGCCTGATGCCCAAGGTGCAAGCCATCGTAGTTTCCGATGGTCACCACGCAACCCCGATGCCGGGGACGCAGATTGTGTAGACCCCGCACGAGATCCATTGCTCG
>Ga0193752_1001579_pt1 | contig 18734 bp, 16 predicted proteins | sample H1c1metaG_FD_144924 | JGI IMG/M metagenome (GOLD analysis project Ga0193752, IMG submission 144924) | Soil microbial communities from a riparian zone of the East river system, Colorado, United States - H1c1 | ecosystem: Environmental > Terrestrial > Soil > Riparian zone | place: USA: East River...
GCGAAGAGTATGAGTGTGACGCCGATAACCTGCACGAGCGTGCTCGCCTTCCCGAGCCATGAGGGCTGGAAACCGCGGAAACCCGTCATCATATTAATGGCCCCGGCTACAGCTATGATCAGAACGTCCCGCCCGATAACAGCCGCCGTCACCCAAAACGGGACCGGCAAATGCCGGACGTTCGGCAGAATACCCGGGATCGTCAGAATGATAAAGGCCGTCGTCATCAGGAGTTTGTCGGCGATCGGGTCCATAATCGTACCCAATTCCGATTCCTGGTTAAACTTTCGGGCAAGAAACCCATCGACACCGTCTGAAACTCCCGCGATCAAAAAAACCGCGAGCGCGGCGTCCGTATACCCATACACCAGCAGGCTTGCGAAAACCGGTATCAGCGCCATTCGCATGAACGTGAGTATGTTAGGAATGGTCAGAAGTTTCGAAGAAGGCATGTCGCTCGTGAGGTAACAGCTATTACGCGCATTTAAGCTCGATCAATGAAATTTCGGGCGGGCAGTTGTACCGTACCGGAAGCACGACCGTTCCTATCCCGCGGGTTATGTAAATCTGGGTGTTCTTTCTCTGGTGAAGGCCGCTCGTCAGCTTTCTCCGCGGCAGAATGCGTTTTTCATCGTCACGTATCTTTATCTGGCCGCCGTGGGTATGGCCGCTCAGTACGAGATCGATCCCCCATCGAACCGCCTGTCTGAAAACGAGAGGATTATGCGCAAGCAGCAGCTTGGCCTCATCCGGAAACGCGCCCTTCATCGCGGCCCGCATATTCGGCGTGCCAGCCATGTGGTCGTCTAAACCGGCGATCCAAAAGGAACCGCCCCGCGCCTCGAGCCGCTGTCCTTCGTTGATCAGCATCCGAATGCCTTCGCCCCTGAAAAGATGCGTAACGAGATCGGCATTTGTCCAATGGTCGTGATTACCCAGACAGGCGTAAGTGCCGAATTCGGCCTTTAACTGGCCCAGAACTTCGGCTACCGGCGCTATAAACTTGTCCTCGTGCGATACGTAATCGCCCGTAAGAATAAATAGGTCTGGCTTTAGCCGGTTAGCAATTTTAACTGCGCGCGAGATGTGTTCGAGACTGGTAAACGGGCTGTGATGAATATCTGAAAGATGGATTATCTTGAAACCGTCGAGCTGCGGTGCAAGCCGCTCAAGCCGGATCTCTATCCTTTCCAGCGAAAGACTGTTTGCCTCGGCGAGAGCATAGTTAGCGACCTTCGACCAGTTGCCGGCAAACTCGCGCAATCTTCTGTCCGAAGGCCGGAGAGAATTCGGTAATTCGGACTGTTTGATTGTGGCCGCTGACTTCATCGTTCAAAAGTTAAGACGTGCGAGGATTATACCTTTTCCTGTTTAAACACACAAAACGCATGTCCTTTAGCGATTAGATGGTCGTGTCTTGCGCAACGATGCTGTCAAAATGCCGAGTATCGAACAGGGCTCGTCGCAATCGATGCGGAAAGCCTGCGCGCAAGCAAGGGCGTAAGCTCCTGAAAATCGAAATCTCTCCCCACAATTATTCACCCTTAACTTTCAAAAACTTCCTCTTCCCCACCTGGAACAACACTCCCTCACCGCTTATCTCGACCTCCGCATTCGGCGCCGAAGCCTTCTCACCGTTGATCTTCACTCCGCCTTGCTCGATCAACCTCTTGGCCTCACCCTTGGACGCCGCGAGGCCCGTATCCGCAAGCAGATCTACTAGCTTGTAGCCTCCCGGGGCGACCGTCGTCTCATCGATCTCATCCGGGATCTCCTTCTTAACAAACCGCCTGTTAAACTCGTCCTCGGCTGTTTGTGCGTCCGCCGGCGAGTGAAAATCGGCAATTATCTTCTTAGCCAATTCGACCTTTAGATTCCTCGGGTTCTCCTCCCCAGCCCTGCATCGGGTCATCATCGAAGCTATTTCGCCCACCGGAACATCCGTTAAAAGCTCGAAATACTTCCACATTAGATCATCACCGATAGACATCACCTTACCGAACATCTCGTTCGGGTCCTCGTCGATGCCGATGTAATTGTTCAGCGACTTGGACATTTTCTGAACGCCGTCAAGCCCCTCGAGCAGCGGCGTCGTGATGATCACTTGCGGCTCCCGGTCGTATTCGCGCTGCAGGTTCCTGCCCATTAGCAGGTTGAATTTCTGGTCCGTTCCGCCAAGCTCGATGTCCGCTTCGAGCGCTACCGAATCGTAACCCTGCACCAGTGGATAAAGCAGTTCGTGCAGCGCGATCGGCCGCTGGTCTTTCATTCGCTTGTCAAAATCGTCGCGCTCTAGTATCTGCATCACCGTCGTGTGCGAGGCGAGCTTTATAAACCCGGTAGCGCCTAGCGGCTCGAACCACTCCGAGTTGAACCTTATCTCCGTCTTCCCGGGGTCGAGCAGTTTAAATATCTGTTTCTTATAGGTTTCCGCATTTACGAGGATCTCCTCACGCGTTAGTGGTGGGCGCGTTACGCTCTTACCGCTCGGATCCCCGATCATCCCCGTAAAATCCCCGATGAGGAATATCGCAGTATGCCCCAGGTCCTGAAAGGCTTTGAGCTTGCGGATCACCACCGTGTGCCCGATGTGAATGTCCGGCGCGGTCGGGTCTGCTCCAAACTTTACGCGAAGCGGTTTGCCGGTCTTGGCCGAGCGTTCGAGCTTAGCCTTCAAGTCTTCCTCGCGGATCATATCCACGGTGCCTTTCTTTAAAAACGCGATCTGTTCGTCAATAGTCATAAAGAAGCTATTGTAGTTAAAAGACGCCTCGATTTCTATCTGCCTGCCAACTATTCCCTTATTCCGATAACCTCGCGAAAAATATTTTTTCGCTTATGAGATATTTTGCTCCGTTTTGGTGCGTTAGCTGATGACGAAGATTTTTGGTTACTCGAAAAACCGTTTTAGGTACAGTCTTTCAACACATCTTAAAACCCCACCTTTAGCGATCGTTGAAATATTTTGCAAGAAAAACGAGTAATCGGTCATAACAAGTAACTCCCAAGGAAAATTCGGATCAGATATCGCTAAATAGGAGAATTTAGATATGTTAAAGCTGCGTGTGCGACCCTCAGGAGTTCCCACATTTTTATTGTTTTGGATCAGTATCCTTACCGTTTCGTTCTCTTTGTTATCCGGCACCGCCAAGGGGGCCGAGTTGATGATCAACGGTAGTTTTGAAATGGGTAACTTCACCGGCTGGACAGCCACTAATGCCGCCAACTCGTTTATCAATTGGAATGTGAGCGGCGCCGGCTCGGGCGGTGGGTATATTCCGCTGCCCGTCGTGACCTCACCGGTACACGGCACCCGCGTAGCCTGGCAGGCCATAGCATGTCAGGCGGGCAGTTCCTATGTCCTGTTCCAACAGGTTGCTCTGCCCCCCGCGACAACTGCTCAACTCCGCTGGCGTGACCGCTTTCAGGATAATCTCTCCGAATTCTGCGGCGGGTCCGGCGAGCCCGTCTGCGGCACAGTCAACTATCGTGTGGATATCGTCAACACCTCTAACGTGGTACTTCAAAATCTCCTGAGCATCACCGCCCCAGCCAACGCCAACACCGATACGGGCTGGCAGCTGCGCATAGCCAATCTAACCGCTTTTGCAGGCCAAACTATAAGGGTCAGGTTCATGACCACGCCAACCGTTACCTGGGACGGTCCGGGCCAGCTCGAGATCGACGCCGTTAGCCTGCAGGCGCCCGGTCTTACGACGTCGGCCAGCGTAAGTGTCGGCGGAAGGGTCCTGGATTCGAATGGCCGGGGTATTTCCAAAACTACAGTCGTAATGGACGATAGCAGCGGCCGTGTCCGCTCGGCCATTACCAATCCTTTCGGATATTACTCGTTTGAAGATGTACCCACCGGCCAAACTTACACGCTGGTGGTGCTTAACAAGCGTTATCAGTTCTCAAACCCGACCCGCGTCATGACAGTGAATGATGCCGTGAACGACGCTGACTTCAACGCCCTGCCTTAGCGCCGCTTTACTCCCGCACTCTCCGATAGGCCTTGCGGCTGGGATACCGCAAGGTCCTTTTTGTCATTTGAGGGACGATCTATTCGGCAGCGGAGAAAAGGGAATTGCTAACTTTTTAAAGAAGAATAACGCACTTTATTTTTCTGCCACTCCCACGCAGACCGTCTTTACGACCCCGTCGATCAGAATTCGTCGGGCGTCGCAAAACACCAAGTTATTCTGGACTTTTTTAGGCTTGAAACTGTTGACAATGGTCATGATCCCGAAAAGACTATCCTTGGGGACCAGTCCTTGAATAATGATTTCATTTTCGGTCGGCGTGATCGTAACGTTAGACCATCCCTTTTTATCCAACGCGTCACTGATCTTGATCGCCAACAGCATATTCGGGTGATTTGCTGCCAATCTAACCTGTATACGGTCCGGGTCGCGCTTCCTGAGAACGGGTAGGTCGCCCGCCTTGGCGAGCGTGCCGATCAACTCGATCTCCCCAATAAAAAGCCAGTCTTCTGCGTAGGCCTTTCTAGTTTTCTGAAACTTGATCTCGAAGATCGACGTCGTCAAATTACCAGTCTGTTCGGTCCAAGCCCCCTTGAATGTTGAACCTGGGACTGTTGCTATTCGCCCAAAAGGACTGGTCATCGTGTCCGCATTCCACGTTTCTGCTCGCTGAACATTCCCTGTGCTATATCGAATCTTCGTGATGTTATATGTCTGTCGAAGGTCTATCTTTACCGTAATCTCCATCAATTGGTTGTAGTCGTTATTTTGAAAGCCAATGACACCATCGGCCGCACAATTACGATTTTTGCCGTCAAGTATTCCATCCGTCACCTCACTAGCAGTCCTACAATCCTGGCCATCGTCCTCGGCGTGATTCGTTTGGATATAAACCGTCTTTTGAAAAGCAATGTTATTGGCGCTTGGGGAAGAAATCGAGGGCGTGTCAGCGTTTAAGGCTAAGTTTTTGAACGAGACATTAAACGCGTTCCCAGGCCATTCGTCCGGGCCAAGAACCATGGAAATCAGCGCGATACTCGACGCGTCTTCACTGAAGCCATCGACGGAAACAGTTAATTTAGTCCCAATGCCGCCGACCAAGTTGGCAAAAGATCCTTGATTTGAAAAGCGAAAAGTAGGGTACCCATATTCATTCGCTAAGTTGTCGACAATTCGGCTCGATGAGGATTTGCTCAGAATATATCGGTCAACTCCGTTGCTTGTAATCTCGAAGGTACATAACAGAGATCCCTTTGAACTATCGCATTTCTCGAACATCACCGTGAATCCGTTAGATTCAACAGAAGGCTTTGCAGGCCGTTGGGCAGGCACCTTCGGAGCGGTCTCATCGCTCTTCGTTGCCAGGGCAATGGGGTCTGCATTGACCGGAACGTTCCTGAACCCAACGGTAAAAACCGTTCCACCATACGTTTCTAATCCGATATCAATAAGGGCAATACCTTCTGCATCCCCGCTGAACCCGGCCAAAGTCACCAACATTGGTTTGCTAATCCCAGCAGTTAGTTGCACGCGCCCGGTTTGATTCCCGAACAGAATTTTTTTAAATGAGTATTGGTTACCCAAGGTATCGACCAATCGGCCTTGAATCTCCGACGACCGATCCCAGGCGGAAATGGTCCGGTCAATTCCATTGCTCGTGATATTGAACTTACACGTGAGTGTCCCGTCTAGAACGCTGTCGCATCGATTGAGGACAACCGTAAAACCGTGTGATTCTGCAAAAGGCTTCTTTGAAACCGGGCCTGGGGACAGGTTCTGGACCGGAATATTTTTGAAACGAACCGGCATCCATTCGTTTCCCACGGAAATAGCCATCTCAAGTTGGCTTATTCTATCCTCTCCGCTGAAGTCCGCGGTTATGACCATTGGTGTAGGCAGATCGGCAACCAACCTAGCGTCAAAGGCGTCCCTATTCCCGTATCGTACATTTTGGATGTTGAACACTTTCCCAGAGCCATCCCAAATATTCCAATGATTGTTGCCGTCAAACGATGAAGGTTTATCGATATATCGATCCTCCCCATTGCTTGTGACCGTCAAATAACACTTGACCAAGCCTCCCGCGTACTTACATTCGTTTAGTCTTAACGAAACGCCAAAGAATTGCGTCGTTTGCTGACCAAAAGTCACGAGCGAGGTTCCGACAAAAATGCAACAAATAATGAACGATCTCACCAATAGGTTTCGTATCATAATTACTAGTTCTTACGGCTTAGATTTCTATAATCCCCGTCAGTTAGCTTGCGCCCGTCAAGAAATTTCAGACCAAGCGGAAGTTGAGTCTGTACGTCATACCGCAACCCGTTGAATGAGGTCTTGCCCGAATCGCCAAAGAATTGAGATGGCTGGGTAAAGACGGTCATTGTCTTTTTGTTGTAAATTACGTTCCCGACCTTTGCGTATGTATCGGAGAGGTCCTGTGTTTGACTCTGGGATGTTTGGCTCTGGGGTGTTTGAATCTGAGGGGTCGGTTTGGAAGTTCCGTTACCTGGAATCTCTTGACACCTGGCTTTTTTGAAGTTCTCAGAGTTGAACCGGCTTGCACCTTGTCCTTCGTCAATAGACCATTTTCCGTTCCTCTTCGATAGTCCTACTTTGAATAGCGGTTTGCTCTCTTCCCGCCACCTGTTCCACCCTTCCGAAGTGAATCCGTCTGCCGTATCCTGAGACAAATATATCCGTATCGCGGTCGCAGAAACGCTGGCACTACCAGACCACTCTATTCCGGTAGGCGAGTACTGCTCATTCAGTCGGTCAACTTCACTTCTAGGAGTGGGAATGTCACCATCGGTAGAAATAATGAGATTCCGCATCTCGTAATATGTATCCAAGGGCTTATCGTAATAGGACGAGGCCGCTTTAGGATCTGCCGGACGATGGCTATATATGAAGTCAGAGTCGCCGCAGTGGAAAATAAACCTATTCCAGTAACGTTCTGCTTCCAATTGGGCCTCCTCGTACAACGATGAGGGTTCTTCCGCAACCTCGGCTTCGATTGTTGGCTCGGGCGATGGCGGAACAACCGTAATTTGATTATCAACGCCCGTGATTCCGTCGATTTTTGCAAGACTTTCGGCAAGGCTCTTGTCACGATCGCTTGAAACAGTGCCCGTTAATTTTGCAAGGCCCTTTTCGACACTAACGGTCACAAATGTCATTCCTGGGGTGGCCAACATGCGGTCGGTAATCGACGATCTCAGCGATCCATCCGGAACCACGGGCTTGCACGCAAGCAATAAGACGATCGCAGCGATGACTGTTACAGTGCGCAATTTCCAATTATTTTGTCGGATTCTAAATGTGCTTTCCACTAGTTTCTATTCCCCAACCCAGTCTCCTTCGCCTTTCTCAGTCCTATATATGCAAGTTCGTCAAAAAAATCCTTTGCGTCATCGAATTAAGGGCATATAAAGAAACTTTCCCTCCCGAGCATAGCACTATGTAATAGTTCCAAAAAAAAGTAAAGCTAGTAGCGCTTAAAACAATCGTAGGTGCGTTCCCAGTCTATAGCTTCCTATACATAATATAAGCATTCGTCAGCCCGTTTTCCGCGTGATCGAACGCATCCGGTATCTCGCCAATGATCTCCATCCCGATGCTTTTCCACAATTTCACCGCATTCTCATTGCTTTTGACTACAAAATTGAATTGCATCGCGGTGTAGCCGAGACGCCGCGATTCTTCCAGCGACCATTCCGCCATGGCCCGCCCGATACCTTTGCCGTATTGCCCGGGCTTGACCATATATCCCGCGTTTCCTACATGTGAACCCAGACCAGGCTGATTTGCCTTTAGGAAGAATGTGCCGACGATCTCGGGTTCCCCGCCCGGCTCATCCCAGACCGCGACGTAAACATGTTTCTCCGGGCTGAACCAAAACGCCAGCATCTCGTCTTCGCTCGAATCCGGCGCAAAAACATATGTATCGCCGCCTGCGATCACGGCCTTTATGATTTCCCAAACCGCCGACTTATCCGTTTCAACCGCCTTTCTTATCTCCAGCATTCCTTTCTCCTCTTCTCCTAAAAAGCTCCCCTCCTTGGAAAAGGAGGGGTGGCAGCCGTTTCGGCTGACGGGGTGGTTCGTTCAAATAATAATGGTTCTCCCTTCACCCTTTCACCCCTTCACCCCTTCACCCGTTCAAGCTTAAACTTCCACACCATCCTCTCCTGGCTCTCGTCGAAAACATAATTTCCCTCGACTATTCGCCAGAAACCCATGAACTCCCACGTTCCGACCGACAGCTTATTGAATAGCGGCACGGCCGTTTCGCTTCCTACGGCTCGCAGCAACGCCCGGTTTGGAGCATCCATTTTTTGATCGCCGCGCCGGCCTGCTCCGGTGTAATAGATCGTTTCCGTCGTTTCGCCGTGAAAATCCGGATAACACGGATTTATCCGCCCGAAATCCGTGAGCAGCGAGATAAGTTGTTCATTCCGCTGGTAGATACCGTTGCGGGTTTTGTGAACCTCGTTTACCTCGGTCCAGCTTAAAATCTCCCCAATATTAAGTTTATTAAAAAAACTTATGTTCACTATAAAAATTTCTTCTTTTACGCTTGACTATCCAGACCCCGTTTGTTTAAAGTTTTTTTGCAGCCCCTTTTTATTTATTTGCAAATTTGATTCATCCATTCGGGTATTTCAGCAGTTCATTTGGTTTTTCCCACGACCGGTTCCCCCCTTCTCGTAACCGATCGCCCCTTGTTTTTGTTCCGTCTCTTTAAATTGGGGGCGGAGTAGCTCTTTTATTTATATTAATACGGCTTGATAAGAATTATCGGCGATAGATTCCCATACTAACAAGGAGATAAAAAAGAGCGTGAAAAAATTTCTAGGTATATTGACAGTATTTGCGATCGGGCTATTGATCTTTGGACTGATGTCCAGGCAAACCGGAGCAAATCGGAGCATCTTCAGCACGGGTACGCCTGACGAACTCGAAAATGCAAAACAGATCAGTCTCGGCATTCTGCGCGACCGCGCCGCACAGCGCGCGATCGGCAATGTCGATGATTTTCAGGTAAAACGTGTCGAAGTTGACGATTCTAAAATGGCGCACACACATGTTCGCCAAACTGTGGATAAGATCCCCGTGTGGGAAGGCGAGGCGATCGTCCACTTGAATTCCGACGGTGGATTATCCCTCATCACCGACGACCTCAAGGAAGGCATCCAGGTAAACACTCAGCCTAATTTCGATGCGAACGAAGCTATCGCAATCGCGAAGCGTATGTACCGGGGCGCCAAACACATTACCGAGACTCCGACGGCTGATCTTTTCGTCTATCGTGGGACCGACCGCGATCACCTCGCGTATCGTGTCGAGATGCCGCGTCTCGACGGCACAGCTAACACGGAGGTCCCGGTTTATTTCATAGACGCGCAAACCGGCGACAAGCTCTTCGAATACAATAATCTACAGGCCGGCACCGGTAATTCGCTCTATAGCGGAAACGTGACGATCTCAACCAGTTCCGCAGGATCCACGTTCTACATGGAAGACCTTACCCGCCGCATGGGCACGTTCAACATGAACAATACCGGCAACACCACGACAGGCACCGGCGGCACGCAGTCGCGATATACCGGCCCTGACGATGTGTGGAGCGCAACGGCCGAGCGGGCCGGCGTCGATGCTCATTACGGGGCAGCGAAAACGTTCGACTACTACCAGTCGGCACATGGCCGCAACGGCATCGATGGCAATTTCGGTCCCGGAACTACGACAGCAGGCGCAAATAGTGGGGTCAGCCTCGTTTCATCGCGCGTTCATTTCGGCAGCAACTACAACAACGCTTTCTGGTTCCAGAACAAGATGAGCTACGGCGACGGCAATGGCTCGTCCTTCTCGCCGCTCGTAACTATCGACATCTGCGGCCACGAAATGACCCACGGTATTACAGAACGCACCGCCAACCTGACCTATCAGGGTGAATCAGGCGCGCTTAACGAATCGATGTCCGACGTATTCGGCGCGATGGTCGAGCTCTACGCCGATGGCGGCGTTATCAGCGCTGACACCTGGAAGATCGGCGAAGACGCTTACACACCGGGAACCTCGGGCGATGCTCTTCGTTATATGAACGATCCGCATCTCGCGCCGAACAGCGGCTACACGTCAAACGACGATCCCGATCATTACAGCGAACGCTACACCGGCTCGTCCGATAGCGGCGGTGTTCATATCAATTCGGGTATCGGCAACAAGGTATTTTACCTGGCGGCCGTAGGCGGCACACATCACGTCAGCGGCGTGACCGTAACGGGCATGGGGACCACCGATGCCGCCCGCATTTGGTACCGTGCTCTCACGAGTTATATGACCTCGAGCACGAACTTCTCGGGTGCAAGAACGGCAACCATTAATGCTTCAAACGCCATTTTCGGCGCCGGAAGCGCACAAACGACCAAGGTAACCACGGCATGGTGCTCGGCCGGAGTCGGGACGTGTCCCGCAGGCCCGACACCCACCCCGACGGCAACCCCGACCCCGCCCACCGGCAGCAATCTTCTGATCAACGGCGGTTTCGAGGGCTCGGCGTCACCGTGGGTCGGATCGGGATCCGGCTACTTCTATGTTAATCCCGGCAACTTCCCCCACGGCGGCACCGGTTACATCTACTTCGGTGTAAACAACAGCGTTTCGGGACAGTCCTACCAGACCGTTTCGATCCCGACGTCGGCTTCCGGTACGTTGAGCTTCTGGCTTAACGTAACGTCCAGCGAAACCACAACAACAACACAATACGATAAATTGTTCGTCGAGGTGCGAAATACATCGGGAACGCTGCTGGCGACTCTCGCGACCTACAGCAACCTTAACAAGGTGGCGAGCGGTGCGACTTACTCGCAGAAGTCGCTGAACATGGCTGCCTACAAGGGACAAACGGTTAGGGTCCAGTTCCGTTCAACGACGGACGTCTCCCTGACCACTACCTTCAGGGTTGACGACGCTTCGCTGCAATAAAGCGAACGCGGTTAATTACTTGATGGGAGGCGGAAAATTCCGCCTCCCTTTTTCTTTATATATCAAAGTAAGTGTTTCATAACTTGAACACCCCAAATTGAACACTGAAACGCCTGAACGTTGAAACACTGAAACGCTCCACGAATGCTATAGTTAAAACGTGCTGCGCCAATTGGCATCGAAAATCTGGAAAGCCCTCACGCCGTCCTTCCGGACGCGGCTCGTTCGTGTGACGCAGCCGAAGTTCACGGTGTCGGTCGCGGCCGTCGTCACCAATCCCGAGGGTAAGGTCCTTCTTCTCAAACATGTGTTGCGCCCGGCCGCCGATTGGGGTATACCGGGCGGCTTTATGGAGGCGGACGAGCAGCCGCACGATGCCATTCGCCGCGAACTGCTGGAAGAAACCGGCCTCGAGCTGCAAGAAGTGAATATGCTCCGCGTCCGCACGATGGCCCGGCATATCGAGATACTCTTTCGCGCCCGCGCAAATGGTGAGGGTGAGGTGAGGAGCCGCGAGATCACCAAGCTGGGTTGGTACGACCCCGAGGATATGCCCAAGGGGACCGCCGGAATACAAAAACACCTTATCGAAGAGATTCTGAGGGGCGAGGTTTGATAAAATAAATCCCGCCCATTAGACTTAAAGGTTACAGAAGACGAATCGTTTCAGGAGACAATTATGGTTAATCTCGTTCCACAGCCCGATACGGTAATGGACATCCTGCGCCAAACGGGCGCATACCGCAAAGGCCACTTTATTTACCCGACGGGCAAGCATGCTTCGCACTATTTCCAGATGCCTCTGGCGTTTCGCTATTACGACAACGCGCGCATTCTTTCGGTCGGCTTGAGCCGTCTTTTCCGAATGGAAAAAGACGTCGCCAAGATGCTGCCGAAGGTTTCGGTTATCAGCCCGAGCCCGGGCGGTATCATGGTCGCTTTCGGCGTTCGCGAAGCTCTGACCGCGGACCAGATCTACTGGACCGAAATGGAAGAGGGCAAGCGCCAGTTTCGCCAGTATATCGGCACGGGCGATGTTTACCCCGCGATCGTTGTTGACGATATCCTTCGCTCAGGCAACGCGATGCGGGAAACCATTAGTCTTGTAAAGGAAATGGGCGCCGAGGTGATCGGCTGCGGCGCGATCGTCAAATTCGAAGATTCTCCGACCGAGTTCGATGGGGTACCGGTTAAGAGCCTGCTCACCTTCGATGTGAATTTCTACGACAGCGAAGAAGAATGGAAGGTATCGAGAAGCGCAAGCGAATCGGAAGAACAGAAGGTAAGATATTAATAATTCGTGGTGTTTACTGTTGTTTCGTGGTTTCAGTTTTACCATTAAGATCTGGAACCACGAATTAGCACGAATCAACACGAAATAGACCTAATCAAACTCCCGCAGGTCCTCGAGCAACTCCCGCCTCTCGACAAACAATCTCAAAAAAGTCTCGCGTCGACGCAAGAATAACCATATCGCCCGCGCCCAACCGCGCAGTTCTTCCATCTCCTCGATCGAATAAAGCGCAACATATGCCGACAGCATCGCAACCGGCACTGACGCCAGCCCGATCTGCCACCCGAAGAAATATCCAAGCACGCCTCCGATCAAGGTCCATGTAAGCGGCAAAAATACGATCCCGGCGAGGAGTTTGACGGTGGAAACAATATCGTCCACGTCGTGCCGCGCGAACAGTCGTGCCGCCACGTTACAAAGACGATAGGGAATGTAATGCAGGACTGTGCCCAGAATGGCCAGCGGCGATAAAACGATAAGCGACCAAACCTGCGCCAGCGCTCGCTTTATCACAAATCCTTTCGACACCTGCGAGAGCGAAAGATGCTCGGCGTCGAGCCCAAGCTCGTCGAGCCTTTTCTCGTAAGCGACCAGCTTTTCCTTTAACTCGATATTTTCCTCGAGGTGGCCTTCGCGCTCCTGGTCGGCGATATAGTTTTTCAGAAATTCGAGCTTTTCCGCGAGATCTTCGTTTTGGTAGGTTGCGGCGAATATGCGCTCGGCGATACGGGCAGTATTAAGATCGGCATCCGTTTCGGCATTTACCGTTACATCGCGAATCGCTTCCTCGATTCTTTTTGTCAGCGCTTTTACCGGCGCCTTAGGCGGTTGGCCGTCTTCATCGAGTTCTATAGCCTCGACGCGAAAAGGTTCGCCGAAATGCAGAAGGGCTTCGCTGCGAAAGGTGGTCTTGCTCGTATAAAAAAGTCCGACCGGGACAATATGCAAATCGATCGGTTCGCCTACCGAAACCGTCCCGAGTGCGATCCGCGCGGCGCCAGTCTTCGCCGGCAACACCTTTGGCGAGCTGTGCGAAACACCTTCCGGAAACAGCGCGATAGCGCCGCCCTTTTTCAGCAGTTCGCGGCAAACGGCGAAAGTCTTTTGATTTTTGGACACGTCCGCCCCGGCATCGATCTGGCGATAAAGCGGAAGCGCCTCGACCGTGCGCAGCAGAAACGAGATGACCGGCATCTTGAACAGCGTCGATTTTGCCAGGAACGAGATCTTCCGCGGCAGGGCGACAAAGACAAGTGCGGGATCGATCAATCCGTTCGGGTGATTGTGAACAAAAATGACGGGTTTATCGAGTGGCACGACGCCGGCGTTAAACGTTTCGATCCGGCGAAAGAAAAGCTTTAACGCGACACCGAAGATGAACAGCAGGATGCGTAAAGTAAAAGAACCCTGGCGATCAAGCACCAGATCGCCAAGGCCCAATTTTTTTACGGAAGCTTTCATTTAGCCCTAAATGGCGTGTCGATTCGCCAGCGCCTTGTCCATCGTAACCTCGTCGACGAACTCCAGATCGCCGCCCACCGGCATTCCCATCGCTATACGCGTAACGTGAACGCCCAGTGGCTTTAGTAGGCGGGCAATATAGTTTGCTGTCGCCTCGCCCTCGGTATTCGGGTTCGTAGCGACGATGATCTCGGCAACCTCGACGCCCTCGTTATTATCCGGCATCAGGCGCGGCAGCAAATTCGCGAGCATCAATTCATCGGGACCGATACCGCGGATAGGCGAGAGAGCGCCATGCAATATGTGATAGAGCCCCTTGTAAGAGCGCGTTTTTTCGACTGCAACGAGATTGTACGGCTCTTCGACGATGCAGATGATCGACCGGTCGCGCCTTGGATTAGTGCAGAAAAGGCATGGGTTGACATCGGTCATATTGTTGCAGACCGAGCAAAAGACTATTTTTTCCTTGACCTCGCGAAGGGCCTCGATAAAATTCTCGACATCCGCCGTCGGCCGCCTCAGCACATAAAAAGCCAGCCTCTGCGCCGACTTATGCCCGATTCCCGGCAGCCTTTTGAATTCATCGATCAGCCGGGCGACCGGCTCAGAATATTCGATCATCCGATTTACATCATTCCCGGCGGCAGCATTCCGCCAAGTTTGCCCTTGAGCGATTCCTCGACCTTGCGTTTGCCCTCGTTGAGCGCAGCCATCGTCAGGTCCTGGATCATTTCGACATCGCCATCCTTTAAGAGGTCGGGCGAGATCGTAAGCTCCACCACTTCAAAGTCGCCGCGCATCTTTACGTTAACGGCACCGCCGCCGGCCGATGCGTCAACGACCATATCCTTCATCTCGCGGGCCATTTTCTCTTGCATTTGCTGGGCCTGCTTCATCATCGAATTTAAATCAAAACCACCTGGTAAGTTCATTGTTTTAACCGTTCCTCAAATAAAATTTGGTCTTTCTAAATTACCTAGACTATATCATTTGCTCGATTTTTTGTCTCGTTTGCAGGGATAAACAACTGCATCCAACCGCCAAGAACGGAGCGTAGATTGTTTAACCAAATTTAGGATATAAAAAACTGTTGACACCGACTGCCAAAGTGTACTAATCTCGTTGAGGTGTCGCGCTCGACACTACTCCACACACAAAATCGCGTTTTCCCGCCGATTTTAATTTCGCAATACACCGTATCTGCATATCGGACGTATTTGCCAAAACTTTAGGCAAATATTTTCGACCTGTAATTTTGGACGGAAACATTTCCCGGGCCCGTCCAATAATGCTGTTTGTTGCGAAAACCACCCCCCTAATAAGGAGATAAACAACTACAGATGTTCAAATCAATCAAAGCCACCGCGATCGCGGTACTCACTATCCTGCTCTTCGCTGTAACGGCTAGCGCACAGTCCACAACCGGCACCGTTAATATGTCGGCGACCGTCTCGAAATTTGTCGAGATCAATTCCGGCGGCGCGGTTACGCTGTCGGGCAATTCAGGCGGCGGTGTCACAACCGATGGCACGGCTAACAACCCCCTTTCAGTTGTCGTAAATCTCGGAGAACTGGGCCCGAGCAACACAAGCAACTTTGTAACAGCTAATGTTCCCCTCAAGCTTCGCAGCAATGCGGCCTACTCAATGACGATGGTCGCGAGTGTTACGGGTTCGGGAACAACGGCCAACAAGGTCGGCGCAGCGGACGTAGGCTTCGGCCTCGGCTCGATATCGCGCACCGGAGTCGGTGTCGCGACCGGCACGGATACCAACGCAACAGCGGGAGATCCTACACTTCCGGCACACGGAGGGGTCAACGCTACCTCAGGACGTTACGAATTCACCGGAACGCGTTCGAGCCTGGCCTCGTTTGCCACCTCGACGGCGGCGCTGAGCGGCCCGTCCATTATGAATGCGGTCCCGCGTAGCAATACGAACGGACTGACGGTCCCGGCGATCTTCGCCGTCAAGCCGCAGTTCTTTGAGAACGGAACGACCAGCATCACAGTTACGTTCACAGTTGCAGCTCCGTAAGGCAATGAGATCGAATACCTACAGTATTCTATTTCTGACTTTCCTCTTGTTTATCGGAGGTTTGGGCTCGACATGGGCCCAGACCTTCGATATTTCAAGCGGAGGCGCTCCGACCATCACCGGCAACGTTGGCGGTTCCGTCACCGGCAGTTCGAGTAATACAAGCAATCTCGCGGTAAGCATAAATTTTGGCGAGGTCTCGCCATCCAACACAAACAATATCGTCAGGGTAATGGTGCCCATCGCGATCCGCAGCCTGGATGAATATAAAGTTACGGCTACGGTTACCGGCGCTACCAACGTCAATGTACAGGCGCTGCAGCGATCGGATATCGGTTTCGGCGTAACCAACATGCGCCGCACCGGAATACTTTCGCGCGATTGCGAAAATCACACCATCGCAGCTCTCTTCAACAGAAATCCCGCTACCAGTGTTACGATCGCTTCGAACGGCCGCGCGGCAAATCCTTCGAGCCTGAACAATCTCAACTCGTCGACGACCATCCTTAGCGGCCCCCCGCTTTCGTGGCTGCTGGCCAGCCGGCTCGGTTCCAATGCATGGATCTTCGATGCTAATTTTGTCGTCACCCCGCAGTTCTACGCATCGGGCACGATGAGCGCGACGATCATCTTTACCATTTCCGCAGGCCCTACGGTCCCCTGCAGCTAATACCCCCTTATGATCAGATCTTTTTATATTTTCGCAATATTAGTGTGCCTGTGCGCCCCGGCTGCTGCGCAGGTCACCGCTTCTAACACCCCCGTCAGCGGCGGCATGGCGCTCTCACCCGCCCGGTTCGAGCTCGAAATGAAACCCGGCACCGAAACCACGGTGGTCGTTAATCTCGACTATCGTGCCTCGGGAGACAACAAGACCCCGGCCCGTATCGTCGCGAGCATGAGCGACTGGAGCATTACGAATGACGGGCGAGTGGAATATTTTCGCGCAAATTCGCGGCCCGCTTCGGCCAGCTCGTGGGTGATCTATAGCCCCGGCGAAGCAGCCGTTTTGCCGGGTACGATCCACCAGATCCGCGTAACGATCGCTGTACCCCCCGATGCGGCCCCTGGCGACCACCTTACCGCGCTCGTTATCGAGCAGCGCCCCGAGCACCTTAAATACGAGCAGAACGCACGGCAAATGATAGTCCGTTACCGGATGGCCTCGATGTTTTATATAAAGGTGCCGGGGTTGACCAAAAAAGGCAGCTTCGAGGACCTCTATGCCGAATCGAAACCGGAAGGGATCTTTATCACGCCGACCTTTAAGAACGAAGGCAACAGCGTGATCCGCCCGCTGGCTTCGGTACAGATATTCGACGCTGACGGAAAGGTTGTCGCCGATGTGCCCGAGATCGAGTCTTTACCCGTCCTCGCCGGGGCTCAGCTAAAACCTTCGTTATTTATCGACAAACTGCTTGCACCCGGAAATTACACAGTCAAATATCGCATCGATTTTCAGGACGGCGGAAAGGCCACAGAAGGAGTAGCTGACCTCAACGTAAAAGCCGCTCAGATCGCCGCGGCCGCAAAACCCGAACCCAAACCCTAAACCTATTGGGCAGCAAAATGAGAAATCCCCCCTTTTTCAAATTTTGCCTTATCGTTTGCCTTGCGGTTGCCGCGGGCCTTGTACGTGCGTCTGTACCGGTTAACGAAAACAAGGCTTCAGGTTCGAGCCAGGCCCAGTTTGCGTCGATCATTGTCAACGAGCGGGTCCTGACCGGTCCCAACAGCTCGGCTCGCCGTATTGACGGCCAGATCTTCGTGCCGCTCGTCCCGGTTGCTCGCGAGCTCGGCGATACCGTAACGGTCGACGCCGTTTCGCGAACGCTGAACGTACGGCGGCAAAACGGGACCACCGCGGATCTTGACGCGCGTCTGGGCCAGGTTCGCGAAAATGGCGCACTCATCCTGGCTATCTCCAACTCTGCGGAGCTGATCTTTTCGCCAAACGTAGATGAACTACTGCTGCCGGTCGAGATCGTCGCCCCGCTGCTCGACGCCTCGATCCGCTATGACGACCTGAAGAAGGCGGTGATCGTCAGCCATGGCGGCCTGAAGGATACGTTCGCCGTGGGCGGCAAGACAAATCGCTCGAACGTTGAGCTTTATCAGATCGACTACCAGTACGATCTGAACCAATATTCGGGGGCGTCTTCTCAAAATCTTCTTTTCTTTGGTACGGGCAGGCTCTGGGACGGGAAGTTCACTTTCTCGTCAAATTCGACCGTCGCATCCCTGCGCCGCTTTACGTTGAGAAACAGCAGCTTCAGCCTGGAGCGGTCAAACGGGCAGCAATTTATCGCCGGTGATCTCGGAACATCGGCCGGACTACAGTTTCTCTCGACCACGCTACGCGGCGGCATGGTAAGCATCCCGTGGAAAAAAGCAGTCGTCTCCGCGTTTGGCGGAAAGACATTCTCAGGATTGGTCCTGCCGGATATTATCGATCCCGTTCTCCAGCAAAATCAGCCCTTTATCACTCCGAATAAGGCTCACCGGTATGACACGACAGTGTTCGGTTTCTCGATCGGGGCAAATACCGCAAACGGCGGATCGGACGGTCCTTTCGATTACTCCGGGGGCGCGATGCATTTCTCAGGCCCCGGGCGCAGCGGGGATATGGCCACGGGCAATATCGGCTACACGACGTCGCGATTCCGCCTGCAGGGCGACCTCGGGGCCGGCAGCTTTTCGGGTTTGAGAAGCGACGGCTCGCGGTTTAGCGGTTTTGGAATGGCGATGGATCTCAGCGGAACGTTTCAGGTTACGGAAGCGCTCGCGGTTCAGGGACGCTATGCCTATATTGGGCCGAATTTCATGAGCCCCCAGGCTGGTTTGCGTGAACCTATCTCGTTAAAAGCGGCAGGCGCAACCTGGTCGCCGAAAAAATGGTTCTCCGTATCCGTTAATGCGAGCACGGCGCAAGACCTGCGCGATCGAAGCCAAACTAGTAAGTATGTGACG
>Ga0193752_1001580_pt1 | contig 18730 bp, 17 predicted proteins | sample H1c1metaG_FD_144924 | JGI IMG/M metagenome (GOLD analysis project Ga0193752, IMG submission 144924) | Soil microbial communities from a riparian zone of the East river system, Colorado, United States - H1c1 | ecosystem: Environmental > Terrestrial > Soil > Riparian zone | place: USA: East River...
CACGAGGTTGTAGGTGAACGAGTCGTAGTTGTCGATAACCAGCAGCATCAGTCAATGCGGGAACGCAAGCTATTGAACGGCTTACGATTATACGCCGGGTACGCGCCGGGCGCGGCGCGCAGCCCGCCGCAGCTTATTAAGTTGAAGGCGCCAGACCTTCGTAGAGAATCTTCCAGCCACCGGATTCTTTCTTCCAGTACTGGCGCCGGCGCGTCTGGCCGGAAAGGTTGCTGCTGGCGTAATCCTGCTCGAACGTCACCACGGCGAGGTCCCCCGCGCCCGGATAAAAAAACATGCTGACGTTGTCAACGTTCACCTTGATCCAGGTCTTGGCGCCATTAACCTGGTGCTTGTACTCCGACCATGATTTATAGTTCTGCGTGCCGGTTGAGAATTGGGTCGAGTAATGTTTGAGATAGGTACCGGTGTTAAGGCTCTCCCAATCACTGCGCCAGCCTTCGAACGCCTGACTGAGGTCCGTACGCATCGTGCGCATCTCGTCCGGGTTCGACCATTCGATGCCATTGGCGATGATCACCGGCGTCATACCCACCTGCACGCTCTTGGACAGCGTCATGAAATCTTCGTTGGTCAGCGCCACACAGCCGTTGCTCGCCCGCGGCGGCCTGCTGTAGGTATCAAACGGCACACCGTGCAGCCAGATGCCGTGGCCTTTGCGCCCGCCGCGGCGATCCCATTCATTGGGATAATTGATCGGCAGCGCGCCGACACCGTATTGCTCGGCCAGCTTGCCGTACTTGTTGCTGAGCATCTCGCGCGAAATGCTGCCGGTGACGTGATACACACCCAGCGGCGTCTTGTTGTCGCCTTCGCGGTATTTGTCCATGCCTTGCTTGCCAATCGTGACGTAGTAGTCGGTCACATAGCGCGCTTCACCATTCCTGTTCTCGAACACGTAGAGCGTGGATTTCGCAGTATCCACCACCAGCGCATGACGTTGTTCCGGCGTCATCTGCAGCAGATAGCGCGGCACCTGGGCCTTCGGCCGTTCACTGTGATACCGGACCAAGCGCGCACGTGCCTCATCGCGTAAATCGTCGAGTTGCTCCTGCGGCGCATCGGTGGCACTGCCCATCGCGCTGAGCGGCCGCGCGCGCGCCAGCAGCAGGTCGCCCTTGATCAGGTGCGCCAGGCGAAAGTTAGGATAGGCACCGATCACTTTGTCGATCTCGGTGAGCGCGTTGTCCATCCGCTTGTTGCTGATCTCGGCAAGTGTCTTGACCAGCAACGCTTCGGCAGGTTGGTCGAACGCGGCCTGCTGTTTGGCGGTGCTGGTGGTACCGGTGCTGCTAATGCCCTTCGCATAGTTGGCGGATAGAAAAGCCGCCGAGAGTTGTACCCGATCACCCATGAAGAACGCGGTGGCGCCCGCCACCGCCACCAGCGAGGTGATGGCAAGGACGGAGGCGCGCCCCGTCAACCGCCGCTTCGTTCTTGCTGAATCAGCCATTTATCTCCGGCCTTGGTCATCACCAGGACTTTGGCGTTGGTCGCTTGCAGATTATCGGACCGATAGTGCTGAACAAACGTTACCGTGGCACGATTATTTTCCTCAAATACAACCTTGGGCGAGTCCAGTGTCACCTGGATTTTGCGCGGTTTGGCAATACGCGCCTTGCGCTCGGCTTCCCAAGCGGCACGGGCTTCGCCCTTAGGTGTGCGAAAATCAGGTGCATAGGCGCTCAGATAACCGGGAATATCGTTTTCCGACCAGGACTTCGCCCAGGCATTGACAAACGCCATTACTTCTTCGGGGGCACGTACTTTGGCCGCCGGCTTTGCAGCGGACTCCGGCTCGCGGGCTGCGGGTGCAGGCTTGGCAGTTGGCGACGTGGTCGGCGCAACTTTTGTTGGATCGTAAGCGGGTGCGGGTACAGGTGCTGCCGCGACCTTCGCCGGCTCCACCTTGCTTGCCGCAGCTTTGGCAGTACGCGGGTCCGCCGGGAACAAATCGCGAATCATGTTCAACTTGGACTGGGCGGTGGAATTGCTCTTGTCCAGTTGTAGTGCTTTGTCATAAGCCTGACTGGCCATCTTGGCATAGATATCACCAAGGTTTTCATGTGCGGTGGCATAGCTGGGATGCGTGCGTATTGCCTGCTCGAGTGCGCCGCGCGCCTTGTCGTATTGGCCTTGCGAGGCATAAAGCACTGCAAGATTGTTATACGGCCCCGGCAAATCGGGGAAATCCTGTGTGAGGTCGGTAAAAACCTTGATCGCGTCGTTGGGCTTGTTCTGCTCGGCGAGAATCAGGCCCTTGAGAAAGCGGCCACGCGCATCTTTGGGACGGGTGGAAAGATAGTTGTTAACGCGGGTCAGTGCCTGATCAAACTGACCCAGCTTGAGCATCTGATTGACGTCCTGCAACTCGTCGGTCTGGGCGTGCAGAGGGGCTGCTATCAACAGGGCAACCGCTAACCCAACAACGCGAACAAATGAGCGAACGGTGAACGTAATCATTGCACTGCGCTCTCACAAATTTGAGAATATACTTTCAACAGGTTAGCATCGAAAACCTAGAGATTCTACCAAGAACGACGGGTAATTAAAACACAGATTTACGCCCATTGATGGCTCGTGAACGACAATCGTGCCAGACCACCGAATACCGTGTGTAACACTCAACGCCCGCGCACCAGATAGGCTCACTGCACGGCTGCAAGCCGTTGCGGAAACTGCCTCGTGTCGGATGACGAAACAGCACCTGGTTCCACGCCGTCTTGCGTACTCGGGATGCACACCTATACCATTGGCGGTTTTGTCATACTGGCTATCCGAAAAATTATAAAGCCCCATGAACGCTCCCGAAATGAAACACCACGATTTTTCCAGTGTCGGCTACGACGAGGCCATCGACCGCGCACGCGCGCTGATACCGTTTCTGCGCAAGCACGCGGCGGCCAATGAAAAAGCCACCAAACTTGTGCCGGAGGTCATGGACGCGCTGCACGAGAACGGTCTCTTGCGCTATATCCAGCCCAAAGCGTGGGGCGGCATGGAACTGGATTTCGTCGCTTACTTCGACGTGCCCGAAATGCTCGGCCGCGGCGATGCCTCCACCGCGTGGGTGGTCGCCAATCTCGGCTCACATCACCGTGGCCTCACACTGTGGCCCAAGCAGGCGCAGGATGAAATCTGGGGCAAAAGCCCGGACACCCTGATTGCCTCCGGTATCGCTTTCATGCAAGGCGCGGGGCGCAAGGTGGACGGCGGGATAGAAATTTCCGGCAAGTGGGGATTTTCATCGGGCGTTGATCACTCCGAATGGGAGCAACTCGCGTGCGTCGTCAAGGACAACGAAGGCGACGGCAAACCCGTCGACTGGATGATGTGCCAGGTACCGCGCGCGCAATTCGAAATCATCGACGACTGGCAAACGCTGGGCATGCGCGGCACCGGCAGCCGCACGGTAACGTGCAAAAACGTGTTTGTTCCCGAACATCGCGCGCTGAGCATGCACATCGCCAATCCGGCACACGAATTTCCAGGATTGAAGATACACACCAATTCGACTTTCAGGGTCCCCACGCCCTCGCTCGGCGGGCACTGCATCGCGGGCGCCATGGTGGGTAATGCCACTCACATGCTTGAACAAACAACCGACCTGGTGAAGCAACGCAGCACCAGCTACACCGGCGCGAAAATGCGCGACTTTCAGGCGGTGCAACTGCGCGTAGGCATGGCGGGCGCCAAGATCGACGCGGTGCGCGCGTGGCTACGCAACGATTGCATCGAAGCACATAACATTTACCGCGCGGGCGGCAAGCTCGATATGGAAACCAGGCTGCGCTACAAGCGTAACGCAGCGATGGGCGTCAAGCTGCTGGGTGAGGCGGTGGACACGTTGTATGAAATGCTCGGCGCCAACGGCATCTACGATTCCAGTGTCATGCAGCGGCTCTACCGCGACCAGCACGCGGCGGCGGGCCACATCAGTTTTTCCACCGATGCGCAATTAGGCCCGTGGGCGCAAGTAGCGCTCGGTGGAGAATTCAAAAGCCCAACGCTTTAATGATTCGTAAGTATTTGTTTTTAAATTATTTTTTATATCTCACTGTCCAGCCCGCTTTCAGCAATTTCTGCCGCGCGCAATAGTGCGCGCGCCTTGTTCTGCGTTTCCTGCCATTCGGCTTCGGGTTCCGAATCGGCGACCACGCCGCCACCCGCCTGCGCATAAAGCATGCCGTCCTTGACCACGCCGGTGCGCAAGGCAATCGCCACATCCATATTGCCGTCGAAGCCGATGTAACCGACCGCGCCGGCGTAAATGCCGCGCTTCACCGGTTCCAGTTCATCGATGATTTCCATCGCGCGCACCTTGGGCGCGCCCGATACCGTGCCCGCGGGAAAGGTGGCGCGCAACACGTCTATCGCACCCAGCCCCGGTTTGAGTTTGCCTTCGACGTTGGAAACAATATGCATCACATGCGAATAGCGTTCGATCACCATCTGTTCGGTAACCTGCACTGTGCCGGTCTGCGCCACGCGTCCCGCATCGTTGCGTCCGAGATCCATCAACATGATGTGTTCGGCGCGCTCTTTGGGGTCGGCAAGCAGCTCTTCCGCCAAGGCTTTATCTTCGTCGGGTGTTGCGCCGCGCTTGCGCGTGCCCGCGATGGGCCTCACAGTGACTACGTCGCCCTCCAGCCGCGCGAGAATTTCCGGCGATGCACCCACCACGTGAAAATCATCGAAATCGAAATAAAACATGTACGGCGACGGGTTCAGCGTGCGCAACGCGCGGTACAGCGCCAGCGGCGTCGCGCGCAGCGGTTTGGACATGCGCTGCGACGGCACCACCTGCATGATGTCGCCTTCGAAGATGTATTTTTTCGCGCGCTCCACCGCAATGTGATACGCCTCTTGGCCAAAGCCTGACACCGCCTGCGCCGAGACTGCTGTACTGTGCGGCGGAATGACCACCGGCTCGCGCAGTTTTTTCAGTAACTCCGCCAGACGTGCGCGTGCGCGATTGAACGCATCCGGCACGCCGGGTTGGGCATACACCACCAGAAACAGTTTTCCCGAAAGATTGTCGACAATCGCGAGTTCTTCCGACCCCAGCAGTGCGATATCAGGCGTGCCCAGTTGATCGGGCTTTTGCGTGTGCGCAAGTTTTTTCTCGACATAACGCACGGTGTCGTAGCCGAAGTAACCCACCAACCCGCCACAAAAACGCGGCAGCATTGCTGCAACTTCTACCGTGGCCACTTTGAATTGCGCGAGATACTTTTCGACGTAATCCAGCGGATCGTCAACCGTGCTTTGTTTGGTAATCGCGCTACCCGAAAACTCGGTACATTGATAGCCGCGCACTTCGATGCGCGTTTTTGCGGCAAGGCCGATAAACGAATAACGTCCGAAACGTTCGCCGCCGACCACGGATTCGAGCAGATAGGTGTACGGCTGGTTGGCGAGCTTGAGATAGATCGACAGCGGCGTGTCGAGATCGGCAAAGGTTTCGAGTACGATGGGGATGCGGTTGTAGCCCGCTTGCGCGAGCCGTTTGAATTCGGCTTCAGTCATGAGAGGCTTCCTGCGAAAAACGGTTGTTCAGCGCCAGGTGCATCGTGGCGCACAAGCGAAAAGGGACGAACGTTTAGCGCCGCCAACGGCGCTAGCGTTCCCCGGCTGGCGCAATACGTCGTTCGCACCATGCTTGACCTGAATTTACGTCTTCCATCTTCATGACTAATTTTTCTTTGAAATCAATTGAGTAGCCTCAACCAGCGACGCTACTATAGCATCAACATCCAGCGTGTGCACATCGTGGCCTTCGTTGTAACCGTAGGTTACACAAAAAACCGGGCAGCCCGCCGCGCGCGCGGCTTGAGCATCATTCAACGAATCACCGATCATCAGCATTTCGCTCGGTGCGACGTTGAGTTGCCGGCACGCATGCAGTAACGGCGCGGGATCGGGTTTTTTTTGCGGCAAGGTATCGCCTGCTACCACGCCTTCGAAATAACCGGATAACGCAACGTAATCGAGCAAGGGCAAGGTGAAGCGTTCGGATTTATTGGTCACGCAGATCATGGGAAACCCTTGCGCGCGCAGGAGATCGAGACCCTCCTTGACGCCGGGATAGATGGTGGTGTGTTTACCGTTGACTGCGCGGTAACTGCGTTCGTACAGCGGCAGCGCCTGCTGAAAAAGGTCGGCATCAGGCTTGCCATCCATGCTGCCCGTAAGCGTGCGCTCGATCAGATTATTGATGCCTTTGCCGACAAAATTGCGGATCAGCACTTCCGGCAATGCGGGCATATTTAGTTCCATCAACATCATGTTGGCGGCAACCGCCAGATCGGGAATGGTATCGAGCAAGGTGCCGTCAAGATCGATCATCACGGCTTTGACGTGCAACGGCGGGGTAAATTTCACTACGAACTCCGAAGAAAAATCAGCGGGCTGCGAGCGCGGCGCGCATGGCTTGAATAGTGGCCTGGTAATCCTTGGTCCCGAATATCGCCGAGCCCGCGACAAAGGTATCGGCGCCGGCGCGCGCGATGTCTGCGATGTTATCGACTCTCACGCCGCCATCGACTTCGAGCCAGATGTCGCGACCGCTGGCGTTTATTCTTTGACGCACGGCTTTTACCTTGCTGAGCGCTTCCGGTATGAATTTCTGCCCACCGAAGCCTGGATTCACCGACATGATCAGCACCAGATCAAGCCGGCCCAGCACATGATCCAGATAATGCAGCGGTGTTCCCGGATTGAACACCAGACCTGCTTTGCAGCCGCTGTCGTGAATCAGACCGATGGTGCGGTCGATATGCTCCGATGCCTCGGGATGAAACGAAATAATGTTCGCACCGGCCTTGGCAAACTCCGGCACGATGCGATCTACCGGTTTCACCATCAGATGCACATCAATCGGCACTTGCACATGGGGGCGTATCGCCTCGCATACCAGCGGGCCGATGGTGAGATTCGGCACATAGTGGTTGTCCATCACATCGAAGTGAATAATATCGGCGCCGGCAGCCACCACGCTTTTCACCTCGTCGCCCAGACGCGCGAAATCAGCCGATAAAATACTGGGGGCGATGCGAAAATCCATGGCAATATTGTAACTGTTTCGCCGCCCGCCTGCGTACCGCACGCCACCTCGCGTATACTATGCCGCTGGTGAATATCCTGACCATGCCCAGCAAACCCTACGACATTGCCGTCAAAACGCGCACGGTCTACATCGCCGATCAATCCGATCCGGCGAACGACCGCTACGTGTTTGCCTACACCATTACGATTACCAACGCGGGCAGCGCCGCGGCGCAACTGGTAAGCCGTCACTGGATCATCACCGACGCCATCGACAAGGTGCAGGAAGTGCGCGGCAAGGGTGTTGTGGGCGAACAACCGCACCTGCGTCCCGGCGAAAGTTTTGAATACACCAGCGGCTCGGCCATCGCAACACCCGTAGGCACTATGCGGGGCAGTTATCAAATGGTTGCCGACGACGGCACCAAATTCGATGTGAAGATACCGGAATTCACGCTGTCAATGCCGCGCGTGCTGCACTAGCCACGCCGGCTTACTTCCGCGGTTCGCTTTCCTGCTCGTCCTTCAAATTCTTTGGTGCGCGCGGCCACGTCCACCACACCATCAGCGCGAGCAGCGCCGCCGCCGCCAGCGCTTCAACCAAGAACCACGATAATATTTCCATAACTTCAACTGCCTGCCGGTTGCCTTTATACTGTCGCCCTATCATGAATGATCCGGCGCAAAAAATCCAATTTCGCAAATGCGTATTGGCCGCCGTGTTGATGACGATGGCCGGCGCCTGCGACACGCCGGGACCGCTGCCCGAAAAAAAGCCGGCTGCAGCAGCTTCGGTTGAAACGCCGCCAAAACCTGCCCCCGCGGACGCTATACCGGCCGCACCGGCCGTTGCCGCTGCACCCAAAGCTGAAACAACGGAAAGCACCGCGCGTACGCTGACACGGGTCGCGTGGACTGATTTGCCCGGTTGGCCGCAGGACAACCACGTCGAAGCCATGCCCGCGCTGCTGATGGGTTGCCGTGTGCTGGCCAAACAAGCGGCGTGGCGCGATAGCTGCGAAGCAGCATTTGCGGTCAAAGGCCGCGAGGCCGCAACACGTTTTTTCGAAAGTTACTTCACGCCCTACCGCCTCACTACCGCGCAAGGCGTGGCGGAAGGTTTCATCACGGGCTACTACGAGCCCACGATACGCGGCAGCCGCAAACCATCGGCGCGCAACAAGTATCCGGTCTATGGCGTGCCGGACGATATGCTGCTGCTGGATCTCGGCGATCTTGCGCCGGAATTGAAATCCGCTGCGCCACGCGTGCGTATCGAGGGCAAACGCGTGGTGCCGTATCACACGCGCACCATCATTGATGGCGAGGACGCCCCTTTGCGCGGCAGGGAAATCGCCTGGGTTGATGATTTAATCGATTTGTTTTTTTTGCAAGTGCAGGGCTCGGGCCGCATCAACCTCGAAGAAGGCGGCGTGATGCGCGTGGGATTTGCCGGGCACAACGGACATACCTACCGCTCAATCGGGCGCGTACTGGTTGGCCGCGGCGAGCTGACAGTGGAGCGCGCTTCGATGCAGGGTATCAAAGGCTGGGCAAAAGCAAATCCGGGCAAGCTTACTGAACTGCTCAATCAGAATCCGCGCTATGTTTTTTTTCGCGAACTGCCGGGCACGGATGGGAACACTTCACCGCCGGGCGCGCTGGGCGTGCCGCTCACGCCACTGCGCAGTATTGCTGTCGATCCGCGGTACGTGCCGCTGGGCGCGCCGGTGCATATCACTACCACTTGGCCCAATACGGCTAAGTCGCTGCAGCGCTTGATGCTGGCACAGGATATTGGCGGCGCAATCCGCGGTACGGTGCGCGCGGATTTTTTCTGGGGCGCGGGCGAAATGGCAGCGCGCGAGGCCGGACGCATGCAACAGCCACTACGCATGTGGGTGTTGTTGCCCAATGGTATGGAGCCTCCGCCAACAGCGCCCTAGCAAAGCAATTACGCTAAGTCAATTATAAAATTGTTTAAAAACAAATACTTATAAATATCTATCAGCGCGCTTCATGTCTCTGCGTCGCTTCGTAATCAAGACTGACCAGCAACTGCGCCTTGACAAGGCGGCCATCCTTAGTGGCCGCCGTAAAGCGCGTACGCAGCAACAAATCGCGTGCAGCACTTGCGATTTCAGCGGCACTGGCTTCAATCGCGCGCACGTCGTTCACGACTCCCGATTCATCGATTAATACCGTCGCACGCACTTTGCCAGCGCCGGGTTGCGAACCCAAATTCAGCGCAGTGATCGCCTTGGGATACACGTCGAGACTACGCGCGGTGTAATACGTGGGGTCGCTGGGTTGCGCCAATACAGCGGGACTGTCGATAGTCGTCGTCGCGTGCTGGGCTGGCGGACGCTCAACCGCTACCGGTGCCGCCGCGGTCACAGCGCCGCGTCTGGATTCAACAACATCAACCACTTTGCGTTGCGGAAACAGAGTATTGCGCGTCTGCGGTTCAAAGGCCACCGAGCCAACCGGCGATACAGTCAGCGTTGCGGTGATGAGTTCACCACCCGCGATGGGCGCACGGCGCGCGCTGGATCCGTCACCCGTGTGCATGAGCCACGCATGCAGCAGGGTCGAGGCGCCCAACGCCAATATCAATCTTCGCTGTGACCGTTTGATCACGCGCTGCTCAAGCGACAATCTACTTTGCTGCCAAAGCCTGTTCGATTTGCTGCGCGGGCACGTAGCCGCCGAGTTGCTGGCCGCTGGCAAGATAAATTGCAGGGGTGCCGGTAATATTCAGGCGCTTTGCAACCTGGGCATTTTTTTCCAGCGGCGCATCACAGGGCTTCGATGACTCGCTCAGCGTGCCCTTGACCATCATTTGATCCCACGCCTTGGCGCGGTCTTTCGCGCACCAGATCGCGCGCGATTTGTCCGCGGAATCCGGCGACAGCACCGGCAGCAGAAACGTGTAGACCGTGACATCCGTCATCTTGCCGAGTTCTTTATAAAGTTGACGGCAATAGCCGCAATTCGGATCTTCAAACGTGTAGAGCACGCGCTTGCCGTTGCCGCGAACCATTTTGATCGCATTGTCGTGTGAAGTCGTCAGCGCCTTTGCGGTGATTTTTTGTTGCGTGTCCTGTGTGATATTACGCGGCGGCATGGTGCGGGTGTCATACAGTGTGCCGCCCATAAGAAATTCCGCTTTGGCGTCGGTGTAGACCACCTCACCGCTCAACACGACCTCGAACAGCCCGCCGAATGGCGTGCGGGTTATCGATTCAACGGTCATTTGCGGAAATTTCGCCTGCATCGCCTGCCGCAGCCGGGTTTCCTCTGCACCCTGCGCGCGCGCGCCCAACGAAACCAGCGCAAGCATCGCCGCCAGCACAAAAACCAGTCGATTCATCATGTGCATTCCTTTAGCAAACATTTCGCTGCAACCTTGCATCTCATTGCAAATCTCACGCTACCGCATGTTTCACCAACAAATTCTTGATTAAAGGCTGGCTTTCCACAATACGCAGACCCAGATTGCGCATCCGTGACAACCAGACCGACTGCGAGGCAAATAGTTTCTGCAAACCGTCGGTTGCAAGCTGCATGCTCAAAACATCTTCCTTACGCGCCCGCTCGTAACGCCTGAGCAAGTTGTAATCACCGCAATCGTTTTGCGCGCCACGGCCGCACAACACGGCGGCCAGTTGCCGCGCATCCCGAAACCCCAGATTAACACCCTGTCCCGCCAGAGGGTGCACATTATGCGCAGCGTCCCCTACCAGCGCAAGGCGCGGTGTGACAAACTGCTCAACGCGCTGCAATCTCAATGGAAACGACACCGCCGGGGCAATGACTTCAAGCGCACCCAGCGCGCCACCGCTGGCTTCGCTCACACACTGGCCCAATGCAACCGCATCCAGCGCCAGCAGTGCCTGCGCATGCGCCTCGGATGTGGACCATACCAACGAAACGCGATCACCCGGCAGCGGCAGTAATGCCAGCACACCGTTAGTGCGAAACCATTGATATGCGGTGTCCTGATGCAAAAGTGAACAGTTGAAATTTGCCACCACGCCGCACTGCGCATAATCGTGTGTAATGACTTTGATGCCTGCCTGCTCGCGCACCCAGGACTGCGCACCGTCCGCGCCCACCACCAACTGCGCGCGTAACCTAGCGCCATCCGCGAACGCGATTTCGGTGTAATCAGTATGCTGTTGCAACGCTTCGCAAGTTGCCGGACATATCAGACGCACATGGGGTGCACGCGCGAGACTTTGCCACAACGCCGATTGCACACGCCCGTTTTCAACAATGAACGCCAACGCGCTCAGGCCCGCATCGTAGGCACTGAATTCAAGCCGTGAAGACGGCGCATCACCGAAGATACGCATGGTCTCCACGCGCGCCACGCGCCGGGCATCCACGTCCTGCCAGGCACCTACGTCCGTGAGAAATGCCGTCGATCCCGGGCTCACGGCATACACACGGTTATCCCAAGCTTCGCCGGGCAACGCCGGTGCGCGCGTCTCAATCAGCGCCACGCTCAGCCCCGAGCGCTCCAGCGCCAGCGCCAGACTCGCGCCCACCAAGCCCGCACCGACTATCGCAACGTCGCAGGATTCAGTCATGTGTCACCCGGTCGGCACAAATCTACAGGCACCTCGCGCAATTCGCGCAGCTTCGGCGGTTTTGAGATCACGCGGTCGAGCGACGCGCGAAATACGGCAATACCTTCCTTGCCGCCGTCGGCGTTGAACACTAGATTGGTCAGCGCCTCGCGGATCTCACTTTCCACGCCCATGATGTTCGGCAATTCGGGAGCAAAATCGGTCCTCGCCCGCATCGAGCAGTGGCTACGCCAAAGCCATCGCCGCCCTTCCGCTCGAAACACCAAGGCGGGATCGCCCGCAACAAAACGCTTGGTCGCTCGCGCCGGCCTGAAATGGTTGCGGCCACTCAAACTGAGCCGGCTGCCCGGATTAACGCCGTCGCAGAGCGCGATTGCGGGTAGTTGCGACAACGCGTACAACAGATGTTGGCTCGCCTGCGCGGCTTGGTGCAGCCTGCCCTCAGCGAGCCGCGAAAGCCCCTGCAATTCAAGGCGCGTGTTCTCGACTTCGCCATTGCGGATTTCGGCAACGGTATAAAGCGTGATTGCCAGCAGGGGAACACTCGCCAGAAGCACAAGCAGAATAAGGCGCGCGCGTAAACTACGCCAGAAACGGATCACACCAGACGCTTGCATTTGTCTTGCTTGATTTGAAAACCTTTTATTTCCCTCAACTGCCATGCGCAGCTATTCCTGATGATAAGTAGCGCTTTACGGTTAAGGGACCGGAAAGGGACCCCAATGGTCCGACATCGTGTGAGTCAGGCGGCTAAGAAACAAAAACAGCTAAGATTAATCTTACGATTCAAAGGCTTGGCGAATCCATGATAATCGCAGCCGCATGCGTTTACAACTGCAACAGCATGAGACGACCCCGCCGTAAAGCAATAAAAAAACCCGCACTCAGGCGGGTTGAAGGATGCTGCTGGATGTTGTTGGATTTCGATGTGGTGGTGATAGGTGGATTTGAACCACCGACCTCAGCGTTATGAGTGCTGCGCTCTAACCACCTGAGCTATATCACCGAGAGGGCAGGATTGTCCGGATTTAGGCGCCGCTTGTCAATTGGGCTTGCGCCAATCCTGTGCAAAAAATTATTTAAAATCATATGGTTATGAAATGCACTCCGCGGAATTATGCAAAACACGAGAGTAGGCATGCCGATGATCCTGAATGACGGAAACCCGCCGCAGCGTTGTAGAATCAGGCCAATTCCCGTTATTCCATGGGCGTTCTGTGCCAATAACCGCCCATGAGCCGCATACTGGCCATCGTTTTTTGCGCCGCGATTTTAATCGGCGGCATGGGGGCTACATCCAGTTCGCTGACGACACCGCCTATGCACCCGCACGCGAACCCGGCGCACCCGCGGTAAGCCGCACTTACGAGGCGCAAACCGGCAGCCGTTTTTTGCCACCGCCCAACAATCCTTTCCAGGCACCCATCGTGCGCGAACTCGTAGTGCCCGCGTTTTCCGATGCCACCAGCGTGCGGGGCGCCACCGGGCGCAATGACCACCGGCAAAACCCAGCGCGCTGTGGTCGGCTCCACGGCCGGCCACGTGTCGCGCAACTTTGTGGCCGACGTGCATGGTCATGCCTATGTGCCGAGAGTGTCGGTGCGTTCCGATGGCAAAGTCATTGCCGAGCTCATTCAATTCGACACCCATCTCAAGGAAATCGCGGCCACGCCGCTGGCGCATTATCTCGGCACAGAGCCGCCCGGCGCCAGCCACGGGATCGCCAGTCTGACCTAGCTGGCTGAAGGAAAAATTCTGTTTACCACGCATCGCGGCCATCTGTATGCGATCGACCCCAAGCCAGGTGGCCCGGCCTCGGTCACCGCCGTGGGCTGGTTCTATCCCAAGGGCGAAGCTTACGCGCCGTCGTTATTCAGCTTACTGGTAAAAGCCTGCTGGCGGGCGTAACCCAGCGCGAAGGCCGCTACGAATGGGTGATTTACGATCTGGAAAGCCGTTTTTCGTCGGCCTATCGGCTGGATACCCGGGGTCTGGAAGACGTGCTTTTGTACGGTTCCGTAACGCGTGACAATGCGGGTCGCTTTTATGTCGGCGGGTGGGCTCGGAGCACGGGCCGTGGGTCGCGCCCGCTGGTGTTGCAAATTTCGGCGGCACCTTAACCATTTACTGCAGTTCTGCGCGGTTACCGGCGGCCGCAACAGAAATTATAAAAACCCTTTAAAAACAAATACTTATATTATTTACTGCTCTGCCGCGCTGGCGCTCAGACGCACGATATCAATGATACTGCGCACGCCCATTTTTTCCATGATGTGCGCCTTGTGCACTTCAACCGTGCGGTGGCTGATACCCAACTGCTCGCCGATTTCTTTGGCATGCAGTCCACGCACTAAAAATTTCATCACTTCGCGTTCGCGCGGCGACAGCGACGACAGCATGGCCTCGCGGCGCGCGTTCCCGATCTGGTTATTCATGCGTCCGAGTTCGTGCTCAAATGCGGTTTCAATGGCGCCAATCAAATGTTCGTCATCGAGTGGTTTCTCCAGAAAGTCGATGGCCTGCCCACGAAACGCGGTGCGCGCCAAGGGCACATCACCGTGGCCGGTGATGATCACCACCGGCAGTTTCGATCCTCGCTCGGTGAGCGCCGCCTGCATTTGCAAACCGCTCATGCCCGGCATGCGTATGTCCGCAACTACACAGCCCGCCCACGCCGCATCATAGGCGTTCAGAAAATCTTCGGCGCTGGCGAACTGGGCGATGTGGTAACCGCGCAAACTCAGCGACAGCGACAGCGAATCGCGGATCGCGGGATCGTCATCCACCACATACACCGTGAGTTGCGAGCGTTGAACTTCGCCTTGCTCCTGCATAACCTTTTCCCCCGTTAACTGCGTCCCGCTGCGGTCAGTACGTCTGGCGGCAACGCAAAGCACACCAAACCCGAACTGCCCGGCACGGCCCAGATGCGCCCGCCGTGTGCGTCTATGATGGCACGGCTGATTGCAAGTCCCATGCCCATGCCCGAGGATTTGGTGGTCATGAACGAATCAAACAGTAGTCCTGTATCCGCATGCGGAACGCCGGTGCCGCTGTCGCGCACCATCACTACGACTTCGCCCGCCGGATTGGTCTCAACCCGCACGCCCACGCGGCCACCCGGCGTATTCGCATCGGCTGCGCTTTCGATGGCATTCATAATCAAATTGCGCAGCACGACTTCCATTTGCAGCGTGTCCACCAGCACCGGCGGTATAGTGGCTGGCGCGTAATGGGTTAACGTGATGTTTGCCGCATCCGCACTTGCGCGCAACCGCTGTGTGACTTTCACAATGAGATCGCCGATCGCGACAGGCTCAAGCCGCGTTGCCCCCGAGCGGAAAAAATCGCGCAGCCGTTGTACCACCGCCGCTGTGCGCTTGGATTCCGCCAACAGCTTATTCATGGTACCGATTAGCTGCGCGCGGTCTGGATTGGGCGCCGCGGCAATCAGTTGCCCGGCCGTGGCGTAGCCCGAAAGTGCGGTCAGCGGTTGATTGATTTCGTGCGCGATGGCGGCCGCCATTTCGCCCGCTGCGGCGAGCCTAAGCGATTCGCGGAAATCGTCACTGGCGCGGCGCTGTTCATCGCTAGTGACGCCCAACAACAGTCCGGTAATCACCAGCGCGATCATCAACAACTGCAGTTCGAATACCGACAACGGTTTATAGGCGGTCAGATAAAACACCAGATACACGCCGAGTTGAATCAGGGCCAGAGCAAGTGCGGCGCCCACCATACCGAAACGTGTTGCAGCCCAGATCAACGGCAAAAACAACACGTAAAAATTTTGCACATGCGCAGGCTCTTCCTGCAGGAACACCCAGCTTACGCACGCGGCAATGGCGACAATTTGCAACTTGCCTTCGCCCGAACGAAAAAACGCGGCAATTTGGTGGCGACGCCGTGCGCGGAGCACCATAAATATCACGGGCGCGACCACCAGGACGCCCACACTGTATCCTATGAAAAATCGCCGGGTGCTATGAAAATAACGTCCGCCGCCGCCGATATCAAAGTACATCAGCACAGCAACGTAGGCCATGCCACAAAAAAGCATACAAAACAGCGTAACCACGATCAGATGTACCACATCGCGCCGGGTATCGAGATCCAGGTTGATACGCAGTTGGTTGGTAAGGAATGCCGCGACCGTGGCATATCCTGCAGTAAGTATGATGGTCACGGCCAGCGCCACGCCAGGCGGCCGTGGAATTGATACGATCACGAACTCACCCACCGCCGCAGCGAAAATCACCAGCGGCAGGTATTTCATGCCGCAAAACATCAGTAAAGCAATAGCGATTGCGGCGTGGGGATTAAATGGCGTAATGCCAAAACGGCCTGGGAAATGGCCCGTCAGCAAATCGCACAAGATGTACGCCGCAAACAGGCCGGTTGCCAGATAGGCCTGACGAAAGTCTCTCGGCAAAGCCAATGCTTGGTTTGCCGCAGACGAGCCGATCGCTTTTTCCATGCCGTCATTTTCCCATACACTCAGCGTTACAGGATGTAAGGTTACGTACGCATAACTCTATAAGATATAAGTAATAATACTTATTCTGCGCTTCACAGCGACGAGTTTCCCGCCACGGCAAAACGCAGCTTTACACGCGTGCAAACACACAGAGAAAAGCCCCTGTGATTGCGCCCGAAGGTTTGAATGTGGTATCGTGAAGCATGCGTAAGATATTGCTTTTATTGATTTTATCCGTATTGGGTTGGGTGCAGGTCAGTCACGCACAGTTGCGCCAGCTACCGGTCAATGGGAAGCGTGGCGTGACGGGTAATCCCCTGCAACTTCCCCTTGTCACGGTGGGCAAAGAAACGCGGAATCTCGCGCCCGGCAGTCTCATTTTTGATACGCACAACCGGACCATCGTTCATGGTAGCCTGCCGGTGGGTGCTGACATTTGGTATCAAGTCAACAGCAACGGCCAGATTCAGCGTATTTACATCCTGCGGCCTGAAGAGCAGGCCCGCCTCGATCAGGCCCAAAAGTAATCCTGTAACCCCGGTAACCTAAGGGCGCTTGCTTGGCGAAAGTCTATATCAAGACCTTCGGCTGCCAGATGAACGAGTATGACTCGGACAAAATGGCGGACGTGTTGCGTATGTCGCATGGCATGCAGCCGACCGAAAATCCCGCCGAAGCCGATCTGATTCTGTTCAACACCTGTTCGGTGCGCGAAAAAGCGCAGGAGAAGGTGTTTCACGACTTGGGCCGGGTCAGGCAATTCAAGCGCGATAATCCTAATGTGCTGATCGGCGTGGGCGGTTGCGTGGCCAGTCAGGAAGGCGCGTCCATCGTGGCGCGCGCGCCGTACGTGGATATGGTATTCGGCCCGCAAACCTTGCACCGGTTGCCACATCTCATCGACGCGCGGCGCAAAACCGGCAAACCGCAGGTGGATATTTCGTTCCCGGAAGTCGAAAAGTTCGATCACCTTCCACCGGCGCGGGTCGAGAGTGCGACGGCTTATGTGTCGATTATGGAAGGCTGCAGCAAGTACTGCACTTTCTGCGTGGTACCGTACACGCGCGGCGAAGAAGTGTCGCGCCCGTTTGACAGCGTGCTCACCGAAGTAGCGGAACTCGCGTTGCAGGGCGTGCAAGAAATTACGTTGCTGGGGCAAAACGTCAATGCGTACCTTTCGCGTACCGAAGAGGGTGAAACGGCGGACTTTGCCCTGCTGCTGGAATACGTGGCCGAGATTCCCGGCATCGAGCGCATCCGCTACACCACCTCGCATCCAAAGGAATTTACGCAACGCTTGATCGATGCCTACGCGAACATCCCCAAGCTGGTAAATCAGGTACACCTGCCGGTACAGTCCGGTTCGGATCGCGTGCTGGCGGCGATGAAGCGCGGCTACACCGTGCTGGAATTCAAATCCATCGTGCGCCGCTTGCGCGCAAAGCGTCCGGACATTTCTATTTCATCGGATTTCATCGTCGGTTTTCCCGGCGAAACCGCCGCCGACTTTGAAGCGACGATGCGGCTGATCGATGATATCAAGTTCGACGGCTCATTCAGCTTTGTTTACAGCCGCCGTCCGGGTACACCGGCGGCCGACCTTACCGAAGACACGCCGCAGGCAGAAAAACTAGCGCGCGTGCAACGCCTGCAAAGCACGGTGGACGATTACGCGCAAAGCGTAAGTCGCGCAATGGTCGGCACGCGGCAGCGCGTGCTGGTCACCGGGCACGCACGGCGCGCGGCAAACGAAAATAAGCAACTGGCCGGGCGCACCGATAACAATCGCGTGGTCAACTTTGCCGGCCCCGCATCGCTGATCAATCGGTTTGTCGAGCTTACAATCACCGAGGCTTTGCACTATTCGCTGCGCGGCGAACTTAATGAGGGCACACAGGCTGTCGCCTGAAAATCACTTGAAAAACAGTAACTTAGAAATTAGCTTCACCCCCGTCAACAATCAACGGCTGGCCAATCTGTGCGGCGCGCTGGACGAAAATCTGCGCCAGATCGAAAACGCTTGCGAGGTCGCCATTTCGCGCCGGGGCGAGCATTTCACACTCACCGGCGCGACGGAAAAAACCAAGATTGCCGCGCGCGTGCTTGAATCGTTTTACGGCAAGGCCACGCATGCGCTGCACCCGGAAGATCTTCAACTCGGTTTGGTGCAGGCTGCGCACTTGTCCGGCACGCACAGTGCAACGGGCGAACCGGTGCTGATCACGCGCCGCGCGGATTTGCAGGGCCGCACGCCGCATCAGGTCGAATACCTTAAAAAGATTCAGGCGCACGATATTACATTCGGCATTGGCCCCGCGGGCACCGGCAAAACTTATCTCGCGGTGGCGTGCGCGGTGGATGCGTTCGAGCGCGACGCGGTAAAGCGCCTGGTGCTGGTACGGCCGGCGGTAGAAGCCGGTGAGCGCCTCGGGTTTTTACCAGGTGATCTGGCGCAAAAGGTTGATCCATATCTGCGCCCGCTCTACGATGCGCTCTACGATTTGATGGGCTACGACAAGGTTGCAAAGATGTTCGAGCGCGGCGCAATTGAAGTCGCACCGCTCGCCTTCATGCGCGGACGCACGCACATCTT
>Ga0193752_1001581_pt1 | contig 18730 bp, 15 predicted proteins | sample H1c1metaG_FD_144924 | JGI IMG/M metagenome (GOLD analysis project Ga0193752, IMG submission 144924) | Soil microbial communities from a riparian zone of the East river system, Colorado, United States - H1c1 | ecosystem: Environmental > Terrestrial > Soil > Riparian zone | place: USA: East River...
ACCTGCCGTCCGGGCTCACCGTGGCGAGCGACACGCAGGCCACGGTGAGCCCGGACGGCAGGTGGATCGCGTTCGTCTCCCGCCGCGGCGACGACACCGAGAGCCAGATCTACCTGATCGCGGTCGACGGCGGTGAAGCGCGGCGCGTGACCAAACTACCTACCGGGGCGTCGGTGCCGCAATGGTTTCCGGACAGTTCCCGAATCGCTTTCGTGAGCGACGTGTGGCCGGACCTGGTGCGCTGGGAAGACCAGGCCGCGCGCAAGAAGGAACGCGAATCCTCGAAGATGACCGCGCGCGTCTGGACCAGATCGCCCATCTCCTATTTCGATCACTACCTCGACGACACGGAACCACACCTGTTCTCGATCGGCATCGACGGTGGAGACCCCACCGCCGTTACGGCGATAACCCGGATGTCGGGTTATCACCTGTCGAAGCAGGACGTCGACACCTTCTCGTACGATATTTCTCCCGACGGACTCGAAGTGGCGTTCACCGCGAACGTCGACAAGAGCGGCCTGCGCGCCAACTTCGACGTCATCCTGCTGCCCACCTGTGGCTGCAAGCCGGCGCGCGACATCTCCGCAGGCAGCAAGGCCGACGACGATTCGCCGCGTTTCAGCCCGGACGGGCGCCGGCTGGCGTACATCCAGCAGCGGATCCCCACCTTCTATGGCGATCGCGCGCGGCTCATGATGTTCGACCGCTCCGCCGGCACCACCGCCGGTCTCACCGAGAACTGGGACCGCTCGGTCACCGGTCTCGTCTGGGAGCGCGACTCGCGTACTTTGTTAGGCACCATCGACGACGCGGGTACGCGCCGCGTTTACCGCTTCCGCCTCGACGGCGGCAAACCCGCCGCGGTCACGAAGGAATCGTCGTTCGGCGGTCTCGCCCTGTCGCGCAACGGCAAAGCCCTGGTGACGATCCGGCAAAGTTTCACCGAGCCGCCGACGCTGGTGGCGCTGAATGCCCGCAGCGGCGTCGCGACCAAGCTGTCGACGCTCAACGATGCCGCGCTCGCGGCGCTCGACCAGGGGAAGGTCGAAAGCGTCACCTACAAGGGCGCGCAGGATGCCGACATCCAGATGTGGGTGATCTATCCACCCGGCTTCGACGCCACGAAGAAGTACCCGCTGATGATGTTGCTGCACGGTGGGCCGCACAATTCCATGACCGACGGCCTGCAGTGGCGCTGGAACGCGGAAGTCTTCGCGAGCTGGGGCTACGTGGTGACCTGGCACAACTTTCACGGCTCGAGCGGTTTCGGCAATGAGTTCACCGATTCGATCAATCCCGACTGGATCAGCCTGCCGTACGAGGACACCATCAAGGCCGCCGAATGGCTGATGGCCAAGCCGTTCATCGACAGCGACCGCATGGTCGCCGCGGGCGGCAGCTACGGCGGCTTCCTCGCCACTACTTTGTTAGGCCGCAAACATCCGTTCAAGGCGCTGGTGGCCCATGCCGCGGTCTACAACATGTTCGCGCAGCAGGGCTCGGACTACGGCGCGGAAACCGAACGCTTTTTCAACTACTGGGAAAAGCCAGAGGAATTCGCGAAATATTCGCCGCACACCTACGCCGGCAATTTCAACACGCCCACGCTGGTGATCCACAACCAGCTCGACCTGCGCGTACCGCTCAACCACGGCATCGAATTGTTCAACACGCTGCAGAAGCGCGGCGTGCCGTCGAAGCTGCTGTATTATCCGGATGAGAATCACTGGGTGCTGCAACCGCAGAATTCGCTGTTCTGGTACCAGACCGTGCACGACTGGGTGGCCACCTATGCCGCACCCGGTGCGCAGTAAGGAGTCTCCATGAAACGCCGCACCTTGCTCACGCTGGCCGCGGCCGGCGCCGTTTCCGCCGCCGTCCCCGCCTGGGGCCGGAAGATCAGGCCGATGAAGATCCTGATTCTGGGCGGTACCCGTTTCATCGGACTGCACATGACGGCCTTGGCGCTCGAACGCGGTCATGCGCTGACGTTCTTCAATCGCGGCAAGACCAAGACCGATCGGTACCCCGAGATCGAACGCATCAAGGGCGACCGCGACGGACAGATCGACGGGCTCAGGAATCGCGAGTGGGATGTCGTCATCGACAACTCCGGTTATGTGCCGCGCCACGTGCGTGCCACGGCCGAGTTGCTGGCGCCGCGCGTGAAGCAGTATGTGTTCGTGTCATCCATCTCGGTGTATCCGGACTTCAGCGCGCCACGCGATGAGAATTCCGCGGTCGGCAAACTCGCGGACGAAACCGTCGAGAAGGTGGACGGCGAAACCTACGGCCCGTTGAAGGCGCTGTGCGAGAAGGAAGTGGAGAAGGCGCTGCCCGGCCGCTCTCTCGTCATCCGCCCCGGACTCATCGTGGGACCGGACGACAACACCGATCGGTTCACGTACTGGCCGGCACGCGCCGCGCGCGGCGGCGAGTTCATCGCGCCCGGTTCGCCGGGCGACGCATTCCAGATCATCGACGTGCGCGATCTCGCCGCCTTCACCCTCAAGGCGATCGAAGAACGAACCACGGGTACGTACAACCTCGTTTCGAACGTCAACGACTTCAAGTTCGGCGAATTGACCGACGCCTGCGTGGCCGCGGCCAACAAGCAGGCCAGACCGGCCGCGGCGCCGAAGGCGACCTGGCTGTCCGCCGAATTTCTCGAGGAACAGAAAGTGGAGCCGTGGAGCGAGATGCCCGTGTGGTTGCCGGCCAAGGGCGACGAGGCGGCGTTCGCGGGCACCAGCAACAAGGCCGCGCTCGGCAAGGGGCTGAAGGTTTCGCCCCTGGAGAAGACGGTCGACGACACACTGGCCTGGCACCTGACCCGCCCGGCCGAAGAGCGCGAGAAATTGAAGGCCGGAATCGCCGCCGACAAGGAAGCGGCGGTGCTGGCGGCGTGGAAGGCGAAGCAGCCCGGCTAGTTAGAGCGGCCCGAATGGCTGCGCATCGGAGTCGTCGTAGATATCGACCTGCTTGCCGCTGCGTACCATGCGCTTGCCGAGGGTGGGAAACTCGGCGATGTCGAAGTCGAGGTTCTCGCCGCCGGACAGGTAGACGAGATCGTCGGGGCCCGGGTTACGCATCAGGTGCGCCACGGAAGGCGTGGGATAACCGATGAAATCGCCGGCGGCGACTTCATATTCCGTTCCATCGATGAGCGCGAGCGCGCGCCCCGACAACACGTAGATCCACTCCTCTTCGTGGCGATGCAAGTGATAGACGTACGCTTCCTTGCCCGGTGGGATGCGCATGAAATTCACCCCGGTGCGTCGCAGACCCGCCGCGCGCGCGAGCTGTGTGCCGTGCATCTGCGAGGCCGGGTTCCACGGATGAGAGAATTCCTGCGCGTGTGTGGCGATGTCGGCGGCGCGCACGATGTTGAGGCTGGGCTTTTCCATGGGCGCAACCTTAACTCAAATGGCGCGACCCGGGCCTCACGGAATCTCCCAGTTCACCCCTAACAACACGTAGCGCGGAAACGTGCTGTCGTAGTCCTGTGTCAGCGACCAGGCGCCGTTTTCCTGGCTCAACGAGTAACTCGTGCAACAGGGCGTCTGGCGATTCCCGGCGTTGCCGATGTCGGCGTAGAAATGGAGCGCGCTCGCGCGCAGCGGCCACGTCCAGGTGGCCCGCAGGTCCACGGAAACGACGCGCGGGTAGGCCAGCGAATTGCGTGGCGCGAGCGCGAGTTCGCCGGTGGCCGCGTTCGCGACATCGAGCGCGTTGCGCCGCCAGCCGCTGCGGTACTGCACCGTACCCGACAGCTGCCAGGGACGCCGCGTCCAGGAAAGACCCGCGTTCACGGCATTCCGCTGGTCCCAGGTGCGCGCGCGCTTGAACCCCGCGAACTCGTCCTCCGACTCCGTCCAGCTGTAGGCCATCCAGCCCGCCCAGCGCTCGGCCGGGTGCCAGCGCAGCGTGGATTCGACGCCATAGGCGCGCGCTGCGAGCGGCGCAACGCGCACGCGATCGACCTCGAGCTCGGGCAGCGGCACCAGCGCGTCGAGCAGATTCTCGTAGATGGGCAACGGATCGGCGATGCGTTTCTGGAAGGTCTCCACGCGCAACGACCAGTCGCGCCCGATGCGCCGCTCGAGACTGAGCACGGCTTGGGTCCCGCGCTGCACCCGATGAAAGATGCTCTCCCCGTCCTGGATCTGCAGCTCGTCCGGGCGTTCGGCCTGATACATCCGTCCGAGCGCCGCGCGCAGGCGCCAGCGCTCGTTGGGCTCGTATTCGAGCGCCAGGCGCGGCGACAACTGCGAATCGCTGAAGCCGTCGTAACGTTGCGCATCCCAACGCAGGCCGGCGCTCAAGGTGAAGGCGTCCGACATGTGCCAGGCGTCGAATAGATAGGCCGCGTAGGCGTCGCCGCCGACGTCGAGATCCTGCGCGAGCGAGAATTGATCCGGCCGGCCGAACGCGGCGGCGAACCGTGGATCGAACACCGCCTCGCCGCGATATTCGTACTCGGAAGCGTAGTGCTGCATCTCGATGCCGGCGACCCATTGCGACTCGCCGGTCCGCCACAGCGTTTCCACGCGGGCGGTGGTGGCGTCGTGGCGGCGCACGTCGTCCACGCTGCCGACGGAGTTGTTGCGCGCGATCGAGCCGCGGCGGGTGGTGTGGCGTTCGGAATGCGACAACGCCGCGTGCAAGCCCCAGTCGGCGCCGAGGGCGAACTCGCCGCGCGTCCAGAAGGTGCCGTCGCGATAACTCGCCCGCGCGATTTCGGAGTCGTCGGCGCGACTGAAGTCGAGCGCGTCGTCGAGCAGCATCCAGCCGGCGACGATCTTGCCGTGCTCGCCGGCCGGCAGTGTGAAGCGCGCCAGCGCATCGCTGAAATCCGGATCGCCGACGCGCTGGTCGAGATCGTCGAGAACCAGCCCCACGACGCTGGTGCGCGCGGCGCCCAGCCATTCGATGTCGTGTTCGTCGAACTTGCCGCTGGTCACCACGGAGGCGAACAGCGGCGAGAGGCCGAAGATCCACGCGTCATCGACGCCGGCGGTGCGCGGCACGATGTCGAGCGCACCCGACAGCCGGTCGCCGAAGCGCGCTGGCAATACACCACTGTAGAAGTCGAGGCTGCCGACCACGGCCGGATCGAGCACACCTAACAACCCTTGGAAATCCTTGAAGTGGAACGGCTCGAACAGCGGGATACCGTCGTAATAGACCGCCAGTTCGTTTTGCCGCCCGCCGCGCACGTAGGGACGCGACGACACGCCATTGGTGGCGGTGCCGGGCAGATATTTCGTCACCCGCAGCACATCCTGGTCGAGTCCGGGCAACGCTTCGATGTCTTCCCGCTTCAGTTCGGCGGCCGCCGCATCGCCGCGTGGCACCACGCGATAACGACTCGCGAAGACCGCGACTTCTTCGAGTGGGGAATCTTCATCCGCGCCCGCTTCCGGCTCGGGCAACGGCAACTGTGCAGCGGCGGCCGTGGCGCGCACCACCGCGAAGACGCCGGGCCGCACGGGGGAGAGCTCGAGCCCATGTTCGCTCAGCAACGTGCGCGCAAGAACCTCGGGTGCGCCACGGCCGGGATTTTTGACCACGCGCATGTCGGGCGTGACCAGCGCGGAGGAATATACGACGCGCAAGCCGCTGCGCTGCAGCTCTTCGAGCGCGGCCGACAGCGGCTCACCTGCGGAGATCCCCCACGCGCTGCCGGAGAACACCGCGCAGGCTGCGAACAGCGCGACTCCGCGCGCCTTCAATGAATCAGCCAGCCTTGGCCGGACGTTGCTCAATGATCACTTTCTGGCCGTCGCGGTGCCAGGCGAGGTCGGCGGTTGAGAGCACCAGGCTCAGGGCTTCGAGCGGTTCGAGATCGTCGACCGAGCCTTTGAGTTGCACCGCGCCCAAGTGTCCGCCGTCGAGACCCTCGGCGTATACCGGCGCGAGCCCCGTTTCACGATGGAACCAGGTCAGGAACTGGCCAAGGGTCGACCCATCTAGTTCGAACCCGCTGGGCAGCGCGGCAATCCAGTCGAAGCGCGCATCGTCCAGCGGCAACTTGCCGGAATGAACGCCGCCATTGTGGTCGCGATGCAGCAGCCACTCGCCGGCGCTGGCAACCGACGTCGCCTGGCCGGTCTTGAGTTGCGCACTGCCCTCGCGCACGGACACTTCGATTTCATCGCGTTCGGAGCGCACGAGATATTGGGTGCCGAGATGCGTGACGATGCCATGGGGCGTGACGAGGCGCAGTGGCGCGCGCGCCCCCGGTGTTGCATCCACGAAAGCCTCGCCCACGGTGAGTTCGATTTCTTCAGCGCCAGCCAGGCGGACATGGGTACCAGACGCGAGCCGCACGGTGAGATCGGGTGAAATGCGCAGCAACGCGCCGCCGTCGTTCGACACGGTCAGCGTGTCGCCGGCCGACAACACTGCGCCCTCCTGCGATCGGGCATCGCGGCTGAACCAGTGCGCGCCGCGCGCCACGAGCGAACCGTCCAGCGCTTCGAGCTGCGCGACGCGCACACCCGGCTGCAGCGCCTGCCAGGTCGTGCCCGCACCGAGCAACAAGACCACCGCGGCCGCAACCGCCCAGCGCCGCATGGAGGAGGGAGACGCGTGCGCGGGCCGTGCGGCCGCGTGGAATTCTTCGTTCAGTTGCGCGAATGCGCGCTCGCGCGCGGCCGCCGAGGGCTCGGCCTTGAGCTGGCCTAACAGGGCCGCGGTCTCCGTTTCGTCGTCGAGTTCGCTCATGTCAGCAGGTCCTGCGCGGACAATCCGCGCACCTCGAGCGCCGAGCGGAACGCCAGTCGCGCCCGCTGCAACTGCGACTGGGTGGCTTCGAACGACAGGCCGACGCGCGCGGCAATCCGTTCGACGCTCCACTCCTCTATGTATTTGAGCTCCAGCATTTCTCCGTACCTGCCGGGCAGCTCGTCGAGCACCTGGCGGATGACCTTCATTCTCTCGCCGCGCACCAGCGGTACATCGCCGCCGGCATTCGCGTCCGCGACCGCAAACGCGGCGTCGCGAGTCGCTCCTTCCGCATCGAGGCTCGTCGTGTGAGCCGAGACGCGCGCCGATTTTTCCACCAGATCGGCGATCTCGTTGCGGCAGATCTGCGCCAGCCATGAAAACAGGCTGGCCTGGCCGCGAAAACCCGACAAGCCCTTCAGGCCGCGCACCAGCGCCGCCTGCGCCGCATCTTCCGCCAGTGCCGCGTCGCCGCGCAGGCGCGCGAAGGCGAAACGGTACAGGCGCCCGAAATATTCGTCGAAAAATTCGCGCAGGGCGGCCTCATCGCGCGCCAACAGCCGCTCTACCAGCCGATCGTCTTCCATCGGCTCGCAGGTTAGACGGCGGACGCCTCCACAATCAATCGCAACGGGTGGGAAAACCCTTGACAAGCAATCATTTGCGCGCCGCACGCGATTGATTGACGACGGGCTCGCCGTCTAACGCGCATGCCACGCCCCAAGCCGGTAGCCGCCTTCGCGGTCATGTTTACACTCGCCTGCGTGGCTGCCGGTGCGGTCGAGGTTGCGCCGACATTGCCGTCCGCCGCCGACCTCGAGCAATCCCACGCCCGGATTGGCGCCATCTTCATCGACGTCGGCGACATCTTCGACACGACCAAGCCGGGCGAGAACAAGCGTCTGTACCGCTTCGCAGACCGCGTGCACATCGACACGCACGAGTCGGTGGTGCGCGCACAGCTGCTGTTCGCCGCAGGCGATCTGTTCTCCGCGCGCGTACTCCAGGAAACCGAGCGCGCATTGCGACGGTTGCGATACATCCGTGAGCCGAAGGTGCGCGCCGTCGCGTTCCACGACGGCGTCGTCGACATCGAAGTGACGGCGACAGATGTCTGGACGATGAGCCCCGGCTTGTCGTTCGGCCGCAAGGGCGGCACGAACAGCACCAGCTTCTCGTTCGACGACTACAACGTGCTCGGCATGGGCAAACGACTGTCGATCGGCTCGAGCAGCAATGCCGAGCGATCCTCGACCACGTTCGAGTGGAAGGACCCCAATGTCCTGGGGTCGCGCTGGACCTCGAGCGCGGACTATTCCGACAACGACGACGGCACGGTGAGCTCGCTCAGCATCGAGCGTCCCTTCTATTCATTCGACACGCACTGGACCGTGGCCTTGAGCGCCGGGCAGGACGACGGCGTGCTGCATCGCTACGCGCTCGGCGAACGCGCCGATGAATACCGCCGCAACCTGCGCAGCGCCGATCTGCACTTCGGCACCTCGCATGGCTGGGACGACGGCTGGGTGCGGCGCTTCACCGCCGGCCTGCGCCTGGATGAAGCGCGCTTCGGCAACGACGCCGCCTATCTACCCAGCGCGAACCTGCCGGCCGACCGGCGTCTGGCCTATCCGTATGCCTCGATGGAGTGGATCCAGGACGATTTCGTCACGGGCACCAACCTCGACCAGATCGAACGCACCGAGGATTTCGATTTCGGCAGGCGCTTCATGGTGGAGTTGGGCCAGTCCGCCGGCATTTTCGGCGCGGACCGGACCGCGACGCTGGTACGCGCCTCGGCCAGCCGCGGTTGGCACATCCTCCCGCACCACACGTTGTTCGTCGGGGCGAACCTCGCGAGCCGTCTCGGCAGTGGCAATGACAGCTCGCTGATCTCCGCCACCGCGCGCTACTACTGGCGCACCAGCGACAGCACCTTGTTCTACACCTCGCTGCAGGCCGAAGCCGGTCATGCGCTCGACGCGGACGCCGACCTCACGCTCGGCGGCGACAACGGCCTGCGCGGCTACCCCATGCGATACCAGACCGGCAGCGGCCGGGGGCTGCTGACCGTCGAAGAGCGCTTCTTCACCAAGTGGTACCCGTGGCACCTGTTCAACGTCGGCGCCGCGGTATTCGCCGACGTGGGCCGCACCTTCGGCACGGGCGCGCTCGACACGCCGCAACTCGGAATGTTGCGCGACGTGGGCTTCGGCCTGCGGCTGTCCAATTCGCGTTCGGCGCTCGCCAACGTCTTGCACATCGATGTCGCCTTCCCGCTGGACGGCGACTCGTCACTGAAAAACCTGCAGTTCCTGATCGAAACCAAACGCAGCTTCTGAAGCTCGCGAGGCCTTCCCATGATCGAAAAATATCCCTCACTCGCGCGCTTCTGGCCGCTGCTGACCCTCGCCTCCTGGTACGTCTGCCTGGGCGCGGTGCTGCGGCTGGTGTTGTGGGCGCAGTTCGGCTACGCGCAGCAGGTCTCGCTGCCGGCGCTGCTGTGGATCTTCCCGACCGGCGCCATCGCCGATGCCATCCAGGCCCTCTATCTATTGGCGCCGTTCGCGATCTTCCTCGCGCTGCTATCGGACCGCTGGCGCGCGTCGCGCGCGGTGAAACTCGGCATCACGGCCGGTGCTTTCCTGTGGATGTTCGGCCTGACTTTCGTCGCGGTCGCCGAGTACTTCTTCTTCGAGGAGTTCGACTCGCGCTTCAATCTCGTTTCGGTCGACTACCTGATGTATCCCACCGAAGTCGTCGGCGACATTCGCGGCGAGTACCCGGTGTTCACGGTGCTCGCGATCGTCGCCGCGCTGGCGGCCGTCATGGTGGCGTTGTTGCGCCGGCAACTGCGGACCGGCGCCGGTCTGCACGCGGCGCGCGCGCAGCGATTCCGCACGCTCGGCGTGTACCTGGCGCTGGTGCTGGTGGCGGCGGCCACCTTCCAGAGCAGCTCATTGAGCCTGTCGCGCAATCGGGTGGCCAACGAACTCGCCACCAATGGCGCGATGAGCTTCTTTCGCGCGATGCGCACCAGCGAGATCGACTACGGCGCGTATTACGCCAGCCGCGATCGCCAGCAGAACCTCGCCGAGCTCGAAAAAGCCCTGGCGCAGGGTGGCGGTGAATTCACCCGCCTCGCCGAAGGCCGCATCGACCGCGAATTTCCGGCACGCCCCGCTGGCCTCGGCAAGATGAACGTGGTCGTGATCGCGAGCGAATCGTTCGGTGCGGAATTCTCGAAACTCTACGGCAGCAAGCGTGACTGGACGCCTGCGTTCGACCGCTTCGCGCAGAAGAGCATGTGGTTCCGTCACATGTATGCCTCCGGGACCCGCACCGTGCGCGGACTCGAAGCCATCACGGCGTCGTTCCCGCCAATTCCGAGCGTTTCCATCGTGCGCCGGCCCGGCAACGAGAACATCGCCAACTGGGGCTCGGTCATGCGCTCGCAGGGTTACACCACGAGTTTTCTGTACGGCGGCTACGGCTACTTCGACAACATGAACTACTTCTATGCCAACAACGGTTTCGAAGTACTCGACCGCAAATCGATCACCAGGCCCACGCGCTTCGAGAACATCTGGGGCGTCGCCGATGAGGATCTGTACGACCTGGCGCTCGATCACTTCGACGACCTGTCGAAGGGCGGCAAGCCGTTCTTCGCGATCGTCATGAACACGTCGAATCACAAGCCGTTCACGTTCCGCGACGGCGTGCCGGGCGTGAAGCCCGCCGGCGGGGGCCGGGAATCCGGCGTGCGCTACGCGGATTTCGCGCAGGGATATTTCCTCGAGCAGGCCGAGAAGCACCGCTGGTTCGACAACACCGTGTTCGTGGTCGTGGCCGATCACGGCGCCCGCGTGTACGGCAAGCAGGACATCCCGATCAAGAGCTACGAGATCCCGATGCTGATCTACGCGCCGAAACACCTGAAGCCGCAACGCGTCGATTCGCTGACCACGCAGATCGACGTGGCGCCGACCGTGCTCGGCTTGTTGGGCCTGCCGTACCACGCGCCGTTCTTCGGCCAGGACGTGTTGCACACGAACCCGCGGACCGCGTGGTGTTCTTCAGCCACAACCACGACGTGGCCATCCTGCGCGGCAACCAGCTCGCGATCCTCGGGCTGCAGAAGAGCACCGAGAACTTCTTCTACGATGTCGCCACGGATTCGTACCGGCGCGCGCCGCGCAATCGCGAGCTGAACGATCTTGCCATCGCCTACTACCAGACGGCGTCCGAGCTGTTTCACGAGCGCCGCTACAACTGATGATGAACCTGCGCGACTGGCGAGCGCTGGTCCTGTGGCCCGGCGTGTTCCTGCTGCTGGCATTCGCGCTGCTCGAGGCCGGTCAGTTCGACCGGCCGATCGCGCAGGCGCTGTTTTTCTCCGCCGGTCGTGGCTGGCTCGGCGCGGGCGCGGGTGACTGGTGGGCGCACGACCTGATTCACGGCGCCGGCCGCTGGGTCGTGCGTGGCGTCGCGCTCGCGGCGCTCGCGGCCTGGGTGCTGTCGTTCAAGGTTGCGCGCCTGGCGCCGTGGCGCCGCGAGGCGCTGTACGTGTTCGTGGCCATCGCGGCGTCCACCGCGCTCGTGGGCATTCTCAAGATGTTGACCAACGTCGACTGCCCGTGGGACCTGGCCGGCTTCGGCGGCGAGCGGCCGTACGTCGGGTTGTTCGATGGCCGGCCCGACTATCTACCGCACGCGCAGTGTTTTCCGGGCGCTCACTCGTCGTCCGGCTTCGCGTTGATGAGCCTCTTCTTCGCGCTGCGCGGCCGCCACCGGCTGGCCGCTCGCTGGGCGCTGGTGCTCGGCCTGTGCGTCGGAATCGTGTTCTCGATCGGCCAGCAGGCGCGCGGGGCGCACTTTCTTTCGCACGACCTCGCGAGCGCGGCGCTCGTCTGGTGGGTGCTACTCGCGCTGTATGCCCGGATGCTCGGGCAATCTCATGCCTGAGGATTCCCGTCTATAGATAGAGCCGGGCGAGGCTGTAGGCGGCCATGCCGGTCGCCAGGCAGCCGAAGATGTTCCGCGACCAGCACAGCCACAGCCCCGTGGCGGCCGCGCCGATCAGGCGCGGATTGAGCAGCGACGGGTCGAACGTCGCGTTCATGCCGTGCATCAGCACGTCCGGAACGATGATGGCCGCCAGCGTGCACACCGGCGCGAACCGCAGCGCGACTTCGACGCGATGGCTCAGGCGCAACCGTGCCCCCGCGATCAGGAACGAAGTACGCGTGACGAAGGTCGAGAGCGCGAGCCCGACGATCACCACCCCAAGCGCGATTCCGGAAACCGGGTCGTTCATGCGGACTCCGGTTGCGCGGGCGGCGATCGTCGTTGCCAGGAATCCGTCAGCGTCGCGGCGACGATGCCGGCGATGGCCCCGCAGAACAGCCCGAGCTTGTAGGGCATGTGATAGGTGGCGAGTGCCACCAGCGCCGCGACGATCGCGCCGAGCAACGCCGGGCGGGTGACGAGGCTCGGGCCCACCAGTGCGACCAGCGCCAGGGTGCCGGTGAATTCCAGTCCCCAGTCCGTGGGGACGTAACTCGCCGCGACGATGCCGGTGAGCGCCGAAACCTGCCAGACCGTCCAGTTGTTCGCACAGACGCCCGCGAACCAGGCGTCGCGGTTGCGCTCGGGTAGTTTGCCCTGCTGCGCGTAGCGCATGAACAGCGTGAAGGTGAAGTCGGTCATGAAGAAACCGAGCGCGGCGCGTTTGCGCAGCGGCTGATCGGCAAAGTAGGGACGGATCGCGGCGCTGTAGATGACGAAGCGCAGATTGGTGACCAGCCCCGTGGCGACGATGACCCACAGCGGCGCACCGGCGAAGATCAACGGCAGCGCGGCGAGCTGCGCGGAGCCCGCGTACACCAGCAACGACATCAGGATTGCCCAGGGGACGGCGAGGCCCCCCTTGACCATGGCGACGCCGCTGACCATGCCCCAGGCGCCGGCGCCGAACAGCGAAGGAACGATCGCGCGCTGGCCGCCGCGAAAGGCCGCACGGCGCTCTGCGCCCTCTCTCTCCAATCCGGGCGCCGTCACCAGACGCCGGTATTCGCCATAGACACCCACGGTTCACGCGGCGGCAGCGCGCCGTCTTTCTGCAGTAGTTCGATGGAGATGTTGTCGGGCGAGCGCACGAAGGCCATGCGGCCGTCTCGTGGCGGGCGATTGATGGTTACGCCGTGTTGCTGCAGGCGTTCGCAGGTGGCGTAGATGTCGTCCACCGCGTAGGCGAGATGCCCGAAGTTGCGGCCGCCGCCGTAGGGTTCCGGCTCCCAGTTGTGCGTGAGCTCGACCTGCGCGGTGCCGTCGCCCGGGGCCGCGAGGAAAATGAGCGTGAACTTGCCCTTTGGATAGTCCCTGCGGTCCAGCACTTCGAGGCCGAGGGCGTCGCAGTAGAACTCGAGCGAGGCGTCGACGTCGGTGACGCGCACCATGGTGTGCAGGTACTTCATCGCAAGGTTCGACTGGTTAGAACATCTCGCTGGCGCCCGGCGGCTTCACGTCGACCTTCTTGCGCGACGGAATCCAGTCGCCGGTGATCATCGCCTCGTAGGGCTGGCCCGGGCCGACCATCGGATAGACGCCGGCATCCGGGTCGATCATGACCTCGAGGAACGCCGCCCCCTTGAACGCGAGGAATTCCTCGATCACGGTCGGCACGTCGGCCTTGCGGTCGAGCCGCACCGCGTACTTGAAGCCGTCGGCCTGCGCGGCCTTGATGAAATCCTTGGTGTGCAGAGTCTTCTCGGAAGCCGACAGGCGGCCCTTGAAGAACAGCTTCTGCCACTGCTTCACCATGCCATCGCCGTTGTTGTTGAGCACGACGACTTTCACGGGCAGGTCGTAGGTGGTGGCCGTTTCCATCTCGCCGATGTTCATGCGAATGGACGCGTCCCCGTCGATGTCGATGACCAGTTTGTCGCGCCGCGCGAACTGCGCGCCGATGGCGGCCGGCAGCCCGAAACCCATGGTGCCCATCGAGCCCGAGGTGAGCCACAGCCGCGGGCTGCGGAAATCGCAGTACTGCGCGGCCCACATCTGATGCTGGCCGACGCCCGTGGAGATGATCGCCTCGCCCTTGGTGACGCGATTGATCTCTTCGATCACGTAGTAAGGCTGGATCTTCTCGCTCGCGCGGTCGTAGTTCATCGCGTAGGTGCGGCGCAGGTCGTCGAGATATACCAGCCACTTCGAGCGGTCCCGCTTGAAGCCGGCGCGTCTGCCGTGCGCGGTCAACGTACGCAGCGCTTCGGGCAGCATGCCGACGTGGCTCCACTGCACGCGTTTCACCTTGTTGATTTCCGCGCGGTCGATGTCGAAGTGCGCGATGGCTTTCGCGCCCGGCGCGAACTTGGCGGGGTTGCCCGCGACGCGATCGTCGAAGCGCGCGCCGATGGTGATGAGGAAGTCGCAGTCGTCGACCGCGTAGTTGGCGAACGCCTGGCCGTGCATGCCGAGCATGCGCATCGAAAGCCGTTCGGTGGTGTCGACCGCGCCGATGCCCATCAGGGTGGTGACCACCGGGATGTCGAATTCCTGCGCGAACTCGCGCAGCTCCGCGTGCGCGTTGCCGTTGATGACGCCGCCGCCGGCGTAGATGAGTGGGCGCTGCGATTCGCCCAGCATCTCGAAGAAGTGGTTGGCCTCGGTGCCGTCGATGATGTCGGTAGTTAGTGTCTCGAGGCGCTTCCGATAACCCGGCATGGGCAGCGAGCCGGTGCCTTTGAATTCGCCCGACCAGTTCTGCACGTCCTTCGGCACGTCGATGACCACCGGACCCGGACGACCGGTGCGCGCGATCTCGAACGCGGTGCGCACGGTGGCTTCGAGCTTGGCGGGATCCGTGACGAGAAAAATGTGCTTGGCGACCGAGCCCATGATCGAAGGCACCGGTGCTTCCTGGAATGCATCCGTGCCGATGGCGCTGGTCGGCACCTGCCCGCAGATGACCACGATGGGGATGGAATCCGCCATGCAGTCGCGAATGGGCGTGACCGTGTTGGTGGCGCCCGGGCCCGAGGTGACGATGGCGCAACCGACGCGTCCGCTGGCGCGCGCGTAACCGGCGGCCATGAAACCCGCGCCCTGCTCGTTCGCGGGCACGATCAACGGCATCTGTGTCTCGCCCTTTTCCTTGCGCGCTTCGTTGAAGCAGAAGACCGCGTCGTAGGTGGGCAGGATGGCGCCGCCGCTGTAGCCGAAAATCGTCGATACACCCTCGTCCGACAGCACCTGCACGATCATTTCCGCGCCGGTCATTTTCTGACCCGCGAGCGGATGCTGGATGGAGGGCGCCGCCGGGACGCCGGACGCGGTCAAGTCGCGGATTTTCGGGGTTTTTGCCATAGCTGCGTGCGAGCCTAGCAGTTTGCAGGCCGAGCGCAAACCGCTATTCTGGCCGCCGTTTCCTCGTCGTCCGGCACCGGAATTCATGCGTCATATCATCGCCATCCACCTGCAGAACGAAGCCGGCGCGCTCACCCGCGTCACCGGGCTTTTCTCCACCCGCGGCTACAACATCGAGTCGCTGTCGGTAGCCGCCACGGACGACCCTTCCGTTTCGCGCGTGACGCTCACCACCAAGGGCGCGGATGGCGTGATCCTGCAGATCGTCAACCAGCTCAACAAGCTGATCGACGTGGTGGCGGTCGAGGACCTGACCCGCGGCGAACACATCGAGCGCGAACTCGTGGTGCTCAAGCTGCGCGTCGAGCCGCAGCTGGTCGACTCGGTGCGCGGCTACGTGGTGCGGGCCGGCGGCCGGGTGCTCGAGCCCTCGCCCGAAGGGTTCGTGGTCGAGCTCACGGCGAGCGAAGCCGAGGTCAACACCTTCGTGAACGATCTCGGCGAACGCACCGACATCGTCGAAGTGGTCCGCTCCGGCGCGCTGGCGGTCGGACGCAATGCGCGGGCGCTGCACGTAGTCAGATAACCGGCTCCGCCGGTCATTCTCGGCGTATGCATTTCACGACCAGACTGTTGATTGCCGCCGGCGTATTGCTCGCCGGCGGCCTCGCGTCGGCAGCGGACCTCGTCCCGCCGGCGGCCAGGAGACTCGACGCCTACTTCGACGCGCTCGCGAAGCATCAGCTCGCCAGCGGCAGCATCGCCATTGCAGAAAACGGTGTGCTGCGTTACCAGCGCTCCGTCGGCTCGGCGATCATCTCGCCTGCGCGCAACGAGCCCACCGACGCCGGTACGCGTTACCGCATCGGCTCGGTGACCAAGTTGTTCACCGCGACGATGGTCATGCAGCTGGTGGAAGGCGCGAGCATCACGCTCGACAGCAAACTGGCCGAGTTCTACCCCGACCTGCCGAACGCGCTCGACATCACCTATCGCGACCTGCTGCAGCATCGCAGCGGCCTGGCTAACTACACAGAGACGCCGGATTTCGAGGCATGGCGGACCCAACCGAGGACACACGCCGACCTGCTGAAAATCATCACGGCCGCCGGCGCCAGATTCCCGCCTCGTGAACGGGTCGAGTACAACAACAGCAACTACCTGCTGCTCGGATTCGTGCTGGAGAAGATCTACGAGCGCTCGTTCGACGAAATCCTGCAACGCCAGATCACCAGCAAACTCGGCCTGGCTCGCACCAATTACATCGGCGGCGGCATCAAGAGTCTCGAAAGCATGTCTTACCGGTTCTCGCCGGCTGGCTGGGCCGCGCAGACGCCGACGGATCCCTCGATTCACGGCGGCGCCGGCGGGTTGATCTCGACGCCGGCGGATCTCGTGATCTTCATCGATGCGTTGTTCACCGGCAAACTACTTACCGGACACTCGCTCGCCTCCATGCGCAGCCAGGAAGGCGGATCGGGGATGGGCCTGTGGCCGTATGCGGTGGCGGGCCAGAAGGGTTATGGTCACGGCGGCAGCATCGAAGGCTTCCGGGCCTGCGTTTATTACTTCCCCGAAAAGAAGCTCGCGATCTCGTACGCGACGAATGCGTCGATAGTCTCGATGGACGAGATCGTCGACGAAACCCTCTCGCTGGTGTTCGAGCGCGGCCGCAAACCGCCCTCGTTCGAGTCCGTGAAACTGAGCAGCCACGCCCAGGCGGAATATGCCGGCACCTGGCGCTCGGCTCCGGGCCAGCCGGCTGACACGCCGTTCCGCCAGTTCAAGGCGCCGGACGAGCCCATCGTTCTCGCCGTAACGGCTGGCACCGAGGCGCCGCTGGCCTCGATCAAGGGCCGCGACTTTCAGCTGAGCGCACTCGGCGACGACGAATTCGCCCTGCGCGAGATCGGTTATTTCCTGCGGTTCTATCCGCGCGGCGACCAGCTGGTCATCCGGGGCCCGGAGTGGTCTTACTACCTCAAGCGGGCAAGATGACCGTCGCGCCGGTGGTCTTGCGGCTTTCGAGGTCGCGATGCGACTGCGCCGCGTCCGCCAGCTTGTAGCGCTGGTTGATCGCGACCTTCACCCATTTCTTCTTCACCGCCGCGAAGGTTTCGCGCGCCAGGCTCTCGAGGTCGGCCCGCGTCGCGGTGTAGTCGTACAGCGTCGGACGGGTGAGCGTCAGCGAACCGCGTTTCGCGAGCTCCGCCGGCACGAACGGCGCCACCGGCCCCGACGCGTTGCCGAAACTCACCATGTGGCCGCGCCGGCGCAGGCAGTCGAGGGATTCGAAGAACGTATCCTTGCCCACCGAGTCGTAGACCACATCGGCGCCCACACCCTTGGTCAGCTTCCTCACCGCGGCGACGATGTCATCCCGGCCGCGCACCAGCACGTGTTTGCAGCCATTCTTCTTCGCGAGCGCCGCCTTCTCGTCGTTGCCGACGATGCCGATCACGGTGACGCCGAGCGCCCTGGCCCACTGCGACAGGATCAAGCCCAGCCCGCCCGCGGCCGCGTGCAACACGATGACGTCGCCGCGCTTGACCTTGTGGGTGAGGCGGAGTAGATAGCCGACCGTCATGCCCTTGAGCATGAGGACCGCCGCCTGTTCGTCGCTGACGCCCTTGGGAATCTTCACCAGCGGCGCGGCCGGCACATTGCGCAGTTCGCTGTACGAGCCGGGAACGTTGTGTACATACCCGACGCGGTCGCCGATCTTGAAGCCGCGCACCTTCTTGCCGACGGCCGTGACGACTCCCGCGGCCTCGCGCCCGAGCCCGGCCGGCAGTGACTTCTGCGGATAAAGTCCCGTGCGATCGTAGACGTCGATGAAGTTGAGCCCGATGGCGGTGTGGCGCAGCTGCACTTCGCCCACAGCCGGCGCGCCGACTTCGACCTCTTCGAGCAACATGACCTCGGGTCCGCCGGTCTCGTGAATGCGGATGGCGCGCGGCATGGGCAACTCCAGGAACCAAGGGGTCTAGGGAGAGTAACCCCGCTCGCCATGCTCCGCGAGATCCAATCCTTCCGTCTCCTGCTCTCGGCGACGCGCAGGCCGAAGACGACGTCGACGATCCTCAGGATGATCCAGGTGAGACTGCCGCACCACGCCGCGGCCGCGACGATGCCGAGCGCCTGCACGCCCAATTGCGCGGCGACGCCGTGATCGAGACTGAACCCGCTGCCGCCGAGCCAGGTGGCGGCGAACACGCCGGTGAGCAAACTACCGACGACGCCACCCACGCCGTGCACCGGGGAGACGTCGAGCGAGTCGTCGATGTGCAGGCGGCGCTTGAGGATCTGCGTGGCGAAGAAACACACGACGCCGGCGATCAGGCCGATGACCACGGCGCCCATCGGGCCGACGAAGCCCGACGCCGGCGTGATGGTGCCGAGACCCGCGACCATGCCGGTGACGACGCCCAACATCGAAGGCTTGCCGTATTTCTTCCACTCGACGCACATCCACGCGAGCGCGCCCGCGGAGGCGCCCATGTGGGTCGTGAGCATCGCCATGCCGGCCGAGCCGTTCGCGGCCAGCGCGCTGCCCGCGTTGAAGCCGAACCAGCCGACCCACAACATGCCCGCGCCCGCGACCGGCTCGGCCGGCATGGCGATGCTC
>Ga0193752_1001582_pt1 | contig 18715 bp, 16 predicted proteins | sample H1c1metaG_FD_144924 | JGI IMG/M metagenome (GOLD analysis project Ga0193752, IMG submission 144924) | Soil microbial communities from a riparian zone of the East river system, Colorado, United States - H1c1 | ecosystem: Environmental > Terrestrial > Soil > Riparian zone | place: USA: East River...
GGGCGCGGCGACCCCGCGTCATGGACGTTGACCTGGGATGCGCTGCCACAAAAGCTCGAAGCCGAACTGCGCTGTGACATTTCGGGAGCGCTGGTGGTGCAGACGTACCGCGAGCTTTATCCGCGGTATTCGCCCAGCGACGTGTTTTTCTCGGCGACGACGGCGGGCCGCTCCTGGCGTGCGGCCTTGGTCGAGGCGGAACTGCGGGCCGCGCAGGGCTCGCCCGCGTACGCCTATCAACTCGACTGGGGCTCGCCCCAGGACGGCGGCAAGTGGGGCGCGTTCCACACGCTCGATATACCGCTGATGTTCGGCACGTTGACCGCGCCCGAATCGATGACCGGCGACGGCGAGGCGGCGCGAGCCGTGTCGGCCTCGATGCAACGGGCCCTGCTGGCTTTCGCGCGTACCGGCGACCCTAACTACCCCACGCTGGCTCGATGGGAGCCTTACACCCTGCCCCGGCGGCAAACCATGGTCTTCGACGTCGAGTCGCTGCCGGCGGACGATCCGCGCGGCGCCGAGCGCCGCCTGTTCGCGAAAGTTCCGTTCACCCAGCAGGGGACTTGAGTTCACTTCTTCGGCGTCATATCCGCCAGATCCCACTTCGCCGGATCGAACGGCTGCACGGTCATTTCCGGTTTCGGATAACCGCCCCACTCCGACTGGCTGTCGATGATGTAACCACGGCCCTCGATGGTGTCGGCCACCACGCGCGCGTCTTCATGATCGCGTTGCCAGTTGAATGCGCCTGCGTTCTTGATCACGTAGTCCTGCACCTCTCGCGCGGGGATTGGCGTAACTCCCAGCAACAGGGGCGCCGGAAGCTTGAGGATCCTGATGGGTGCCGTGGTGTAGGAGCCGCGCAGCGGCAGCGGCGAGCCCCAGCGATCGACCGCGATGTTGTCGCGCTCGTACAGCGCCAGATCCCCGGACCCGCCGACCGTCACCAGCGGCAGACCGGGCTGCGTCGATTGTCCGCCGCGCAGCACGTTGCCGATCACCGTCATCTCGCCGGTCTGGTAGGGGTGATCGCCCCATTCTTCGGCGATGAGGTTGTAGTGAATCGCGCGCTGGCCGGGATCGTAGATGAGGTTGTTGATGATCGCGCCGCGCACGCCGCCCTTGAACAGCGGGCTGCGTTCCTTGTCGTGCGCGTACAGATTGCCCACGATGAGGATGTCTGAGACGTTGTCGTGGATGAGCGAACCCTTGGAATGCTCGCCTTTCACGTGCACGGAAGTCGCCAGGCCCTCGGCGATGATGTTGTTGCTGAAGGTGATGCGATGCGACGTGCCCTTGCGCCATTCATCGGGCGTGTTGCCGGTGAAGCGCGGACCCGATGCCGAGAGGTTTTCGTCCGTGGCCCAGGTGAGCGTGCAGTGATCCACGATCACGTCGTACGCGCCCCCGAGTGTGGAGATCGCGTCGTAGTCGTTGCCGGAAAGACGCGCCCGCCCACCGTCGCCGGGCCGGACACGAATGTGCCGGATCACCACGTCGTGCGTGGCGATGTCGATGCCGCCGCGAATCAGGGTGATCCCAGGCGCCGGCGCCGTCTGGCCGGCGATAGTTAGATTGGGCTCGGTGATCTTCACGGTGTTTTCCGCCAGATCGATGACGCCGCCGACCTCGAACACCACGATGCGCGGCCCGGGCCTCTTCACGGCCTCCAGGAACGAACCCGGCCCCGTCGGGGCGAGCGTCGTAACCCTTATGATCTGGCCGCCCCGCCCCCCCGGGGTGGCCGCCGCGGCGCCCATCGCACCTGGAAATGCGAGTGGCGTCTCAGCGGAAAACGCCATTTGTGACAACAATAAAGATCCAATCACAATCAAACGATTTGACATGCAATGTCCCCTCGAAACATTGAAAATGACACCGGTTTCCCTATATAACACTGCCGCAAGCGTTGTGAAATAAAGAAGGCTCCAAAAATTGGTCTCCGTTGTCACTGACCTCGCGTTCGACGCCAGGGGGATGGCCGCCGAATTCGTCAAGGCGCGCCGCACGGCCGGTTCGTTCGCGAAATATCCCGGTCCCCTGCCCCCGGACCTCGACTCGGCATATCGATGCCAGGACGAGGCCATAACGCTTTGGGACGACACCGTCGCCGGCTGGAAAGTTGGCTGGATCCCGGAACCCCTGAGCCAGAAGTTCGGGGCGCACCGCCTGGTGGGGCCGATATTCACCCGCGGCGTACAGCGCACCAACGGCGTCGAGTCCGTGGACGTTCCCGTGTTCGCCGACGGCTTCGCGGCGATCGAGGCGGAATTCGTCTTCCAGCTGTCCAAGGATGCTCCGGCGAATGTCGCGGAGTGGACAGCCGAGACAGCGCGACGCTTCGTCAAGACAATGTTCATCGGCATCGAGATCGCCAGCAGCCCGCTGCTCAATATCAATGACTATGGTCCCGCTGTCGTTGCCAGCGACTTCGGCAACAACGCGGGGCTGCTGCTCGGCGCCGAAGTGGTCGATTGGCAGGCGCGCAGCCTCGAATCCATGAACTGCGAAACCCGCATCGAGGGCGCCGTGGTCGGGCGCGGCAACGCCGCTGCCGTGAGTGGCGGTCCGCTCGCCGCGCTGGCATTCGCCCTGCGATGCAACGCGCGCCGCGGCCGTCCGCTGCGTGCCGGTGAATATATTTCCACTGGTGCAGCCACGGGGGTGCATTCGATCGCGGCGGGACAGTCCGCGGAGGCCATATTCACCGGCCTTGGAAGCCTGCGTTGCCGGGCGATTCCCATGACGCCGGTTGAATCGCCTTGATTGTTAGGTGACAGTCTGCCCGCGGGACTTGCCCTTACGTACAATCCCCAGCCATGACACGCACCCGGAAGAAAACCGCCGTCAAAGGCAGCACGCCCAAGGTGCCCGCTGCCGCGAAGGCCCCGGCTGTCGCAAAACCCACCGGCATCAAGCCGGGGCGCAACGCGACCATCAACGACATCGCGCGCCTCGCCAGCGTGTCGAAGAAAACGGTGTCGCGCGTGATCAACCAGTCGCCCCTGGTGCAGGAAGCGACACGCGCGCGTATCCAGGCGGTCATCGACAAATTCGGCTACGTGCCGGATCCGCAGGCGCGCGGCCTCGCCTTCCGCAAGGCGTTCCTCATCGGACTCGTGTACGACAATCCGAACGCGCAATACATCGTCAATTGCATGGAAGGCGCGCTCGATGCCGTGCGCAATTCCGAATACGAATTGGTCGTGCACCCTTGCGACCGCAAGAAACCCGATTACATCGCCGGCGTGCGCCGCTTCGTGGAGCGCCAGAAGCTGCGCGGTGTCATCCTGCTGCCTCCGGTCTCCGAAAACGACGAGCTCACGCGCGCGCTGACCGCCGCCGATTGCGCGTACGTGCGCATCACCTACACGCAGCTCGACGATCCGTCGCGCATCGTGATCTCGAACGACCGGCTCGCGGTCGCCGAAGTCGCCAACTACCTCGTTTCGCTCGGCCACAAGCGCATCGGCTATATCGCCGGCCCACCCGGATTCCGTTCGGCCATCGAACGGCTCGCGGGCTTCCGTGAAGCCGTGGTCGCGCGCGGCCTCTCGTTCGGCTCCGAGCTCATCGTGGAAGGCGGCTACACGTACGAAAGCGGCGTCGCCGGCGGCGAAAAATTGCTCGGCTTGAGTCCGCGCCCGACCGCGATCTTCGCCAGCAACGACGAAATGGCGGCCGGCGTGTACCGCGTCGCCAATCGACTCGGCCTGTCGATTCCCGGCGATCTGTCGATCGTCGGTTTCGACGACGGCCCGCTGGCGTCGCGGCTGCTGCCCTCGCTCACCACGATCCGGCTGCCGATCCGCGAACTCGGCCGCATCGCGGCTAACAAGATTCTGCATCCGGAAGCCGCCGGCGGCACGCATGCGATGGTCACGCCGCTCGAGCCTCACCTGGTCATCCGCGACTCCTGCCAGCCGCCCGCGCGCTAGCGGCGCCCTTGCCGTTTCAGAAACTCAGACGGACCCGGTCGCTTCGACCGGGTTTGAGAGTGGCGCGTAGCGCCTGGAAATAGGCGTGCAACGCCTGAAACTAGGCGCGAATCGCCTGGATTGACACCGGTTTCCTCGCCGTCGAAAGACAGGGTAGAATCTTCGCCCCCAAAATGAGCCAGCACCCGGAACCATCATCATGAAGTTCGAGACGCGACACGCCGCCCACCAGAGCATCGTACAAAACGCGGACACCGCGAAGTTGCGCGAGCTGTTTCACGTCGGCGGAATGTTCGTGCCGGACGACGTCAGCCTCACCTTCAGCCACATCGAGCGAATGATCGTCGGTGGCGTCATGCCGGTGTCGAAGAGCATCGAGCTCAACGAAGTGCCGGCGCTCAACAAGGGCCCGTTCCTCGCCCGCCGCGAGCTCGGCATCATCAACATCGGCGGCCCTGGCAAGGTGACCGTCGATGGCAAGACCACGCCGCTGGCCGCGCGCGAAGGCCTGTACGTGCCGATGGGAACCACCGCACTTTCGTTCGCGTCGGATTCTGCGGCGGCGCCCGCGAAGTTCTACCTCGCGAGCACGCCCGCCCACGCGCGCTACGAGACGGTCAAGATCGACATCGCCAAGGCGAACCCGATGCCGGTGGGCGCGCCCGCCACCGCCAACGAACGGACTATCTACCAGTACATCAATCCGGACATCTGCAAGTCCGCGCAACTGCTGATGGGCCTCACCTCTCTCAAGGAAGGCAGCGTCTGGAACACCATGCCCTGCCATCTGCACGAGCGCCGTTCCGAAACGTATTTCTATTTCGACCTGAAGCCCGATGCCCGCGTCGTGCACATCATGGGTGAGCCGCACGAAACACGGCACATCTTCGTCGCCAACGAGGAGGCCGTCATCGCGCCGCCCTGGTCCATTCATACCGGCTGCGGCACGTCCAATTACAGCTTCATCTGGGCGATGGGCGGCGAGAACCAGGAATACAAGGACGTCGCCTGGGTCCCGATGAACGTGTTGCGCTGACATGGCCTCGAATTTCGATCTGACCGGCCGCGTCGCGGCGGTCACGGGTGCGAACACCGGCATCGGCCGTGGCATTGCCGAAGCGTTGGCCGCCGCGGGCGCGGACATCGCCTGCATCGGCCGCAGCGATCCGGCCGAGACCCTGGCCGCGGTAAAGGCCCTCGGACGACGCGGGCACTGGGTGAACGCGGACCTCGGAACCAAGCCCGACTACGCCGCGATCGTGGGCCAGGTGGTCAAGAATCTCGGCGGGCTGCACGTGCTGGTGAACAACGCCGGCATCATCCGCCGCAACAATGCCATCGACTTCACGGAGGCTGACTGGGACGCCGTGCTCGACGTGAACCTGAAAGCGGTGTTCTTCCTCTCGCAGGCCGCGGCGCGCCACATGATTCCCGCGGGCGGCGGCAAGATCATCAACATCGCTTCGATGTTGTCCTTTCAGGGTGGCATTCGCGTGCCGTCCTACACCGCCAGCAAGAGCGGAATCGCCGGGCTCACGCGCCTGCTCGCGAACGAGTGGGCCGTGTCGGGCATCAACGTGAATGCGATCGCGCCCGGATACTTCGCCACCAACAATACGGCGGCGCTGCAGGCCGACGTGAAGCGAAATGCGGAGATCCTCGGGCGAATTCCCGCGGGCCGTTGGGGTGACCCGAAAGATCTCGGGGGCGCCGCGGTGTTCCTGGCCTCGAGCGCGGCCAACTACGTGCAGGGCGTGGTCCTGCCCGTCGACGGCGGCTGGTTGGCCCGATAGGGCTTTTCAGCGTGCCGCTCGTCGGCCAAGTCATTCGGAAGGCGTCCCCGTTATGATGCCGGCTCACATCGTGGGCCGAGGTTCGCCGAGTGAGTCGCATCATGATCTGCCTGTTTGCCGTGCTCGCGGCTGGTGCGCGAGCCCAAAGCGTGCCCGATCACGTCGACATCACCTGGATGTCGATCGCCAACATGCATTTCGGCGTGGGTGAACGACAGATCGTCGCGGACGGCTACATCACGCGGCTGCCGGAGGATCTGTTTTTCGGCGGCGGCGGAGTCGACTCGACGAAACGCGCCATGCGCCCGGACGCGGCCGCGGTGCGCGAAGTTTTCGACGCCATCGGCGGGAAATCCGCGGTCAATCTGCTGCTCACCGGCCACAATCATTTCGATCATTCTTTCGACACCGCGACCTGGGCGAAACTGTCCGGCGCCAGGGTGATCGGCTCGCCGACCACCTGCCTGCAGGTCCGCGCCGAAAAGATTCCCGCGAGTCGCTGCAGGGCGGTTCTCGGTGGGGAAACAATCGAGCTCGGCGTGGGAATCCACATGTATGTCGTACGCTGGAATCACAGCGGCGATCCCACGAGGAACCCGGCGCAACACAATCCGCTGGAGCTGCTGCATGTGCCGAAAGCCACCGCTGGCGGCTTGCGGGCCGGGGTCGCGGAAGACTTTCCGAACGGCGGCGGCAATCGCGCCTATCTATTCACCGTCGACGGACCCGCCGGACCGCTGAGCTGGTTCTTCCAGGATTCGGCCAGCCCGGTCGACCTGCGCGCGCCCATCGTCCTCGGTGGCAGGAACTACGGTGCGCCGCTCGACAATCTGGCAGCCGCCATGCGCGCGGCGGGCGTCGATTCGGTCGACCTGTGGATCGCCACCGGCGGTGTCGACGTCGCGAACCTCGTGCTGCCCGTGCTCAAGCCCCGGGCCTATCTACCCGTGCACTGGGACGGTTTGTACGGCGCCTTCAAGGCCGGCCCGCCGGCGCCCTACTCGGATGAGCCGCTCGAACGGCTGCTCGCGGACGCCCGCATCGCGCTGATCAAACCCGCGCAGTACATGGACAAGTGGCGCCTGGATCGCACCGGCATCCATGCGCTCGACAACAACGCCGTCAAAGCCTTGCTGGGGCTGCACTGATGCGCGTCGCCTTCCTGGGTTTGGGGAACATGGGGCAAGGCATGGCCACGCGTCTGCTGGCGGGTGGGCACAAGCTCGCGGTCTACAACCGGACCGCCTCCCGCGCCGCGCCTTTGCAGGCGCTCGGCGCTCGGGTCGCGACCTCGCCTGGCGACGCGGCCCAAGGCGCCGACGTCATCATTGGAATGACGGCGAGTGACGAATCGTCGCGCGCCATGTGGCTGGGCGCCGATGGTGCGTTGGGCGCGAAAAATGCGCCCGACGCGCTTTGTATCGAGTGTTCGACGCTGTCGCACGACTGGGTGCTGGAGCTTGCGTCGCAGGTGCAGCTGCGCGGCTTCAGATACGTGGATGCGCCCGTGACCGGACTGCCGGACGCCGCGGCTTCCGGCACGCTGACGCTGCTGGTCGGAGCGGCGCCAGAGAATCTCGATGCCGCGCGCCCCATCCTCACCCCGCTCGCCACGCGCGTGCTGCACTTCGGCCCCGTTGGCCAGGGCACCGTCTACAAACTGATGATCAACCTGATGGGTGCCGTGCAGATCGGGGCGGCCGCGGAGGGCCTGGCGCTCGCGCAGGGCGCGGGGCTGGATCTGCAGTTGGTCGTGGACGCGATCGGCAGCGGCCAGGCGGCCAGCCCGCAGGTGGTGCGCAACGTGCGCCGCTTCGTCGCGGGCGATCACACCACCAACGTGAATTTCACGCCGGCACTGCGGCTCAAGGACATCGAATACGCGCTGCGCCTGGCGCGCCAGCTCGGCGCGAGTCACGAATTCGGCGCAGCCGCCGAGCGCCTCTATCGACGCGCGCTCGAGCTCGGCTTCGCGCGCGACAACGAAAGCCGCATCATCGATGCGGTGCGGCCGCGGGAAAAATAGTTAGAGCGCGCAGACCGGCGCGTTCGCGAGACCCATCGGCTTGATCGGATCCGTGCCGGCGTCCTTCTCGGTCACGACGCGCAGCAACATTCCCCACGGCGTGCTGCGGAAGGTGCCCGGCGAGATATCCGGCCCGGCGACGCGCACGACCGCCGCGTCGTGCGGCTCGGGCCGCAACACGCGCACGTGCGCGCTGAGCACTTCGCTGCCGGCGGCGCGCTGCAACTGCACGCAGATTTCATCCTGCGCGTTGAGCGACACGTGCCGCGGCTGGTCGCCGACCTGCACCATCAGCCGTTGCCCGGCCGGGCCCGAATAACGGGCCGGGTCCACATCCAGAAAATACGTGCTGCTGCTCGCTTCGACCTGCGCGAGCGCAACTCCCACTACGGCGAGGCACGAGGCCACGGAGACAATCAGTTTGCGCATGTCCGTATCGGAGCATATTTTTTCCAGGAAGTTCCCTCAGCAGGAATCCTTACACGCTGTCGGAAGTCACCGACACGAACAGGTTTGTTAGCCTGCTGTCGTCGATTGCGATCCATTCCGGTGCGCGGCGGCTTTCTGCGCACAAAAACACACCGTTTGTCACACAAATTCACGAGTCCGCGTTTGGCGACACCCCGCGAGAACGGGCCCGGACTGGTGGTAGTTAGAAAAGAAACGGGGGCGGGCCCGCCAGGACCCGCCCCCGTCTCCTCCTGCCGGCTTACCAGTGCTTGCGGATTCCGATCGTGATGAACAGTTCGTCCTTGTCATAGCTCACGACTTCAGCCTGCGCGAGCCAGCTGCGGCCGAGCCGCATGCCGCCACCGCCGCCGATATATACGCCGACGTCGTTGAGTTTCTCGTACGCGATCGCGGGCGAGCTGCTGCTGTTGTCGATTTGCACCGCGCCAAGCTTCAGCAGCGGGAAGAATTTCGCATTGCGGCCCCCGGACAGCGGCAGCCATTCGACGCCGACGCCCAGCATCCGGTACTCGATGTCTCCCAGGTGCCCCACATTGGGGTTGTCGGAGGAGATGCCGGCCTTGCCGCCGTCCGCGTAGAACGCTTCGGCACTCCAGTGCGCCGACCAGGCGTAACCGGCACTGACGCGGAAACCGGTGCTCTGGTCGTCATCGACCGTAAAGCCGCCGTCGCGATTGCGCGGATCGAGCCGCGAGAGACCCGCGTCCAGCCCGACGTACCAGCCCTCCGAGGTCGGTTCCGCCGCGCTGGCGGCGCCGGGGTGCGCGAGCGCCGCCGCCACGAGCACGGCCGGCAGGACGCGCGCGCCCCGCATGCGGCGCAGCAGCACGAGGCCGAGCGCTCCCAACAACCCGGCAACGGTCAGCGGGTCGATCGCACCGACGCCGCGCACCGCGGTTTCGAGGTGGCCCGGCGCATCGAGCGAATCCGGGATGCCGTCGTGATCGGAATCGACGCGGCCTTCGCGGCTGTCCGAAATTCCGTCGTTGTCGCTGTCGAGATCGAGCGCGTCGCCGATGCCGTCGCCATCCGAATCCGGGCGCGGCAGCGCGTGTCCGCCGGGCGCCGTGCCGACGACGACTTCCGAGATGCCATCGTGGTCGGCATCGGTGCCGTCCTGGCGACCGTCGCCGTTCGCGTCGACGCCGCCGCTCTCGATCACGTCGCTGATGCCGTCACCATCGCTGTCGAGGTCGCGATGATTGTCGGCGCCGTCACCGTCGCTGTCCGGCAGCGGGAGCGAATGACCACCCAAGCTGGGCTCGAACTGATCCGAAAGACCGTTGTGATTGGTATCCACGAAGTTGTCCACCTGGCCGTCGCCGTTGGAATCGTTGCCGCCCGCTTCCACGAGGTCGGACACGCCATCACCGTCGCTGTCCAGATCTGCCAGATTCGGCAGGCCATCGCCATCCGCATCGTCCGAACCGTCCAGCGCATTCGGAATACCGTCGTTGTCGAGATCGAGATCCGCGGCGTCGGACACGCCGTCACTATCGCGATCGGCGAACGTCCCGAACACCAGCGGCGCCGCATCCACGCCGTCGCGGATACCGTCTTCGTCGCTGTCCGTGCCGGCGTCGACTCGGCCATCGTCATTGGCATCGAACGCGGCGCGTCCGGCCGCCACGATGTCATGCGTGCCGTCGTTATTGGAGTCGAGGTCGCGGAAATCCGGCGTGCCGTCGCCATCCGTGTCGCGCGGATTCGCGCTGCGCGTCTGACCGGCATCCATCATGGAATCGGCGTCCGCGTCGACGAAGCCCGCTTCGACCGTGTCGGCCAGGCCGTCATCGTCGGAATCGAGATCGCGCACGTCCGGAATGGCGTCGCCATCGGTGTCGGTCAGAAGCGTGGGCGTACCTTCGAACGAATCCAGGATGCCGTCGTCGTCGGAGTCCACGTCCTGCGCGTCGGCGAGGCCGTCGCCATCGGTGTCGCGCGGCATCGCGGAATCCGCCACGCCGTCGGCGTCGATGTCGCCGCCGCCCACTTCATCCACGTCGAAGGCGTCGTCGATGCCGTCGCCGTCGGTATCGGTGCCACTGGCATTGCTTTCGAGCGTGTCGGGCAACGTGTCGTTGTCGCTGTCGAGATCGAGGTAGTCAGGCGTGCCGTCGCCATCGCTGTCGACGGGCTGCGACGGATCATTGCCCATCTCGAGCGCATCGGGCGTACCGTCTCCGTCGCTATCGCGGTCCAGGTAGTCAGGCGTACCGTCGCCATCCGTGTCGAGCGGATGCAGCGGATCGGCGCCCACTTCGGCGGCATCGGGGATGCCGTCGTTGTCGCTGTCGGCGTCCGACGCATTTTCGATGCCGTCGCCATCGCTGTCGCCGGCTTCGAGCACGTCGGGAATGCCGTCGCCATCGGTATCCGTCGGATCCGCCGGGTTGCCGACTTCCGCGCCGTCGCTCACGCCGTCACCGTCGGTGTCGGGGTTGTTGCGATCGGTGCCGTTGGTATCTTCGTCGCCGTTGGACAGTCCATCGCCGTCGCTGTCCGCCGCGAGGCAGGCCGCGCTCGCCGGGTTCGGCACGCAGGGATTGCCGTTGGCCGAATCGGTCTGGTTCGGGACGCCGTCGCCGTCGGTATCCGTCACGGCGGACTCGAGCACGTTCGGAATGCCGTCGGCGTCGGTGTCGGCCGGGCTGGCCGGGTTGCCACCCACTTCGACGCCATCGTTGGCGCCATCACCGTCGCTGTCCGGATTGCCGCGGCTGGTGCCGAGCGTGTCTTCCTGGCCATTCGTCAGGCCATCGCCATCGCTGTCGGTGGCCAGGCAGGCCGCACCGTTCGCGTTCGGAATACAAGGGTTGTTGTTTGCCGGGTCGAGCTGGTTCGGAACGCCGTCGCCGTCCGAATCGGTCACTGAAGACTCGAGTGCGTTGACGATGCCGTCGCCGTCGGTATCGACCGGTGCGTTCACGTTGCCGCCGACTTCGGCGTTGTCGTTGCTGCCGTCGCCGTCGGTGTCCGTGTTGTCGCGGTTCGTACCGAGCGAATCTTCCTGGCCATTCGTCAGGCCATCGCCATCGTTGTCCAAGGCGAGGCACGGCGCACTGTTGGTGTTCGGCACGCAGGGGTTGTTGTTGGCCGCGTCGTTCTGGTTGACGATGCCGTCGCCGTCGCTGTCCGTGACCGACGATTCGAGCACGTTCGGGACGCCGTCGCTGTCGGTGTCGAGCGGCGCGTTGACGTTGCCGCCGACTTCCGCGCCATCGTTCGCGCCGTCAGCATCGGTGTCCGGATTGCTGCGGCTGGTGCCGAGCGTGTCTTCCTGGCCGTTTGTCAGGCCGTCGCCGTCGCTATCGGTCGCGAGGCAGGCCGCGCTGTTGGCATTCGGAACGCAGGGATTGTTGTTGGCCGGGTCGAGCTGGTTGACGACGCCGTCGCCGTCGGTATCCGTGATCGCCGATTCCAGCGCGTTGATGATCGTGTCGCCGTCGCTGTCGATCGGCGTGCCCACGTTCGGGCCCACTTCGGCGCCGTCGTTGACACCGTCGCCGTCGCTGTCCGCATTGTTCGGGTTCGTGCCGAGCGTGGTTTCCTGTGTGTCCGTCAAGCCATCACCATCGCTGTCGTTCTGGAAGCCGCCCGCTCCCAAGCCCGCCGTGTGCGTGAACTGCGCATAGGCGATGTCCTGCTGCACGGGGAAGTTGCTGTCGGCCGGGTTCAGCCAGAAAAGCTGCGCCTCGACGCGATAGATACCCGAACCGCTCGACAGCGGGTAGGTAGGGCTGACGTTGCGCACGGCGTCGGCGCCCGGCGCAACCGCGAAATCGCTGGTCGAAACAGTCACCGCGTTGCCATTGGGGTCGATGAGACTTATCTGCAGACGATAGGTGCCGCCGGTGACGGAATGCACCGTCGTCGCGGTATCGATCCTGACGGTGGTGCCCGCGATCACGGTCGTGCCCGTGATCTGCACGCTGCGGGTATCGCCGTCGGTGGCGCCGCCGCCGTCGTTGAGGTTCTGCGCCCAGTCGATGATGGTGACCCACGCGGTGGGGTCGTTACTGGTATCGACGTTGATCTGCACGAGGTTCGCGCCCTGCACGAGCCACGCGGTGTTCACGTTGAAAGACGTGACGCTCCAGGTGTCATTGGCGCCGGTGAGGCGACCCAGATAGTGACCGTTGATGTAGACGTCGTCGGTCTCGCCCTGTTCTTCGTCGACGTCGTAGGCGCGCATCGTCAGCACCGCGGAGTTCTGCGGCAGCGTCGGCACCATGAGATTGAATTCCACCGGATGGACGCCGCTGGCATTGCCGAGCGACACGTCCATGTCGTTGTCCGCGACGTGGGTGTGCGCGTTGTTCTCGTTGTCCGAGTTTATGTAGAAGGTGCCCTGGGCGGACGCCGGGGATGCGAACGCTATTGCGCTGCAAACCAGGGCGACCGGACTGACCCAACTGCGAATGAACTGGCGCATCCTCGAAACTCCTTAAGCAGTGCCGTTTTTCCGTCATTCAACCCGCAACAGATTGCGGAAATGACCCCTCGGTTACTGCCATCGGCGTTTTGAGCCCCGGCCTTAGCGTTTTAAGGGAATGGATGTCTCATAACCATACGCAAATTGCCCGATTTTACTTAAGGTATTTTCCTAGCCGAGGCGCTTCCCTCGCGAAGGCGGCCCGTCGCCGGCGTGTCAGAGCGCAGGCCCGGTCGTGCCAAGCATCTGCGCGCGCACCAACGGTATTGGGGGTACGCCATACGACAGGAAACGGTCGTGGAACTGCTGGGGCGAGGCATCCGGGTTCGCCGCCAGCCAGTCGGCGCGCAGCTTGCGGATCATCAGTTTGCCGAGCGTGTACGCGAGGTATCCCGGGTCGTAGGTGCCGCGCAGCGCCTGCTGACGCGCGTTGCCGGCGTCGGCGAACGCCTGCTCGCGAAACATCTGCTCGGATTCCTCGAGCGACATGCAGCCGCTGTGCAGACAGATCGCGGAGATGAAACGCACGTCGCGCAGCAGCGCGTTGGTCAACATGCCGATGCGCATCTCGGGTTTGCCGTCGCCGAGGCCGGCGTCGTACATCATCTCCTCCGCGTAGTGCGCCCAGCCTTCGCCGAAGGCGTAGTCCCACCACAACGCTGCCACCCGGGACGGATTGCCATTCGCGAACTGCGATTGCAGATAGTGGCCCGGCCACACCTCGTGCGCGGACACGAACAGTAGATAGGCCTTGCCGGGCAGATAGGCGTTGCGCTCCGCGGCGCTCCATTTCGCGTCCGGCGGGGCGACGTAATACGTGACTTTCACCGCCGGGTTCTCGTACGGACCCGGAATGCTGATGTAGGCGAAATTGCCGCGGTTGTACGGCGGCGATTCGGCGACCAGTGCCTGTTCCTGGCTCGGAATCGTGACGATCCTGCGATCGAGCACGAACTTGCGCAGCTCGGCCAATTGCGTGCGCGCGCCGTCGATGGTGCCGCCGGTGGGTTTGTCCGCTCGCATCCGCTCGACACATGCCGGGAGCGACGCCTTGGGGGCATAGGCGGCGCAGGCCTCCTTCAGCGCGGCGAGATTGCGCTCGAGGTCCTTGCGACCGACCAGCTCGAGCTCTTCGAGTGGAATGTCGACGCGTTCGGTTTCGCGCAGCAGCTGTGAGAATTTCGCCGCACCGAGCGCGAAATCGCCGCTGGCGGCGGGGCGCTGCGCCTCGAGCCAGCCCGTGAGCCCGTCCATCGCCTTGGCGGCCGCCGCCGTGGCCTCGCCGAGATCGCGCTTCAGTTGCCCATCCGGGAGGTCGCGGTAGAACGCGGGCATCTCGGCGCGGAAGAAGGTTGCGTAGCCGCCGTAGGCGGCGACGCTGCGCTCGATGAAAGGCTTGGGGATCGGCGTACGAACATTCGCGCGAATCTCGGCGGCGAGTCTTGGCACCGCACGCGCGTAGCCGAGAAAGCCTTCGAGGCGTTTCGGCAGCGGCGCGTACTCGCGCGTGAGGTACATCGAAGGATCCAGCTTGCCGAGATACCAGGCCGGATTGCGGAACGGCTCTGCCAGATCCGCCATCCAGAACAGCTCCCTCTGGATGACCCAGCGCAGGTACTCGCGCTCGAAACGTTGCGCGGGCAGGAATGCCGCCGCGTCGTATTTATCGAGCTCGGCGAGCTGTTCGCGCAGCTGTGCGACATTGGCATCGAGCGCGGCGCGGCTCCAGTCGGGCATCTGGCCGTCGAACTCGTGCCGGCCCGAATCGACCGCGAAATATGGATCGGCCTTGAAGCGCGCTTCGATGAAGGCGTCGACGAATTCCGGCCAGCTCTTCTGTCCCGCCGACACGGCGGGCGCGGGCGGCGTGTCGGCCGGTTTCGGTTGCTCGCGCGCGCACGCGGCGAGGATGGCGGCGCTCAACAGGGCGGCGAATGGACGCATGCGCATGGCGGAACTCCGGCTCTGGATCAGCGCCGGATCGTAAACGATGATGCCGCCTGCGACAGCTCGGCCGGTCGATCAGGTCATCGCGCGGTACGCAACGCCGCTTGACAGCCTCATGGATCCGCCGAAGGTGCGACGCGCGCGAAACAGATCAACGCGTGATCGAGTTGACCGCAGTCGAACAGCAGCTTTCCGAGCGCGAGCTGTGTGTCGGTGCGCGCGCCGTCGAGCAGCAGTGCATTGCGCAGGGCCGTCAGGGCGCCGGCGCGATCGCCGAGACGCGCCAGCGCATCGCCGAGCTGGTGCCAGCTCGCCGCGTTGTCGGGATCGAAGCGCAGCGCCTGCACGTGCCGCCGCACCGCCGCGCGCAGCTGCTCGCGCGGCGCCGCTGCGTCCACGCACTCGGGCGCTTCGAGGACCTGCGCGTGCATTCAACGCTGCGCGACGGCGATGCCCGCGAGGACAGATACCGTGAGATCGGGAGAATGCGAAAGCACGCCAGGAAATTTCATTGCCAACCTCTTGAGACCGCGCGGTGCGCGAAAGGCTGGCTGCCTGGGAATGCGCCTGAGGGGACTCAGGACGCCTGGGTGGCTGACCGGAAATGTACGGGGTAGTTAGTGTGCGGGAGACTTACTTGGTGAGGATGAGCTTGCCGCTGCGCGTCACCTGCAGCAGGTAGCGCTCGGCTGCATGCTCGATCCAGATGCGATGCGCGCCGGCCAGCAGATCCTTGGTGGAGACCACGCGTTCACTGGCCGGGCGCGGCGGGGCGGCGCTGTTGGGCGCCGGGGGCGACCCTTTTATATGTGTGGTGGACATCGTGAGACCTTAATAAGAACGATTCGCATTCGCGGCAAAGGATATGACTCGCCCGTGCACATTGCAAGCGCCTGTTGGATCAAGGACTTGAGGGCAACCGCGGCTGCGGTTATGTCAGAACGGTTTGACGATCACGAGGATCACGATGCCGACGAGCAGCAGCGCCGGAAACTCGTTGAAGACGCGGTACCAACGTTCCGAATGCGCATTGCGGTCAGCCGCGAACTGCTGGAGCAGCGCGAAACAGGCGCCGTGGTAACCGACCAGCAGGAACACCAGCAGCAGCTTGAGCTGCAGCCAATGCATGAGTAGATAGGCAGGCGCGAGCGCCAGCATCGCGACCCCGAACCCGGCGGCCATGACCGCGGCGAGGGTCATGAGCTTGAACAGCTTGAGTTCCATGATCTTGAAGCGCGCGTTGCCCGCCGCGTCTTCGATGGTCGCACCTTGAATCTGAGCGTGGTAGACGAACAGGCGCGGCAGGTACAAAAGCGCCGCGAACCAGCTGATGACGCTCACGACGTGAAAAGCCTTCAGCCAAAGCATGCGTTCCGCCCCTCGCCCTGCCCCACGGCCGATTCGCGCAGCACCACGTCGCGCAGCGCGGCGACGTGATCCCGACGCGCGTTCAGCGCGGGTATGTAGTGGTACTGCTTGCCGCCCGCGGCCAGGAACACGTCGCGGTTCTCCATGCCGATTTCCTCGAGTGTCTCGAGGCAGTCCGCCGCGAAACCCGGGCAGATCACGCTCACGCGGTCGACGCCGCGCTTCGGCAGCTCCGCCAGCAACTCGCTGGTGTACGGCTGCAGCCAGCGCGCGCGGCCGAATCGCGACTGGAACGACAGGCTCCACGCGCCGGCGTCGAGGGCCAGCTTCTCCGCCAGCAGGCTGGCGGTGCGCGCGCAATGATCACGATACGGATCGCCCCGCGCGACGAATCGCTCCGGAATGCCGTGGAACGACATCACCAGGTGGCTCGTGACACCGGATTGGCGGCGGTGATCCTCGACACTGGCGGCCAGGGCATCGATGTACCCGGGATGCGCGTGGTAGTCGGATACGAACCGCGAGGCAGGCACGTGCCGCAGTGCGCCCAGCGCGGCGCTCACCTGATCGAACACCGCCCCGGTGGATGCGCCGCAGTACTGCGGAAACATCGGCAGCACGATGATCTCGTCGACGCCCGCGGCACGCAGCGCAGCGACTGCCTCGGGCACCGTCGCGCCACCCGTGTAGAGCATGGCGAGCGCCACCGGAATATCCGGCAGGGCCGCTGCGAGACCGCTTCGCAGCGCCTCGCTCTCGAGCGCGAGCGGCGAACCCCGCGGTGTCCAGATGGCCGCGTATTTCTTCGCGCTGGCGCGCGGACGGAGCACCAGGATGATGCCGTGCAGGATGGGCCACCACAGCAGCCGCGGCAGCTCGACCACGCGCGGATCGCCTAACAGACCCGCCAGGAACGCGCGCACGTCGCGCGTCGCGAGCGTCGCGGGGGTCCCGGAGTTGACCAGCAGAACGCCACACTTCATGACTCGCCCAGCCAGTCGCGCGGCCGCAGGTAGTCCGCCAGCCGCGCTTCGGGCGTGCCGGGCTCCGGACGATAGTCGTAGCGCCATTCGGCGCGCGGCGGCATCGACATCAGCAGCGACTCGGTGCGCGCCTGCGACTGCAGTCCGAACCGCGTGCCGCGATCGAAGGCCAGATTGAACTCCACGTAGCGGCCGCGGCGGACGCGCTGGAAATCCTGCTCGCGCGCACCGAACGGCGTCGTGGCACGCGCCCGCAGGATCTGCGTGTACGTTTCCAGGTACGCATCGCCGATGCGGCGTATCAGCGCGAAACAATGCTCGAACCCGCCACCGATCTCCGGCGTCGCATGATTCAGATCGTCCGCGAACAAGCCGCCGACGCCGCGGGTCTCACCGCGATGCGGCAGCCAGAAATACCTGTCGCAGGCGTCCTTGAGCAACACATAGGCGCGCGCGCCGGCCGGAGCACAGGCGGCGCGCGCGGCCGCGTGCCAGGTGCGCGCATCCTGGTCGAATGGATAGACCGGAGTCAGGTCGAAACCGCCGCCAAACCACCAGACCTCGCCGCCGCGCGCGGTGAACAGGCGGACGTTGGCATGCGAAGTCGGCGCGTAGGGGTTCACCGGGTGGACCACGCAGCTCGTGCCCATCGCGCGGAACGGCTGGCCCGCGAGTTCGGTGTGCCGCTCGCTGGCGGCGGCCGGTAGTTTGGCGCCGGTGACGTCGCTGAAGGCCACCCCGGCACGATCGAAGGTGGCGCCCGTCTCGATCAGGGAAAGCCGGCCGGTGCCACTCAGGACGTCGCCGGTGGGTCGTTGCCATTCGTCACGCCGCTGCGCGCTGCCGGGATCGAGCGATTGCCACCGTTCGGTCAGGCGCGAATGCAAACCGAGGAAGTATTCGCGCGCCGCTTCGATTTCGGCGCCGCCTATCGCCGTCGCGGCGCTCTGCGCCGTCGCGCTCACGGCGCTGCCCGGAAAAGGTAGCCGCGGCCGCGCAACGTCACGATGTGCACGGGGTTCTCGGGATCGGGCTCGAACAGCTTGCGCAGGCGCAGGATGAAATTGTCGACCGTGCGATCGGTGGGGAATTGATCCATGCCCCACACCTCTTCGAGCAGGTCGGTCCGCGTCAGCGCGCGATTCTCGTTGGCCGAGAACACCTCCATGAGGCGCAGCTCCTTGTCCGACAGCGACACCTCGCCTTCGTTGGTCAGCGCCTGGCCGGTGTCGAAACGCACCCAGTACGCCGCGAACGCCAGGCGCGGCGGCGCCGTGACCGGTCGGCCGCTGGCGCGACGCAGCAGCGCGCGCACCCGCGCCAGCAGCTCGTTGACATCGAACGGCTTGGGTAGATAGTCGTCGGCGCCGGCATCGAGGCCGCGCACCTTGGAGGTCGTGTCGCTGCGCGCCGTCAGCATCAGGATGGGCGCGTTCACGCCGAGGTCGCGCGCCCAGCGCGTCAGCGCGAAGCCATCGCCGCCGGGCAGCATGACGTCGAGGATCGCCAGCTGGTAATCCTGCTTGCCGAGGATCTGCTTGCCCTGCTCGAAATCTTCCGCCGCGACGATTTCGTATCCGGCGTGCCGCAGGTTGACCGCTACGAGCTCACGGACGAGGCGCTCGTCCTCGACAATTGCAATGCGCTCAGCCATGCGCCGGCCCCTCGGACCCGAGCGGCAGCGTCGATTGCGGTGCCAGCGTCAGCCTCACGGTGAATACCGCGCCCTGGCCGGGGCGCGGTATTCACCG
>Ga0193752_1001583_pt1 | contig 18676 bp, 16 predicted proteins | sample H1c1metaG_FD_144924 | JGI IMG/M metagenome (GOLD analysis project Ga0193752, IMG submission 144924) | Soil microbial communities from a riparian zone of the East river system, Colorado, United States - H1c1 | ecosystem: Environmental > Terrestrial > Soil > Riparian zone | place: USA: East River...
CCAAACCGAATGCGACTCGCCGATCACGCATCTGTCGCGGCGCAGCTCGAGCAACTGCAAGTCACTTTCGGTTTGGAAAAAACGCCGCAACGTCTCGAGTGTTTCGATATCAGTCACACAATGGGCGAGGCGACTGTCGCATCTTGCGTCGTGTTTGGACCCGAGGGTCCGCTCAAATCCGATTACCGCCGCTTCAACATCGAGGGGCTGGCGCCGGGCGATGATTACGGTGCGATGAAACAGGCACTCGAGCGCCGGTATGCGCGTATCAAACGCGGTGAAGTGGCGCTTCCGGATGTGTTGTTGATCGATGGCGGACCCGGGCAACTGGCGCAGGCGCAAACAGTGTTGGCGGACCTGCAAATCACCGGCGCGATACTGATAGGTGTCGCGAAAGGCGCTGACCGGCGAGCAGGTCAGGAACGTTTGTTCTTGGCCCAGCAAGATACGCCGACTATACTGCCCCCGGATTCTCCAGTGCTTCACTTGATTCAACGCATCCGCGACGAGGCGCACCGCTTTGCAATCACCGGCCATCGTCAACGTCGCGCTAAAGCACGACGTGAGTCGCTGTTGGAAACGATCCCGGGATTGGGGCCGCGCAAACGACGGGAGCTATTGCGCCATTTCGGCGGATGGCAGGGCGTCGCCCGGGCGAGCGTCAACGATCTCGGCAATGCCCACGGTATCGGGCCTCAGCTCGCTCAAGCCATCTTCGATGCTCTCCATCCAGGCGGATAGCGGCGGCAGCCGCGGCCAGCGCACGCCATGAAATTTCCGATTGCAAATTTTCTGACGTTGACTCGAATCGCGATGATCCCGGTGGTCGTCGCCTGCTTTTATCTTCCTTATGAGTGGACGAGCCCCGCGGCCGCCATCGCATTCATTATCGCGGCCATCACCGACAGCCTCGACGGCTATCTTGCCCGCAAATTGGGGCAGATGACGCGGCTCGGTGCGTTCCTCGATCCGGTCGCGGACAAGTTGATGGTGGCGACCGCACTGATTCTGTTGGCGAGTCACGATGTCACGCCGTTGCGTTTGATTTGGTTCGATCCACGTATCACCGTCACGATTGCCGCTGCCGTCGTGATCGGTCGAGAGATTACGATCTCTGCGCTACGCGAATGGATGGCCGAAATCGGCGCACGCCGCAAGGTCGCGGTATCCAGCCTCGGCAAATGGAAAACGATCCTGCAAATGACGGGGCTGTCGATGATGTTGTTTCGCGAAAATCTGTTCGGATTGCCGGTCTATGAGCTGGGTCTTTATTGTTTGCTTGTCGCAGTTGTCCTTACCCTGTGGTCGATGGTGGTCTACCTTCGTGCGGCCTGGCCCGACCTTCGAGGTTCGGTAGACGTCTAGTCGACCTTCAGTCGCGTGGGGGGTTCGGTCGTTATATAAAGGTGACGAAAGCTGCCCAAGATAGGCGCCATGTTCCTTGACAGGTAGCCGCCAGCCCCTAGAATAGCGGCCCTCTCGAGGCAGGCTTAGGTCCGCCTTCGAAGCTGCGGGAATAGCTCAGTTGGTAGAGCGCAACCTTGCCAAGGTTGAGGTCGGGAGTTCGAGCCTCCTTTCCCGCTCCAAACTTTTGAACCCCGGTTACCGGGGTTTTGCATTTAAGGGTTTGGAAAAGCAGCGGATTTACGCGCCGGTCGGCGCGCCAAATCGAGATCGGCGTGCAACGCGCTGCGTCGGTGAGTTCCACCATGGCTAGGTGGCAGAGTGGTCATGCAGCGGCCTGCAAAGCCGTCTACGCCGGTTCGATTCCGACCCTAGCCTCCAGACGCAACCGTTGACCGTCAAGCACCTGCCGGTGTGGCGGAATTGGTAGACGCAACGGACTTAAAATCCGTCGGGGGTAACCCCGTGCCGGTTCAATTCCGGCCATCGGCACCACATCCGCCAGCAACGGTCTTGCTGACTGGCAAGTCTGTCTCCGAGTCCGTCTCCGAGTCCGTCTCCGAGTGCGTCTTGAGTCGATCAGAGACTAAGTCGATAGTTTGTGGGACCTATTCCTGAGATCGGTTTGTTAGACTGACGCGATATTTAAGGCTGCCTTCGGCAGCATCAATAGAAGCGCCGATCCCGAATGGCAGATTCCCCTGCGGTCCCCCTGCTCGAAGCGCGCGCCCTGCATCTCTGGCGCGGGGAAAACCATTTGCTCCGCGGTGTCTCGTTCACAGTGCAGTCCGGCGAGTTCCTACAGGTGACGGGTCCCAACGGCGTCGGTAAGAGCACGCTCTTGCGTGCAGTGTGCTTGTTGCTGCCGCTTGAAGCTGGTGAGCTACTTTGGCGTGGAGCGCCCATGACGAGCCAGCGCGACGAGTTCGCCGCGCATCTCGCGTATCTGGCGCATGCGAATGCTCTCAAGGCGGATCTCAGTGCCGAAGAGAATCTACGCTTTGAAATAGCGCTTCGGCGGCCTATCGAGCGGAGTGAAATCGAACATGCTCTCGGAGTGGTCGGTATCCCTCAATGCGCGAGGTTACCCATGCGTGTTCTATCGGCCGGCCAACGGCGGCGACTCGCATTGGCGCGCGTGTTGCTGTGCCGGGCATCGCTATGGGTTTTGGATGAGCCGACCACGAATCTTGACGCCGACGGGTCAGCGCTGGTCGAGCGCTTACTGCTGCAGCATTTAGAGAGTGGCGGGGCAGTGATCACGGCGGCTCACGTGGGCCTGCTTGCCTCTTATCGAGCCTCACGCAGTTTGGATCTCCGGCGATGACGGCGGTATCAACTCCACCGGTCGTAGCCCGCGGCCTGTCGTCTTTGACAGTCACTGTCTTGAGGCGCGAGATGCAGCTAGCCTTGCGGCGCTGGGATCAAGTGCTGCAGCCGCTGCTGTTTTTCGTGATGGTCTCGATGCTGTTCCCAATGGCCACAAGCGCCACTCCAGCCGAATTACGTCTCATCGGCACGGGGGTTGTCTGGGTAGCCGCGATGCTGGCTTCGCTCCTGTCATTGGAATCCTTGTTCCGGCCCGATGTCGAAGACGGCACGATGGAACAATGGGTGCTGTCGGGTCAGCCGCTCGCCTGGCTACTGATGGTCAAAATGGTGGCTCATTGGGTGCTGACGGGAGTGCCTTTGGTGGTTTTTTCTCCCCTCATGGCGACGGGATTTGGCATCCCAAACGAAGTTTTGCCTGTAGTGATGGCATCGCTCGCGTTAGGTACCGGTGTGCTCGCTGCGTTAGGCGCCATCGGTGCAGCACTCACTGTGAGCGTGCGGCGGGGGCAAGTCTTGGTCGCATTGCTCGTGCTACCGTTACAAGTCCCAGTGCTGGTTTTTGGCGCCTATGCGGCAGATCTCGCGATGCGCGGCGAACCGGTTTCGGGGCCTATGTATTTGTTGGCATCGATGTTGTTGGCTTCATTGTGTCTTGCGCCGTTCGCGCTTGCTGCCGCGATCCGCATCGGTGTGGAGTCTTAAGAATATGTGGTTGTGGTTCCATAAATTATCGTCGCCGCCTACCGCCTATGCGATAGCCGGAAAGCTGCGGCCTTGGTTTCTCTGGCCGGCAATCGCGCTTTTTCTATGGGGTGCTTACGCGGCTTTGTTCGTAGTGCCGCCGGACTACCAACAAAAAGACTCGGCACGCATCATGTACGTACATGTACCAGCGTCGGCGTTGTCGCTCGGCGTATATATGAGTATGGCCATCGCCGCTGCGGTCGGGCTCATCTGGCGCATCAAAGTCGCCCACGCATTGGCGGCCAGCTTGGCACCTATTGGTGTCGCGTTGACTGTACTCGCGCTATTCACAGGAGCAGTGTGGGGCAGGCCGATGTGGGGTACTTGGTGGGCGTGGGGCGACCCACGCATTGTCTTCACTCTGCTTAACCTTTTTTTGTTTCTTGGCTACATGATGTTGCGTGCATCATTCGATGATACTCAGCGCGCTGATCGCATGAGTGCTGTGTTGGCTATCGTCGGCAGCGTGAATGTACCTATCGTCAAATACTCGGTGGACTGGTGGACCAGCCTGCATCAATCGGCGAGCATATTGAAGATCGGCACGCCCTCGATCGATCCATCCATGCGTTGGCCGTTATTGATCATGGCGATCGCTTACGTTTGCTACATCGCCGCCGTGGCTTGCGATCGGTTGCGAGCTGAGATTCTGCGACGGGAACGGAACGCGAGTTGGCTGGCAGCTGCGCTGCCGACAAAGTGACGTAAGTGAGTACTGAGCGATGATCGAGACGTACGCTTCGTTTGTATGGTCATGTTACGGAGTGACCGTAGCAGTGTGGATTTTAGGGTTGTGGCTGGCGCGCCGCAGCTTCAACAATGAACTGAGTGCCGCCCGCCGTCGACAGCAAATGAGTTCGTCGGACTGAAGACAATTGGAGCCCGCATGACTACTCGCCAGCGTCGCATGGTATTTGTCGCCTTGATCGTCCTCTGCGGAGGCGGTGCGGCAGCGTTCGGACTGCGTGCATTTCAAGAAAACATGATGTACTTCGTGACACCGTCCGACATGCTCAGCAATCCGGACACCAACAATAAATCGTTTCGGCTCGGCGGTATGGTCAAGGAAGGCACAGTCAAACGCGCCGAAGGTAGTTTGGACGTGAAGTTTACTGTGACCGATATGAAGCATGACTTACCGGTGACATACACCGGTGTACTCCCGGACTTGTTCCGCGAAGGGCAGGGTGTCATCGCTCGGGGCAGATTCGTGGATGGCGCGTTTCGCGCCGAAGAAGTGCTAGCGAAGCACGATGAAAATTACATGCCGCCTGAAGTTGCAAAGAGAATTGCGGCCGAGCACGGCGGCACGATGCCGACAGCAAAACCTTAAAGCATCGTCAATCATTCAATCGGTGACTGCATGATCGTCGAACTTGGACACTTCGCTTTGATTCTGGCGCTCTGCATGGCGACAGCGCAGGCCTTCTTTGGTCTTGCCGGGGCCCAGATGCGACACACACAATGGATGTCCGCGGTGCGTCCGGCCGTGGCCGGGCAATTCGTGTTGGTCGCGTTGTCCTTTGCCTGCTTGGTTTACGCCTTCGAGCAGAACGATTTCTCTGTCCTCTACGTCGCCTCGACATCCAATTCAGAGCTGCCCGCCATCTATCGATTCACCGCGGTGTGGGGCGCGCATGAAGGGTCGATGTTGTTGTGGATGCTGGTGCATGTCACTTGGTCGATGGCCGTTGCCGCATTCAGCAAGCAATTGCCGCATGGCCTGATCAGCAGGGTGCTGGGCGTCATGGGTCTTTTAAGTGTTGGCTATGCGCTTTTCATCCTGCTGACGTCGAATCCTTTCGAGCGTTTGATCCCGGCTGCAGCAGATGGACGAGATCTGAATCCACTCCTTCAGGATCCCGCGTTCTTGATTCATCCACCGATGCTCTACCTCGGCTACGTCGGCATGGCTGTGCCTTTCGCCTTTGCGATTGCGGCTCTGCTTGAAGGAAAATTGGATTCGGCCTGGGCGCGGTGGGTGCGTCCTTGGACCAACGTGGCGTGGATGTTTCTCACGATCGGCATCACGTTGGGAAGTTGGTGGGCCTACTACGAACTCGGCTGGGGCGGTTGGTGGTTCTGGGATCCCTCCGAGAATGCGCCGTTCATGCCGTGGCTCGTGAGCACCGCGCTCATCCATTCATTGGCAGTGACCGAAAAGCGCGGTCTATTCAAGAGTTGGACGTTGTTGTTGGCAATCTTTCCCTTCTCGTTGTCGCTGCTCGGTACGTTCATCGTCCGCTCCGGGTTGCTCACCTCGGTACATTCTTTTGCGAGCGACCCTAAGCGCGGCCTGTTCATTCTTGGTTTCCTCGCGATTTGTGTGGCCGGCGCACTCTTGCTGTACGCCTGGCGCGCGCCGCATTTTCGCTCTGACGCCGGCTTTGCCGGCGCATCGCGCGAATCGTTCATCCTCATCAACAACGCGTTGTTGATTGTCGCGGCGGCCATCGTCCTGATCGGCACCATGTTTCCGTTCTTCATCGATGCATTCGATTTGCCCAAAGTATCGGTGGGTGAACCTTGGTTTGACGCGATGATTCTGCTGCCCGCAGTGCCCCTGCTCGTGCTGTTGGCAATCGGCATGCGCGCGAGTTGGAAACACGCTGACTTATCCAAGCAGCGATTGTCGCTAACGGTCGGCATTACGGTGGGCGTTGCACTTGCGATCCTGCTGCCGGCAGCCTTGTATGGGTACTCGTCCGTGCTGACCTCTGTGGGTATTGCGTGCGGCGCCTGGATCGCGATATCGGCCTTGTGGGATCCGATCTCACGCTGGCGCAACGGACATACCGTGTCGGTGGCAGTCCTGGGCATGAGCATTGCGCACCTGGGAGTTGCGATGTTCGTCTTGGGTGTCGCAGTGACCAAGTCGTACTCCGACGATCGTGACATCACACTCGCGCCCGGCGAGAGCGCAAAGGTAGGCATCTACGACGTGCGCTTCGTAAAGATCGGCGATGCCCCAGGGCCGAATTACGATGCAGTGGAAGGTGAAGTCATTGTTGAGCAAGACGGCAAGCACATCGCAACGCTGCATCCGCAGAAACGGTTCTATCGAGTGCAGCGAAACGTTTTAACGGAAGCCGGTATTTTGGCCGGGTGGCATCGGCACATCTCGGTCTCGATGGGCGAGTCTTTAGGTGGCAGTGGCGCGTGGAGCATGCGTTTGATGTATCGTCCTTTGCTACGATTTGTCTGGTTGGGCGCGATGTTCATGGCGTTCGGCGGTTTCGTGGCGGCGCTGGATCGTCGCTATAGGAAGGTGACTGTGCGCGCAGATGAGCCGCTCGCGACCTCGACAGCTCCGGTTAATTGACACTTATGAAATTGCGTTTTCTGCTGCCGTTGCTTATTTTCGGCGCCTTGTTCGCGACATTCGGCTTCATGCTTCATCGTACGGAGAACGGCGGCTACGATCCGAAGATCATTCAGTCGCCGCTGCTCGGCAAACCAGCACCGGCATTCCGGTTGATTAGCGTCGAAGACCCTACAAAATTCGTTGATACGCGCGATTATCTTGGGCAGATCTACGTGCTCAACGTGTGGGGTACTTGGTGCGTGGGTTGCCGGCAGGAACACCCCGCGTTACTTGAGATCGCACGCCAACAATTGGTGCCCATCGTCGGCTTGGATACCAGACAGGATTCCAGCGACAGCAATGAGCTCGCGAATGCTCAACAATGGCTCAGCAGGCTTGGTAATCCCTACGTGGCAACGGCTTTCGACGCAGATGGCCGAGCTGCAATCGATTGGGGTGTGTACGGGGCGCCTGAAACGTTTCTCATCGATGCAAAAGGGTATGTGGCCTACAAACACGTTGGCCCACTCAGTGTGGAGGCTTGGCAGCAGAAGTTCGTACCTCGTATCGAACAGCTGCGTGCGGGTTCTGTCGCGGGGTCGAAGCCATGAAAAAGCTTCTGCTACTCGTCTCCCTCCTGGTGTCGAACAGTCTATTTGCCATCGACGGCGAGTCGTTCGACGATCCGGCTCTGCACGCGCGGTATCGAAAACTCACGCATGAGCTGCGTTGTTTGCAATGCCAGAACGAGACGATCGGCGATTCGAACGCAACGTTGGCCAAGGATTTGCGCCGAGAGCTTCGCGCCATGTTGTTGGCCGGCAAGTCCGATGCGGAAATTCAGCAGTTCATGACCGATCGATACGGCGACTTTGTGCTGTACCGTCCACCAGTCGCGACGCGCACTTTGACGCTGTGGCTGGCACCGGGGATCGTGTTGGTGGGAGCGGGCATTGCGGTGTTCTTCATCATTCGACGCCGCGGCTCACAGTCGTTCGACGACTTACCCGACGATAAAAATCCAGACGGCAGTACCGGAGCCGCACCGTGACCGTATTCATTTTGTTGTGCGCCGTCATGTTGGTGGCGGCGATGATCGTGCTCATTCGTCCGCTGCTGCGTAAGCGCGACGATGCGACGGCAACTAGGCCTTCAGCAGTTGCAAGCGCATTCGTGCTGGCAATCATCGTGCCTATCATTGCCGCCGCGTTGTATGCGACCCAAAGCAATTGGAATTGGCGCCAGTCGGAAGTCGTGGCAAAGCAAGCGCACGATGCGCAAGCGGTGGTCGCGCAACTTGAACGGCACATGGAATCGTCGCCGCAAGATTTGGAAGGCTGGCTGAAACTCGGTCGTGCGTACCTAGCGCTGGATCAACCGGGACGTGCCGTGAACGCGTATCAGAAAGCTTTCGATCTCTCCAACGGCACCAATAACGATGCTGCCGTGGGGTTGGGAGAGGCGCTGGTGTTGTCCGACGAAACCGCGATTCGCGGCCGTGCGGCAGAGCTGTTCGATTTGGTTCTGAGCCGCGACGCTTTGAATCCGGAAGCGCTGTGGTACGGCGCGATTGCATCGCTTGCTGCCGGGAAACTCGAAGTGGGCCGCGATCGCCTTGCTAAGCTCATGGCGCAAAACCCGCCGCAGCAGATTCGAGAAATCATCGAGAGGCAGATCCAAGATATCGATCAGCAGTTGGGTAAGACCGCCTCGACTGCAGGACAAGCGACGCCAGGCGCTTCGACGCAGGCAGCCGGCGCTAGTGCGCGAAGCATCGCAGTCACTGTATCGCTGTCGCCGTCGCTGGTGGGCAAGTTCGACGCACGCACGCCGCTTTTCATTTTGGCGCGGGACGGCGCGGGACCGCCGTTGGCCGCCACGAGACGCGTAGTCGGCGATTTGCCATTGACGGTGACTTTGTCCGATGCCGATGCAATGATTGCAGGGCGTAACCTCAGCAGCGTGCAACAAGCGACGATTGTCGCGCGCATCTCCAAGAGTGGCGCCCCGCAGGCGCAGAGCGGCGATGCGTTCGGCGAAATCGCGCATGCATTTTCGAAGTCGGGGTCGAATAAGGTCGAAATCGTGATCGAGCGTACTGTTCCGTAAAATGGCGATGCACAGACGATTTCGAAAACTGCCTTCAATGGTGGTCAACTACGTCAAGGTAGTGGCCGGCCGCAAACCTTATCTCGCGCCGGAAGGCCATCCGCTGGGCCATGTCGTCTTCGAGGCGACTGATGTAAAACCTACTGTTGGGCACGTGCGGCGATATCGTGAAGTGTGCAGGGTGCCCGATTCGGAGTATTTGCCGCACGCCTTTCCGCATGTGTTGGCGATGCCGCTTCATATGTACATTTTTACCGCGCCTTCGTTTCCAGTGAAGGTGCTCGGCTTGATTCACCTGCGAAACATCATCCGATGTTTGCGGCCAATTCGAATTGGCGCTGTACTGCGAATCACCGCCGAGTGGGAAACCCTGCGCGAGACGCCGGTTGGACAAGAATATGACTTAATCACGCGGGCCTATGTGGAGGGTGAGCTTGCGTGGGAAGAAGTCAGCACGATGCTTGCGCATCGCGCCACTCCGGGTCAGCGCCCCAAAATCGAGCGCGGCGGCGACGCTGAAGTGAAGCAGCCGTTTGAGGTCGCTGCGAATACCGGGCGTCGATATGCGCTGGTTTCAGGAGATTTCAATCCCATCCATCTGAGCGCGAAAACAGCGAGTTGGTTCGGGTTTAAACAAGGTGTCGCACATGGAATGTGGTCCATGTCACGTGCGCTGGGGCAGGGGGCCGCTCTGCTGCCGACCGGCCCGATTCAAATCGATACGCAATTCAAGCTGCCGCTCTATTTGCCGAGTGTGGTGACGTTTCGCGGGCAAAGCCACTCAGACGGTTCCCGTGCGGACTTCTCCCTGGGTTCAGATCGCGATCGGTTGCACCTAGCGATGCAAGTCTTCCGTTTGTAGTCGTCACGCCACGATGCCGGCATTCTCGGCCGAGCGGAGTCTATCGTTTGACAGTTGATTCTGACAACGAGTAGCGGCGTTTCCCGTCTCCAATTGACGTCAGTGGTTTCTATGATGGCGCAAACCAGAAGGGGCGCCTATATGGATTCCGAGCCGATCGATACTTCAAACGAAGTACGTCTATTAAATAGCCTGATTGTTTCAACTTTGGACAACGTGGACGAGTACAGGCGTGCTGTTTTCCTGGCCGAACAGCAGTTGGCCGCACTGCAGCGTCGAATCTTTGTTCGTACCCATGCAGTTGAGCGCATGCAGCGCCACGTTCGCGCGCTGGGTGCTCAACCGGCGGCCAATCGTTCGTGCCTAGCATCGGCTTTCGCCTCGCTGTTGAGCGAGCGCTTGTTGATACGCGAACAGGATCAAGAGCAGTTGCTGCTCGACGCAACACGCGGAGAACAGCGACTCAAGAGGCAATTTGAGGCATCCAGAAATGCCCCGATCCTGTCGGAGGCGACGCGAACCATCGTCGATGGCGTGCATCAAACGATCGTGGCGGAAAGAGTGGACTCCGATACCGATCGTGCCGATTCTGACGATCAATCCTGGGGCGTGACGTTGCCCCCATCCGTTGCCGCGCCCTCCATGCACGTCGTTTCCATGTCGGGATAACCATGAATAATTCTCAAGAATACGATTTGCACGTGCTCAATGAGTTGATCGTTATGGCGCTCAGAAGCGCTGATGTCTATGAAGAGGCGGCGCCGGCAACGGATATGCTGCAAGCGCCTCTATTCAAACAGTGCGCAGTCGCGCGGATGGAGCTCGCAAGTCAATTGCAGGACCAGGTTCTGGCGTTCGAAGGTCGGCCCGCAGGTTCACAATCGATCGTCGCGGCCGCGTCTGCGGCAGCGGAACAGCCCCATGCATCAGCCGCGTTCAACATCGATATTGGGTATGACGAGCACGCGTTTCTGGATCGATTCGATGCCGCTTTGAACGATCTGCGAGTCTCCGATCCGATACGCAGCAGCATTGGCGATGCATACGTTCGCGCGCACGGAGAGTGTATGAGCGGCTTGCTCATCGAGCGTGAAATTGAGCGACAAAGCGATTGGTCTCGCGAAACGCGCAGCGATGCAGTTGCATCGTAGCCTGAACGTCAATTACGAACCTTCATCGCAGGACACTGATTCGCCGGTTTTAGCTATGGACAAAGACTCAACGAATGACAGTGACACCGCGATCGAGCGAGATGCGGATGTCGACATTGAAGTGGTTGAGCCAACGATAGACGACAGTCTTGACTCGCATCCCGCTGCTAACACAGAAACGCTTGTGGCGCATGCTGCGGGTCAACAAGTGGTCGCCAAGAAAACAGTCCGCCGCGTCCGCACGATTGCTGCCCGGAACGTCGGCAGGTTCGGGCTCCGCGAGGGCCAGCCGTTTCCGCTCGGCGCGACTTGGGATGGTCTGGGCGTTAACTTCGCTCTCTTTTCTGCACACGCCACGAAAGTAGAGCTCTGCCTTTTCAGCGCCAGTGGCGAGGAAACGGATCGCATTGAGTTGCCGGAGTTCACGGACGAGGTTTGGCACGGCTATGTGCCGAATGCCAAGCCGGGGACACTATACGGATATCGAGTGCATGGACCGTATGCGCCCGACGAAGGACACCGCTTCAACCCGAATAAGCTGCTAATCGATCCATACGCCAAACAACTAGTAGGTGAGTTGACCTGGTGCGACGAGATCTTCGGCTACACGATCGGTTCGCCCGACGCCGATCATTCATTCGATACGCGCGATAGCGCACCGTTTGTGCCGAAATCTCGTGTCATTGATTCGGCATTCACCTGGGGCTGTGATCGACGACCGAGTATGCCTTGGGATCAGACGATCATTTACGAGCTGCACGTCAAGGGCTTCACCAAAAACAATACTAAGATCCCCCATGTGCTACGCGGCACGTTTGCCGGGCTCGCGCATGAGCGCGTCACCGAATACCTGCAGACGCTTGGTGTGACGGCTGTGGAATTATTGCCGGTTCATGCTTTTGTCGACGACTCTTATCTGACCGACAAGGGTCTGCGCAACTACTGGGGCTATAACTCGATCGCATTTTTCGCTCCGGCGCAGCGGTATTTGCAATCGTCGACGATCAAGGAATTCAAAGAGGCCGTCAATCAGTTCCATGCCGCGGGCATCGAGGTGATCATGGACGTTGTGTACAACCACACAGCCGAGGGCAATGAGTTAGGCCCGACGTTGAGTTTCAAAGGCATCGATAATTCCAGCTATTACCGGCTGGCCGACAACAAGCGCTACTACATCAACGACACGGGTACCGGCAATACAGTCAATCTCACCCATCCGCGTGTGTTGCAGATGGTGGCGGATAGCTTGCGGTATTGGGCGACGGAAATGCGCATCGATGGGTTTCGATTCGATTTGGCAACTATTCTCGCTCGCGAGCCGTATGGTTTCGATGAAGGCGGCGGCTTTCTCGATTCGTGTCGCCAAGATCCCGTGCTGTCGAGTGTCAAGCTGATCGCGGAGCCTTGGGATGTGGGCCCCGGCGGCTATCAAGTCGGCAACTTTCCGCCAGGATGGGCCGAATGGAACGATCGCTTCCGAGATACGGTACGAGCCTTTTGGAAAGGCGACGGGGGGCAGATCGGCGAACTTGCGGCTCGCATGGCGGGCTCGGGCGACATTTTCAATCGCCGCGGCCGTAAGCCTTGGGCCAGCGTGAATTTCATCACCGCCCACGATGGCTTCACGCTGCACGACTTGGTGTCGTACAACGACAAGCACAATGACGCGAACGGCGAGAGCGGCGCCGACGGTCACAATGACAACCGATCATGGAATCACGGTCACGAAGGGCCCACAAAGGACAAGACCATTGTCACGTTGCGAGAGCGGCAGCGGCGCAATTTACTCGCGACGTTGTTGTTGTCGCAAGGAACGCCAATGTTGTTGGCCGGTGACGAGCTTGGTAACACGCAGCAAGGTAACAATAATGCTTACGCCCAAGACAATGAAATTTCATGGATCAATTGGGATCAAGTAAGACCTGAAGGGCGAGAGCTACTTAATTTCGTTCGAAAGCTGATCGTTTTGCGCAAGAAATATCCAATCTTGCATCGTGGGCGATTTCTAACGGGGGCCTACAACGAACAATTGGACGTTAAAGACGTGATGTGGCTCACGACGACAGGCGTCGAGATGACGAGCGATAATTGGAGCGACGAAAACAATCGCTGTCTGGGCATGTTGCTGGATGGCCGTGCGCAAGCCACAGGCATCAAACGAATTGGCTCCGATGCGACGTTACTGCTGGTCGTCAACTCAGATCATCGCAGCGCTGCGTTTACGTTGCCCCAAGTCGTTCAAGGGAGCCAGTGGTTGGCGCTGATCGACACAAACGTTCCCGAGCAAGTCGACCCACGGCCTCTTCAGTTCGGGTACGTCTATCCGGTGATACCTCGTTCTCTAGTTTTGCTTGTGTTGGATACGCCGGATCGGCCGAAGAAGAATCTGCGCGAGGGAATCTCCGCGATCCTCGATATCGCCGAAACTCCAATTAGGGAGATGACGTGAGTGCGCAGCCAAGCGCCACCAACAACTCGTCTCAATATCCCGAGTCGCGAATAGTCCCGCGAGCCACCTATCGCCTACAGCTCCAGCCGAGCTTTAATTTTCGTAGCGCAGAAGCCGTTCTTCCGTATCTGGCGCGGCTGGGAATCAGCCATCTCTATCTCTCGCCGATTTTTCAGGCACGTCCCGGGAGCACGTATGGCTACGATGTCGTCAATCACACGGCGATCAACACGGAGCTAGGCTCGCTAGACGAATTCGAGTGCTTGGCGCGCAACGCGCGCGCGCATGGAATGGGAATTATCCTGGACATCGTGCCTAATCACATGGCGGTGATGACGGAGGGTAACCATTGGTGGCGCGATGTCCTCGAGAATGGTCCCGCCGCAAAATATGGGTCGTACTTCGACATCGACTGGACGCCGCTGCGTGCGTCAATGCGCAACCGGCTGTTGATTCCCATCCTCGAGAACCGATATGGAGATGAGTTGAACAGCGGAAGACTGCGCGTTCAATTCGAGTGCGGCAGCGGCAGTTTCGAGGTGTGCTACTTCGACCATCGTATCCCCCTCGACCCTCAGCAGTATCCACTGTTGTTTGCAGGCGAAAAATGGACTGCCGCAACAAACCAGTTGGCCGAGCTTGAAAGTCTCGTGGAAGAGTTTGGCCGTTTGCCCGACCGCTGCAGCACGCGTTCCGAGCAATTGGAGCGACGGCAACGCGACAAGGAGATTCTCAAGCGTCGACTGACGAGGCTTTGCGAGAGAGAGCCGGGCACGCGTGAGTATATCGACTCGACGATTACTAAATTAAATGGTTGCAGCGGCGATCCGACATCGTTCGATGCGCTGGCACAAGTGCTAGATGCACAGCCTTTCCGGCTGGCCTACTGGAAGGTTGCCGGCGATGAAATCAATTATCGACGGTTCTTCGATGTCAATCAATTGGCCGCGCTGCGGGTCGAACACCCGGACGTGTTCAATGAAACGCATGCCTCGGTATTTCGCCTTTTAGAGAACGGCTGCATCGATGGAGTTCGTATCGACCATGTCGATGGCCTATACGACCCGAATGCCTATCTGCATGAGTTGCGCTCTCGCGCGGACGCTGCGGCGGGAACGCGCTGCTATATAGCGGTTGAAAAGATATTGGCCGCGCATGAACGGTTGCGCGAGGACTGGCCTGTTGCGGGCACGACAGGTTACGAATTCGGTTCGTGGTTGGTTGCCTGGCTGACAGCTGAAAAAGGCAGTACCCAGCTGGATCAGGCCTACCAGCATTTTGTGCAAAGCCCTCAGTCGTACGATGCAGTGCTTTATGAGTGCAAGAAATTGCTCATGCGAACGTCTTTGGCTGCAGAAGTGGCAGTTCTGGGCGTGCAGCTGGACCGAATTGCACAAGCCCATCGCGACACTGCCGACTTTACTCACTTCGCGTTGCGCGACGCATTGACTGAAGTCATTGCGGCTTTTCCAATCTACCGGACCTACGTTTCCGAGTCAGGAGTCAGCGGCGAGGATATGCAGTCCATCGCCTGGGCAGTCGGCGCCGCCCGTGCCAGGAACAAAGGCGGAGATCGGACTATCTTCGATTTTATCGAGGCCGTATTGCTATGCAAAGACTCGGTGGCGAATAGCGCCGAACGGCGCGCGTCGATTCTGGAGTTCACACGCAAGTTTCAGCAGGTGACGTCGCCGGTGATGGCGAAGTCGGCGGAAGACACCGCGTTCTATCGCTACTACCGCCTTTGCGCCTTGAACGAGGTCGGCAGCGACCCGCGGATCTCGGGTATTTCAAGCGCGGCATTGCACAAAGCGTTCACTGAGCGCGCGCAACGCTGGCCACATGGCATGTCGTGTACGTCTACTCATGACAGTAAGCGCGGCGAAGATATTCGTTATCGCCTTGCAGTGCTGTCCGAAAAGCCGAGGCTGTGGCGTCGCTTCGTCGCGACGGCGGCACGTTTGAATAGAAGTTATCGACGTGAAATCGATGGACTTCCGGCTCCGAGCCCGAACGACGAGTATCTGATTCTGCAAACGCTCGTGGGCCTGTGGCATCCGACGGAGAACCTCGATTCAATCGCCGAGCGTGTCAAACGTTACATCATCAAAGCGGCTCGGGAGGCAAAAGCTCGCACATCGTGGATCGATCCGGACGCGAACTACGAAGCCGCTCTGCTGAGTTTCATTGACGGGTATTTCTCGGAGCAGAGGCGCCAGCGCTTTACGTCGATGTTGCAACAGTACGCGGAGCCCGTGGCGTTCTTCGGGATGTTGAATTGCTTGGCCGCCACGGTGCTCAAGATTACTGCACCTGGAATACCCGATTTTTATCAAGGCTCTGAGCTGTTGGAACTAACCCTAGTCGATCCTGACAATCGCGACGCCGTCGATTTCGAATGCCGTATAACAATGCTGGAGCAGCAATCTGACAGCAATCAGACCGCTGGTAGCTTGGAGAGCGCGACGTCGAATTGGCGTACGGGTGCTCTAAAACTTCTGGTCATTCGACGGTTGCTGGAGCTACGACGCGATCACGTTTCGCTGTTCGCGGCAGGGGAGTACCTACCGTTGGAAGTGAAAGGCGAGAAGTCTGACAATCTCTGCGCGTTCGTACGTCGACACGAGGACGTAACTGTCGTGATTATCGTGGCGCGGCACGTCGCATCGCTGGCGGATTCGTTCGCACCGTCGTTTCCAACCGCAGACACCTGGGGCGACACAATCGTTGCGCTGCCGGAACAGCTATCGTCGCTCGAATTCGTGGAAGTTGTGTCTAGACGCTCGATTCGAACGCAAGCAGACGCGCCACGAGTACTGCATTGTCGTGAACTGCTGACACCACTGCCCATTGCCGTACTCATCGCCAGCAATACGCCGAACTCGAACGTGAATTCAGCAGATGTGGGAACTCAATCGTGAATCTGGGTGTTTAGCTGCCATGACCGATGACTTCGGGGCGACGGTGGTGAAGGGTGGCGTCGCATTCAAGGTGTGGGCGCCGGCCGCTGCTCGCGTCGAAATAGTCATCTTGAGTCCGCGTGCCATCGTTGTTCCGATGAATCGAACAGACGATGGCGTGCATAGCGCGCTCGCTGCCGACGTCCGTCCAGGTGCGCGATACAAGTTTCGCATCACCGGACAGGAATACCCGGACCCGTACTCGCGCTACCAGCCGGAGGGCCCGCACGGTCCATCGATGGTGATCGATCCTCATGCATTCGTCTGGCATGACACTGGTTGGCAGGGCGCTACCCTTAAAGGGCAAGTCGTTTACGAAATGCACATTGGTGCATTCACCACCGACGGAACGTTCGATGCTGCGATCGAGAGGCTCGATTGGCTCAATTCGATCGGAGTGACGCTGATCGAAATAATGCCGATCGCCGAATTTCCGGGACGATTCAATTGGGGCTACGACGGTGTCGATCTATTCGCCCCGTATCACGGATACGGAGATCACGAAGCACTCAAACGATTCGTAGATGCGGCCCATCAAGTCGGTCTCGCGGTCATTCTGGACGTTGTGTACAACCATATCGGCCCGTCCGGAAACTATCTCAGTGCATTCAGTTCGTCATATCTGTCGACCATTCATCAAAACGACTGGGGTTTGCCGTTCAATGTAGACGGCGAGGGGAGTCGCTACGTAAGGCAGTTTTTGCTCGATAACGCTTGTTATTGGGTGCGGGAGTTTCATCTCGATGGGTTACGGCTCGATGCGACGACGAATGTCCCAGACAGCAGCGCGAAGCACGTCCTTGCCGAGTTGGTGGAGAACGTGCGCGAGCTCGCGCGGCCGAAAACCATCGTCATTATCGCGGAAGACGAGCAGCAGCAAGCGACGCGATTGTTGCCGCAATCCCGCGGCGGCTTCGACTTTGATGCCCTGTGGAACGACGATCTCCACCATTCCATCCACGTCGCACTCACAGGCCGACGCGATGCATACTTCCACGACTACTCAGGCCGTGCTCAGGAATTTGTTTCCAGCATCAAGTATGGATTCTTGTTTCAGGGGCAGTGGTATCACTGGCAAAGACAGCCACGCGGCGAACGAGCGAGCGTACCGGCCGCCGCACACGTCGCATTCATCGATAACCATGATCAAGTCGCCAATAGCCTACGCGGCCAGCGCGCGCATCAACTTTCGAGTCCGGCAAAACACCGAGCGTTGACAGCACTCGTGCTCTTGTCACCACAAACGCCAATGCTTTTCATGGGGCAAGAGTTCGCGGCTTCTACCCCATTCTTGTTCTTTGCGGATCATGACGGCGATCTACTGCAAGGCATCATCAAGGGTCGCGCGGAGTTTCTACGACAATTTCCGCAGCTCGCTTCGTCTTCAATCGCTGCGATGCTCGACAGTCCAGCCGATGCGGCGACCTTTACACGCAGCAAATTGAACTGGAAGGAAGCTCAAGCTCCACAAAACCAGGCTGCGGTTGATCTGCACCGTGATCTCTTGCGTCTGCGTCGCGAGGATACGGTGATTCGTGAGCAGGATTCGCGGCGCATCGATGGCGCGGTGCTTTCCGAGTCCGCGTTTGTAGTGCGGTGGTTCGGTGAGACAACGGATCGGCTCTTGTTGGTCAACCTCGGCGCCGATTTGGTTTTACATCCTGGACCGGAGCCATTGCTGGCGCCGTCGCAGTCCTGCGTTTGGTCATCGTTATTTTCTTCTGCGCATACGCGCTATGGCGGGAATGGAATCGAATTTCCAGAAACGGACTCCGGCTGGATGATTCCCTCCGAGACGGCCATTCTATTGCGCGAGCAGCCGTTACTTTCCGTATCGAACGAAGGTGCCGCATGAACACGTCCGCAATCGTCGTGAACCAACCGATGTCACCGACCGATTGGCGAGATCGCGAGTGGTTGATCACCAACGGCTTAGGCGGCTATGCGTCCGGAACGCTGTATGGGAATTTATCTCGCCGGTACCATGGACTATTCATTCCGAATCTGGCGAACCCAAAGGGGCGACATCTGTTGATTTCGCGCTTCGCGGAAGAGATCGTGGCGGGCGACGTCAGCGCGACGATTGGCGCGTGCACGTCGAATCCGGATGCTGACCCGGCGTTCGAGGTGCTCCGGTCGTTTAGGCTTCAAGGGAACACCGCGCATTGGCGCTACCAGCTTGGCGAGACCGTCATAGAAAAGTCGATCTTGATGCCGCACACGCAAAATACAGTCTGCGTGCGATATCGTCTCTTAGCGGGCAATGCCGCCACGCTCCGGCTGCGGCCCTATCTCGCGTTTCGCCGTCAGGATGCGCCGCTCAATCGTGACGATCACCCTTCATACGCGGTCACATTGATT
>Ga0193752_1001584_pt1 | contig 18658 bp, 19 predicted proteins | sample H1c1metaG_FD_144924 | JGI IMG/M metagenome (GOLD analysis project Ga0193752, IMG submission 144924) | Soil microbial communities from a riparian zone of the East river system, Colorado, United States - H1c1 | ecosystem: Environmental > Terrestrial > Soil > Riparian zone | place: USA: East River...
GGCGAAAGCGCGGCCGCGATCTACTCGCTGATCGGCAGCGCCAAACTCAACGGCCTTGATCCCGAAGCCTATCTGCGATACGTGCTCACGCACATCGCCGACCATCCGATCAATCGCGTTGCCGAACTCTTGCCGTGGAATGTCGCTGCACAACTTCAGGCCGATAAAATCAAGACGGCCTAGACCAGACGCTTACATAAGCCGCGCTTCTTCGTCCGCCAATGAGTGTCGATCCAGCCGCTACGAATAAGTCCTTTACGTCCACACTGGCACGCAGCTACATGGACTGATTGTTACTGCCCGACGGACCGTCGATTGTGCTCGATCGCTTACCAGGCGTTGATGCGGCCGGACAAGCTGGCCTCGAAGACAAAGTGAATTGGCATTGGGGCCGAATCTTTCAAGGCGCTGCGCTCTCCACATTGATTGGTGTCGGTGCAGAGCTGGCATCACCTGCACGGGAAGGAAATGGCAACGCCGTTGCTTCGTCAGGACGTGAAAGTATTCAGAGCACCGTTACGGACGTAGGCCAACAAATCACAAAGCGCAATCTCAACATTCAACCGACGCTGACCGTGCGTGCGGGATTTCCGGTGAACGTGGTCGTCAACAAGGACATGGTGTTGCGTCCATTTCATTCGGCATCAACAAACGCGAGAGTCCCATGAACAAACTTCGTCTCGGACCATTACCTAAAACTGAACTCGTCAAAGTCACAATCGCAGCAACGATCAAATTGAAAGTGCGCGGAATCGTCTTCCCCTTGCAGCTCGGTGCATAGGTCCGTGATAATGGATAGAATTACGTTCCTTCATCAACGGCACCCAAGCAGTTCCAAGGTATTGGAAGGTTGATCGCGTCTTATCGAACAACAATTAATGTGATAGCGACACTTAGGAGCTTACCTGACATGGATAAACAGCCCTCAGGACGACACTCGATAGTCGAGCCACTGAAGATGATGAAGAAAGAGGCATGGAGATGCACTCTTTTCATTGGCGTTAACTTAGGATTTGGTCTTCTTAGTGTTTACGTAGCACTGCTCATTCCTTTGTTTAGTTCCTCTCACACGTTCAGTGCCCAGATTCTTAGCAGCCTAAAAAGCGGTGCCTTCTACGCTTTCGTCATCACTCTCTTGTCGTCGAATGTGGTATTTCTCTTGCAAACGCAGGCTCGCCGCGCCATCGAACATGTGCGCAAGTGGAAGATTAGCGCCATCACGATCGCTCTACTTCTTGTCACTTTGATTGCAGTTCCGGCCGGAATGCAAGCCTGGTCGGATGCCACCAATCAGACACTTGGTACCGGCGCGATTGTACTGCAAGTGCTTTTTGCGATCATAGGAACCTTAATAGCAATTTACTGCTTTCTACTTGCTGTTTATGAGGAGGAGTTTGACGACTTCGCTGAACAGGAAACCGCGAAGGTCCAGGAACTTGCCCAGAGGTCTAAAGCGACAGACGACGATGGTCGCGGCATCCAGGTATAGGAGAACAAGATGGCACGCTATCCCTTCGTTCGAGTGACTCAACCGATCGGAGAATTCTTTCTCTCGGTTGTTCCAGCTGCTGAATTGCTTCGCGTAGTGACAATAAAAAGGCGCTCGCATTCCGGTCCATCTGACGAAGGCGTACAACGTCAGCTGAGCTCACGCCGTATCAAGGAAATATCACTATACGCATCCGATCCGGATGCGACATTTCCCACTCCCATCATCGTCGCGTGTGATTCGTCGCTCCTGACCGTAGATGGCAGTTTCGTAGAATTCTCACTTGACCAGCCGTTGGGTGAAGTCATTGACGGACAGCATCGGATCGAAGGTCTCCAGTTGGCACAGGCGTCCGCCGCGCGTGATATTACCGCGTTTAACCTTCCCGTCGTCTTCATGCTCGATCTAGAGCCATATGAAAAGGCGTATGTGTTTTCGACAATCAATAGCAAACAAACTCCTGTCCCACGATCCTTGATTTATGATTTATTCGAATTATCGGAAACACGAAGTCCTTACAGAACTGGTCACGAGATTGCTCGGACGTTAAATGCATCATCGGATAGCCCGTTTTTTCGTGGTCTTAAGATGTTGGGGAAGCGAAAGGCGCCGACCGAGTATCTCACTCAGGGCAGTTTCGTCACACATCTAGTGAAACGTATCTCGCGCAAGCCGCAGGCCGATGAAATAGCTATTAAGCGCGGCGAGCCACTCAGCGACAACGCGGAACTGCCATTTCGGTTCTATTGGATTAACAACAAAGACGAAGTCATCCTGAAAATTCTTGAAAATTACTTCAGCTCTATTAGCGAAGTGTTTGCGGAAGAGTGGAGCCCCAGCACTGCGGACAACTTCATACTGAGAAAAACTGTCGGCTTTCAAGCATTAATGGAGGCGTTCGATGAAATCTGGCCGGAATCAGTCGAGCAAAAGAGCGCAAGTAAGGAGTTCTTTCTCTCCGCGGCACGCCGCTTCCGTGACAATTTAGGTGGACGACCGCTTACTGCGGCTCAATTTGGTAGCAATGCCGCGGCCGCGGGACACCTTCGGAAGGCATTTCTTGGGCAGGTCGAGGCAGTGTCGTGATAGATGGCGTCGACCGTTAGTGCGGTTGGACAAGTGCACGCAGAAAGTCCGGCTTTGAAAGCGTGAGGTCCTCGGCACTGACTTCGTCCACGTCGTTTTGCGTGTATCGGGCAAGTCGATGTTTTTGACATAGCGCAAAGTCAACAAATTCGTCCACTGTGTCTTGCGCCAATAGGAGCACAATTTCACAGTCTTTTGATTGTGATAAGCGATGAATTCGATCCTGTGACTGCAGAAAATCAACGAGATTGAACGTGCGGTCAACGTAGATTGCGCAGCTCGACTCTGTCAGCGTAAGACCCTCGCGCGCCGCAGCGGGGTTCGCAATCATGAGTCGAACCGTTGGGTCTTGCTTGAAGACGCGGATTGATTCGTTTCGAGCGTCGTTCGTCATCTCACCGTGGATGGCCACAGGTTTGTAGTGGGTATAACGCGCGACCAAGGTATCGATGTTCGAAACAAATGATGACCATACGATAATCTTGTTCGCGATCGGTAATCGATCGTTGATCAGCGTATCGAGTGCCAGAAACTTGGCTGGAGTTTCAACGTATCGCGCGTCAATCAACTGTGGATTCGACGCTAGCTGAGCGAGGCGAATTAGCCTCGTTAGAATATTCTCTGCCTGAGTCAACACCTCCTCTCCAGATAGGCGTGTAACCCAGAGCTCAAGATCGGCCCGCATTGTGTCGTACATCTGACGCTGTACCGGAGCTAGATCGACGGGCACGCGCACTATGATTTTGGATGGCAATGCGACGGTTCCTTCCTTTTCGCGCCGAATAGCTATATCGGCTAAGTGTGCACGGAGCTCATCGAGGCGCCGATAGCCTCCCTCATTGGATTTGTAGTGTGCACAGAACGCGTCGAACGATTCGCCAAGACGGGCTCCATCATCCAGGAACAGCAGTTGGCTCCACACGTCTTCCGGTTTATTCGCGACGGGTGTGCCGGTCATGATGTACCGCTTAGTGGCCTCCCGCCTAAGACTCAGCACCGCACGTGTGACCTTCGCGTTGGGGGATTTGATTCGATGACTTTCATCGAGGACGACCGCTATTCGCTTAAATCGCAACAACGCTCGCAGAGACACTACCTCCGCTGCGACAGCCTCGTAGTTGATGATGTAAAAGTTTGCCCGAAGGCTCCGAAAAGCGTCGCGACGGGCCTTCCGACCGGATCCAAATACGGCGTATCGAAGGTCAGAGTGTTTCTCGATTTCCTCGCCCCATGTGTTCTTAAGGATGTTGGGGCAGAGGATGAGCGCGCCATCGAGTACGCCGGTGGCGATGTCCTGCGAGATCGCATCGATGAGCTGCTTCGATTTGCCGAGACCCTGCTCGTCAAACAATCCGGCGGCATCGCGTTCTCGAAGAAACTTTGTGCCAACTTCCTGGTGCGGAAGCGTTGTATGGGAGCTCTTACGCGCAGTCATGCAAATGCCTTTGTAAGAGGACGTCTGGAATGTGCAGACGGTGAACATGGGGTCGGCCAACGAGCCCTGTTCGAGTGAGGGCGTCATCAAGCGCTTTTGTCGCAGATAGCGGGACCGCGATGTAGTATGGACATCGCTCAGTTGTTCCTCGTTGAATCGCGCGTCCAAACAGCCGAAACTGCGTCAGTGTGCGGAGGGAAGATAAGTCATTCCCACTTTTCGCTTCACCGACGGCAAGTTGCCCCGTGAACATGTGGATGGCCCACGCATCCGGCCGTCTTCCCTGAAAATCGAAGGGAAGCTCGAGATGATTCCACAAACCTCCTTGGGGAGTCGGGCCTTCGAATTGGCGCACCAGATAGCCATCACTCGTCATTTTGCGAGCTATCCAGAGCAAGAGCCATTGATGTTGCAGGGACGGCATTAGGAGGCCTTTTTCGTGCGCGCCGCTATCTCAAGAATGTGATCAATCTCGGCTTTCAGGGATTCTAGAACCTCCCTTCGCGGTTCACTGGCGCCGAGTTCAACTAGTTCGTTAACAGTCATCCCTTCGAGGCGTGTCTGAGCACGCGCCAATAGCGCATACAGTTCCTGTTCGCTCGGATTTTGCTTCTCCAGATACTTCTCTGCCGCTTCGAATCCAACGCTGTCAAGGAGCCGTGTAGCCTCGGCGGAATCGAGGACCTTAGCCAACTTGCGTACGCGCGCGCCAGTATCGACATTTTCGTCCCTCACCCAACGACAAAAATCGGCGGGCAATGACTCATTTCTTTCACAGTGAGATTGCAGACGCGTATTTTTATGAAATTCTAGGAAGTATGAAAATTTGCTTCGATGCTCGGGATCGGTGGGATCCGTCGTAATTGGAAAATACATTGAATCCATGAACTCGACGGCGGCGATTTGCTGGCGAACTTCGCGCGCAGTCATCCGGTAGCGCTCGGCAACTTCTTCGTCCGTGAGACCGCAGTTAATAAGTCCCCTCATCTGGAGCGCTTTCTCATATGGTGCCCAGCCGCGGACCGATCCAAGATGAATCTCATTCAGCAAGTCTTGAATCACGGGTTCCGGAGTATCTGCGGAAATCAGCCACCCGGGCATCTTTGCGAAACGAACGTCGCCGGGAAACTGTTCCTTTGCCGCCCGTAGAGCAACGACCCGTCGATTCCCTTCGGCGACGCGACCATCCGCGCGTAGATAGATTGGCTCCTGCACACCGTTGGAAAGAATAATAGAGCGTTTAAGCGCTTCAGTGTCTTCCTGGCTAGTAAGCAATAGTGATGAAGCCGCGTCACTGCGCTCATGCTCCTGCAACTGCTTCATCGAAAATCCGATCCGCGGGTTTGTGGGGTCGAGCGAGACCGCGTCCGGATCTACTTCAATCAATGTGAGGGAGACCTGATGGCCTTGAATGTTTCGTGTGTAGTTAGCCATCGTTACTTTTCCGGTCGATTCCACAGAGTTCAATGAAGTGTGTGAGTGCTCTGTGCATATCCAGGACAATGCGCTTCGCAGCTACATTTTGACCTTTTCGCACGCGCCCGATGTCATCGATACGTGCCTGCTCCAGTTCTTCAGTCATCTCACGCATATGGCGAAACAATTTTGACGAAACGGCGGGGTCGTCTTCTTCAAGCACCCGTTTGGCTTCGACGAATCCATGTTCGTTCATTGCTTGGAGCGCATCTGGATTGCGTACGATCGATACGAGTTCGCGCACATGTGCCCCTTGATTGAGTTTTCCTGTGCCCACCCACTCGACAAAATTGTCCTCCGCGTTCGAATCTAGATCGATCCACTTGCGTAACTCGGGGCTTTTGTACAGTTCTTCGAAGTAGCTAAATTTGCGGATGTTTCCGGGCGCCGGGAACTGTCGAAGGTACCGCAACTTCATCGTCTCAAAGGAGCGGATTAGATAATTGATCTTTGATTTCGACATCCTCAGGCGATGCGCTATTTCGTCTTGGGTAAGTGCGAAGTCGCGATGCATTCGATAGATATGCCCGGCCTTCTCGAAAGGAGACCAAGTATTCTTGCCGGCGACATGCATCTCACCTAAAAGGATGGCGACATCTCGTTCAGCAATGTCGTCAGGTAAGACTCTGGATGGGATCGTGGTCCACAGCGCTTCGGTTGGCTGGTTGTTACGCAGCTTTCGATATACGACCGTTCGGCAGTTGCCTTCAACAACGCGGCCATCCTGTCGAACGATGACGCGTTCAATTAGCCCACCGTTGATCAGAACCTGTCGATAGAGATCTCGAACATCTGGGTCTTCCCAAAGAACGTTCTCCAGATCGGTTTGGAGTTGGGCCACATTTTGTGTGGGAGTTAATGCCACGCTATTTGCTATCCGTGGGTTCGCCGGATCGAGGGTGACTTGATCTAGCGGGAGATCGACGTTCCAGACGCGTACTCGACGACCTTCGAGCGTGATTTCATCGACTTCGGCCGGTTTGGTTGCGAGGGCTATATTGGCGATCTTCATTTGTTACTCAGAGCGAAACATTTGCGGCGCTCGCGAAGTCCTTTAATGCGGAATGGAGATCCTTAAGAATCTGTTGCTCTTCCTTTCCGGTTCGAAGACGTTCAATGAGAGGCTTGCGAATTGTTTTTAGAGCCTTTGCCGTGCCTTTTAGTTTCTTGAAGAGCTGGGAGTCTGCAGTTGGATCTTTCTTGCCGACGATAGAAATGGCCTTACTAAAGCCCTCCTTCTTCAGCGCCTCCAATGCACGCGGATCCGCGATGATTTTTGGCATGGCGCGGACATCTTGTCCCCGACTTACCTTCCCATTCACGACTAAATCAGCAAATTGCTTGACGTTCGCTTTCTTGTCGCTCCATTCTTTCATACCACCGACTTTAAACAGTTCCAACACCGTGCTGAACTTTTCGCGACCATCGCCTGTTTTGACGCGAGGTAATACAAGTTCATTCATGACGTCGTAGGATTTGAGGAGCAACTCGACCTCGGTTTGACTCATCCCCATCGCAGTAGCTATTTCCATTGGCTGCATTGCCAGTTTTGTATGCATGTAGTGGAGGTGCCCCGCCTGCTCGTGTTTGCGCCAGGTGATTTTTCCAGCCACATGCATGTGACCTTGCAACACCGCAATTTGTCTTGGGGTTATGTTGGCAGGGAGGCGGTAGGCCGGAATTGTTTTCCAGCATTGTTCCTTCTTTTGTGTTTCGCGCAGCCAAAGATAAACGGCTGTGCGACAATTTCCCTCGGCCACTACCCCGTCATCTCGCACGTAGATTCGTTCGTGCAATCCTTTGTTGTCACGGATGCTTCGCTGCAAGGAGGAGACCCCGGGCAATTCAAGAATCATTTTTTGCAGATCCTTTTGCGTTGCAATTCCGCTTTTTCCGTTTCGCTTTTTTAAGTTTTCGCGAATACGCGGGTTATCGTGATCCAACTTCACATCGTCGAGTGGAATGTCTTCAGCCGTAACCGGAATTGATCGATTCTCAATCGTGACGGTCTGAGTGGTTGATTTTTGTTCGTTCTTGCCCACTTGCGGCGACTCCATGGTTGTTCCGGTATCTATGTACCAATCGATACTGAGTGATACCGTAGGAACTAATCTACTCTGTCACGGTGGAATCGACAATGTCGATAAACGTGCGCTAAACTGCATCGAACGCGTCAGAAAATTGCAGTAAATGGCTGCAGTTTAGGCAGGGAATAGATGCAAGAACCAAAATTCGAGTCATTAACCTGCATTTGTGGCATGTCGGCGCAACGGCAAGTGCTTGTCGGATTCGCGGCGGCTAGTGTGTTGCGGCGTGTGAGTTATGCGGACGTTCTGGATGAGGATGCCGGTCGGGGCTATCAACGAAGGTTCAATTCGGCGCACAGCCTAGATTTTCGTAAGTACATCCAGGCCGAGGGTGCGACGACAATTCCGCTCACATTTAATTTGCGCCCGCGAGACGATGGTGCTTGGCGTATTAGGGAGTCAGGAAATCAAGTCTTTCTCGAAATTCGAGATGGAGTCCGAGCCCTCACGCAGGTCGATTGCCAACACCGATTAGGTCATTTGACCGACTTGAATATTGAACTTCCGTTTATGTGTTTCGTTGGGCTTCGGGAATCTGAGGAGATGCAAATATTCAATGTTATTAACTCAAAAGCAAAAGGGTTAAGCCCAAGCCTCCTGGATTTTCATGATGCTCAGCTCTGCGAAGATCTTGCGAGTGAGCGCCCTGAGCTCTACATATCAATCTTCCTTAAGAACGATCCCGAATCTCCGTGGGCCCAGCAGCTGGACCTAGGGGGCACATCAGGCAAGAAGCGACGCGCGTCGTTACGTACGATGCAAAAGGCGGTTCGGCTTTTTTTGAAGAAGAGCAACGTGCTGGATCAGCATTCGGTTGAGGAAGCGGCACGTGTTGTGTTGGACTTCTGGTCCGCCGTTAGCGTTGTGTTACCTCGACAATGGTCGGAACCACGCAAACACTGGTTAAACAAGGGAGTGGGCGTATATGCCTTAATGGAAATCGCTTCCGATCTCGTCAAAGAAGCGAAAGCGGGTACTCAATGCGACTGTAAGTACTTTTCCGCGGCGTTGTCTGATTTTGCAACGGATTTCGATTGGTCAACCAATGGCCCATTGAAAGGATTAGGAGGCGAGGGGGGCGCGACGGAAGCCGTTTCCATTCTGAGAGATGTGCGTCGCCGTAAAAGAATTAAAGTGGTGTCGAATGGCTAATAAGAACATTTTATTGATCGAGCCTGGATACAAAAATAAGTATCCACCGCTTGGCTTAATGAAAATTGCGCAGTACCACGGCCCGCGCGGCAAGAATGATCATGTCAAATTCATAAAAGGCGAAGATCGCTCTGTGCTAGGTCGTGCATGGGATCGCATTTACGTCACTACACTATTTTCGTTTGAATACCAGCGCATTGCGAAGTCAATTGACTTCGCGCTCGAGGTTGCAAACGGTCAAGCGGACAAAGTGTTCGTGGGCGGAATCGCCGCATCGTTGATGAACGATCGTTTCAAAGGCGAGGGTCGATGGCACGGTGTTCGATTCATCAAGGGGCTATTGAGTACGCCGCCCGCAACATCGCTCCAGCTAGACGACTTCTCGGAAGAGCTTTACTCGGACGACAAAATCGGCACTGCGATCGAGGATCTCGTGCCTGACTACAGCATTCTAGGTCAGATTGAGTATGAGTATCCCGTTCGCGATGCGTACTTTGCGTACACATCCCGTGGATGCATCCGGAAGTGCGGATTTTGTGGTGTCCCGAAACTTGAAGGAATGCAGCGCGATACCGAATCACTGACGGCAATGATTAAGTCAGTTGATTCGCTCTACGGTGCAAAAAAGGATTTAATTCTTATGGACAATAACGTAGTCGCTTCTGCTCGATTTAAGGAAATCATTGCTGAAATTCGCGACCTGGGATTTACGCCAGGAGCGAAGATCAAGCGTCCGCATGAACGGACCGGGTTACTGCGACGAGTCGATTTTAACCAAGGGGTGGACGCTCGTATCTTGTGTAAGGATGAGATGTACCTAAGAGAGCTTGCAACGATTTGCTTAAAGCCATTGCGCATTGCGTTCGATCATCTGGGTCTCCGCGAACCTTATGAGCGCGCAATCCGGTTTGCTCATCAGTTTGGGCTTACTGAGTTGTCCAATTACATGCTCTATAACTTCCACGATTCTCCGGAAGACCTCTTTGAACGAATGAGATTGAACGTAACCTTAAATGAGGAGTTAGGCATCCGCATTTGGTCGTTTCCCATGCGTTTCCAGCCGACCGATTTGCCCGATCGTTCCCACATTGGGAAAAAATGGACCCGGTATCAATTGCGTGCAATTCAGATCGTATTGCAGGCAACGCACGGGGTGGTTAGCGGTGAGCCTCAATTCTTTAAACGCGCCTTCGGCAATACTGCGCAGGAGTTCGAGACAATCTTGACGCTTCCACAAGACTACATATTCAATCGCGATTGGTACGAATTTAAAGGAGGTAAGCCAGAATATGAAGAGTTCCAGGGCGTCTTCAAAAAACTGACACCGGAGGATCGCGTTGAACTCCTACAATTGTTGTCTTCCTGCGACCCAAAGGATTTTCCGACCCTCTCGAAACACGCAGCAAATCGGAAGCTGAAGTCTGTTCTTCCGTTTTATGTTCTGAGACCGAAGGATGAAATGAGTAAACTATGGTCTACTCGACGAGCAGTAGACCCGGCCGAAGTAGTACCAGATGACGAGCGCGTTGAGGATGCGGGGCTTCAATTTGAACCAGATGAAACTCCGATATCTTTACTCGAAGTAAAAGAGCAACGAAGAAGTAGGGCCGTAGCTTGAGCGCACAACCAAAAATCGAAATGCCGATCGCATTCGAAAAGAAAATCAATTGGGTACCAGTTTCGGAGACTATTGTAATTGGAAAAGACGTGCTCGAGCTCGTAAGCAGCTCCATGTACGTCGACCCGATGGCGATTTACCGTGAGTACATTCAAAACGCAGTGGACTCCATTGAGGAAAGCGCGAATAAGGAAAATGGACGAGTTGAGATCGCAATTGACGTGGCTGCTCGCTCGATCCGAATTCGCGATAACGGAGGCGGCGTGCCTGCCGAAGAGTTTGTAAAACGACTTACCAGTGTTGGGGCAAGTACTAAACGCGGGACGACTGCGCGCGGTTTTCGTGGCGTCGGAAGATTGGCTGGGTTGGGGTACTGCCAGGAGTTGATATTTCGCACACGATCGTCCGCCGAATCGATGGTGTCCGAAATGCGTTGGGATTGTCGCGAACTACGTACGTTGTTGCGTTCAGCTCAACAGGACAAGGGCATCGCGGAAGTGATTCGAGAAATTGTGCAACTTCGCAAGTTCAAGGATGCGAGCGCTCCTGCCTCATTCTTTGAGGTGGAGCTGAAGAGCGTCGCGCGCCTAGGCAATGACAAGCTGATGAATGCCGACGCCGTGATCCATTACCTAGCTCAGGTGGCCCCCGTCCCATTTTCCCCAGAATTCAAATTTGCGAAGCGTATAACTGAAGCCCTCACGTCACATGGAATTAACTCCGCGCTCGACATTAGAGTGAACGGTGCCGAATCTCCGCTTTATAGGCCATATACGAATTCAATCAATCTTGATGAGCGTCATAAAGCACGGATAAGCGATTTAGAGATCCACGAAATACCAGGCACGGATGGATCCGTGGCAGCGATCGCGTGGATTGCGCATCACGACTATGCTGGTGCTATTCCAAGTTCCGCATTGGTCAAGGGGATTCGCGCGCGGGCGGGCAACATACAAGTGGGAGAGCACAGTCTATTTGAGGAGCTATTCCCTGAGCAGCGGTTCAATTCCTGGTCCATTGGAGAAGTGAATATTTTGGACAGGCGGCTTATACCCAACGGTCGTCGAGACCATTTTGAGCAGAGCGTCCACTTCAGTAATCTCACCAATCACCTAAGCCCGATCGCAAAAGACATAGCGCGCCGCTGCCGCCAAAGCTCGCTAACAAGGAAATGGCTGCGGGCGTTCGAGCTTCATAAAGGAGTTGCGCTCGACCGTGCGAAGGCGGTAGCTCGAGGTGGTGTTTCGAAGGCCACTCGGGCCTCGAATGCCGATGCCGCTCGGAAGTCCCTCAAGGCTATGCATAATGCAGTGAACCAAAAGTACCTATCGGACGAGTCGAAGAATAGATTGGCAACCGAGGCCAAGAGCGTCGACACTCGTGTTAATAAGTTGATTGCGAATGCGGGCACGGCCGCAGATCCATTGAAAGACTTTAAGCCACAAGTTCGAAATGCCTACGAGGAGGTAATTACGCTGATCTACGAATGCGTGAAAAATCGGAATGCTGCCGCCATTATCGTCGAAAAAATACTGGAGAAGATAAAGAGCGGTAAGTCGACGACCTCCGGTCCGCAGCAAAAGCGTTGAAACAGATTCCGCCCGTTGCGATTGCGAGAATCGGACGGCCCCTGGCCGGGGTCTTCGGGGTCTTTGATTCAATCTGCGGATTGAGCTACCCCTGGCTTCCGACTGCTGCGGTTTACGCGCTGGCTATCGGAGCGCTCAACCAATCATGATCTATTCTGGCAAACGCTGATTCGGATCTGATCAATCGATTGTCGACACCGCACGCGGACTTCGGATTAAGTTTAGGTCAGACCGTTAAGACAAAGCAGGGCAGATCATCGTAGAGGAGTTAGTCACGCGCGAAGAACTACAATCGATTGCGACCAGAGCGCAGCGACCGTTAGGATTCTCGCCGAACGGACAATGGCTCGTGACTTACGAGCAAGAGTTGGGGCCAGACCCCAAATCCCTCCGTGGCGTTGGCGGCGGGTGAGAGCGCACTGCGGACAACCGCTGACGCCACTCCCCATTTGAGACGCTACTTCCTCTTCGCCTTCAAGGTTGCCTCGCCAAATGAAATCTTAGCCGTCGCATCGATCTCGCCATCGTTCACCGACCCTTCGAAGTTCAGGACTAGCGGCTTGTCGCCAGCATCGGTACGCACTCTTACGGAGGACGACGCGTAAGACAATTGAATCTGCGTGCCAACGATCTTGCCGGTAACCTCGGATTCACGACCATAAGCGTTTGTGATTTTCCCGGAAAGGCTCTCGCCGTTCTGTTCGAGCACAAGCGTTGCAGTGCCAGATGATGCTTGGGGTACGTGAACAGTGGCACTCCAAGTGCCGGACAGGTTCAGCTCAGCGGCTAAAGCCGACAACGACGTCGCTGCGACTAGACTAAGCAAGACCAGACAGCGCCGACGGGTTTGGATTGGCATATCGATACTCCTAATGCAGTCCATGCTAGACGCGTGAGGCCGCAAAAGAGTCGCAGGAGAAATCCGGGGTGCCAGTGGGACTTAAAGGACTTGTTTGATCTGTTCAGGGTTAGATTCTTCTTCAGGCCTTCCACTAGTTCGCAAGCGTGATTCAATGCAGAGTCCTCGTTGATGTTCTGAAAATTGGAGCCAACCATGCCCATCTGGTTCATTCCCGCGCTGAAAGCGATTCTCCCGCACGTCGGGACGATAGTCTCGTTCGCTGCACCCGTGTTCACGAGGAAATCCGCCGAAGCGACCGCGAATCAGATTCAACTTCTGCAGCAGCAAATTGCCGAGTTGCAGGCGGCGGTATCGGCCAACGACACGCACATCAAATCGTTGGCCAAGCAGCTGGGCGCGGCGATTGCGGCTCTGGAGTCCGACGCGGTCGCTGCGGAAAGTAAACTGCGTCGACCCGTCCGGGTTTCCTTTGCAGCACTGGCGATCGCCTCTGCCGCACTAGGTATCGCCTTGATTTCGGCATTCGTACGTTAGTATTGAATTGCGCACCATTTAGCGGATTCTTCGTGCCAGTGATTACATTCGACACATTCGCGCAAACGCCGCCTTGACCGACTTGTAAGAGTTCTACAGACATCGCCAGAATATATGAGCGCAACTCCATGAAGCCTTCCGACGATCTTGTCCACGCCAGCATCACTCTCGACGACGCGGGCATCGCCACCGTTACGATCCGCGGCGAGGGCAAGCTTAATATTATCGGGACTCCTGCCATCGTCGATCTGCGACGTGCGTTCGAGCAACTGTCTGCGCAGGACGGCTTGCGCGTGGTCGTGTTGCGTGGCTCGGGCGACAATGTGTTCGTCGGAGGTGCGGACCTCAAGGAGATGAGCGCTCTGTCGGTGGAAACCGCCGCGACCTTCATCGATGGGCTGCGTAACCTGTGCGAGTCGGTGCGTCATTGCCCAGTGCCGGTCATTGCGCGCCTCGCTGGTTGGACGCTGGGCGCCGGGTTGGAATTGGCAGCGGCGTGCGATCTGCGGCTCGCCGCTAACGATGCAAAATTTGGTATGCCGGAAATCAAAGTCGGTATCCCTTCCATCATTCATGCCGCGATGCTGCCGCGGTTGATCGGCCAGGCGCGCGCGGGATGGCTGATGCTGACGGGCGAAAACATTGATGCCACTCAAGCGCTAGCGTGGGCGCTAGTGGACAGTGTCGCGACGCTAGACCGACTGGACGACGACATAGCGCATACCGCGCAACGTCTCGCATCGTACGGTCCCAGCGCGCTGCGCCAACAGAAACGTCTGCTGCGCGAGTGGCAGTCCTGCGATCTGGACACAGCGATCGCGCGCGGCGTGGGTGAATTCGCTTCAGCGTTTGCGACAGGCGAGCCCGCGCGTTACATGGCGCAATTCCTGAACCGCCCGCGCGGTGGAGCACAAACGGGTAGCTAGCCGCGATTTATCACCGCTAGAGAAGGTATGCAATGCATGCCATCATTCAATGCCGCAACGCTCGACAGCAGTCTGGCCAGGGTCGTTACACACTGGACGGGCGATGGCGGTCTGGCTCTCTACTTACACTATTGCCTCCATCTGCAGTCCGTCGCATTCCCGGGACTGGAAATATTCTGAAGCGACATGTCCGATCGCACCGGCTTACTAAACCGACCGCAAAGCGTGAGCAACATCCGATTTAAACAGAGGATGTGGTGTTGGCTTCGCTTCGCTTCGCCTTGTTGTGTCCTAGTCCAACTGCACTGAAAGAATGAATCCAGATACGCCTACCGCTCCTACCCCCGCTGCACAGTCGCGCTTCAAACGCTTCATCCAATTTCCACTGACACGTGTAGTTGTGGGCTTCTTTTGGGTGGGCGGATTCGTAGCGCTCGCCGAGCCTGTCGGGAATCTGTTGCCGCCTTCTTGGTCGGCGTACAAAGCCGTCGTGTTAGCCGTCGGTGCGTTGCTTGGCTATTACACTTACGTTCGCATTGTCGAGCAACGACAGCCGGCTGAACTACTGGGCCGAAGTGCACCGCTGGAATTGGTGGCCGGAATGATCGTCGGTGCCATCTTGTTCTCGACGACCGCCGCTATTCTGTATGCATTGGGCGCCTTATCGATGACGGGCAGGAATGATGCGGCCGTGATGCTCTTGCCGTTCACAGCCGCCATCATGGCGGGAGTTTTCGAAGAGATCCTCATGCGCGGCGTCGTATTTAGAATTGTCGAGGAATGGCTCGGGAGTGCGATTGCGATTGCCGGTTCCGCGATCCTGTTTGGCGCACTGCATATCCCGAATCCGGGAAGCAGCGCGGTCAGTGTTATTGCCATCGCGTTGGAAGCCGGTGTCATGCTCGCAGCTGCTTACATATTGACTCGCCGGCTTTGGCTGGCGATCGGCATCCATATCGCTTGGAACTTCGTTCAAGGCGGAGTGTTCGGAATCGCCACCTCCGGCGTTGCCACAACGGGATGGTTTAATTCCACATTGAGCGGCCCCGTTCTTCTCACTGGCGGTGAGTTTGGTGCAGAAGCTTCGCTCGTAGCGGTAGGAGTGTGTTTATGCGCCGGTATCGGAATGCTTCTGCTCGCGTATCGTCGTAAGCATTGGGTCCTACCGGCAGCGCGGCGATTGAAAGAAATGCCGGCGAGGTAAGACCCTCGCCGGCATATGTGGAAACATTAGAACGGACTCAAGAGCTCCATCTCGCCGATCGCGAACGAATTTGCGCGCAGCTGAAGTCCAACGACTCAAAGCGCATCGCCGAAAGTCTCTAACGCTATCCTGCGATACCGGTAATGGCTTGTCGTCGCGCGAAGGCGAAGCGTCGATCGAAGACTATAATCGCAATTGACCGCCCCCGGCCGCGTGCAACGGTTCAGGATTCCTTTCAGACTTCGAAAACAATTATATGAAGCTCATCGGTTCCTGCCACTGCTCAAATTTAAGCTACGCGCTGTTGTGGCCGGATTCCGTGCCCACCATACCCGCGCGTGTCGATGGCTGCATCTTTTGCACAGCGCACAACGCGGCCTGGACATCAAATCGGGAAGCAGAATTAATTGCAACGATCAGGACGCCCTCGCTTGTCAATCGCTATCGATTTGGAACAAAGACCGCCGACTTCTACGTGTGTACTCAATGTGGAGTTGTGCCGTGGGTGACTAGCGAGATTGAGGGCCAGCTCTATGCCGTCGTGAACGTCAACACGTTTACGAACGTGGATCGCGCATCGCTCCCCCGCTCATCGGGCAATTTCGATGGCGAAGCCGTGGGGGATCGTCTCTCAAGGCGCGCTCAGAATTGGATTCCGAATGTGACGATAGGGAGCTCAGCATCTGATTAAAACGCCCGGGACAAGCGATCCACTGTTAGAGCGTTTGTACACAATCGTGACCCCGGCCCTTCGACCTGCCCACGGCCGTAAAAGTCGCCGGTAAAAACGTTTAAGGCAGCCTCTTTTCGGCCAATCTCCATTTTTTGCTGCACTGCGTCGGTGGTAGATTCCATGCGGGTCTTCCGGTCCGCGTCGTCTTATTTGTTAGGGGTATCTATGCGTCAGTCGAAGCTCGCGTTGCTGATCGGTCTGGCCTGCGCGCCAGCCATGGCATTCGGTGCGGTGGCCGGATCCAAAGTCGACAACTTCATGCTGGCCGATCAATCGGGCATGGGTCACGAGCTGTACTACTACAGCGGCAAGTCGGCCATCGTGTTGGTCAGTTGCGCCGCGGGCGATTCGGTGTCGAACAAAGCTGCCGCGGCGCTTAAAAGCGTTCGCGAGAATTTCAAAGACAAAAACGTGTTGTTCTTGATGATCGACTCGTCGCTGAAGTCCAAGCGCGATCAATTCGTGGGTGTTCCGGGCTCCGCCGATCTGCCGGTGCTGGCCGATGAGCTGCAATTAATTGGCCGCTCGCTCGGCGTGACGACCACTGCAGAAGCCTTCGTGATCGACCCCAAGAATTGGACTGTGGCGTACCACGGTCCGATCGACGACTCGTTCGCACAATCTAAGACGAAGAACGCGAATCTCCCTGCAGCATTGAACGCAGTGCTGGCAGGCAATGCGGCGCCAGTTGTTGAAGCCAAGGTGAAAGGCACTGCCGTCGATTTTCCGGATCGTAAACAGCAAGCCGCGTTCGCCAAGATCGACTACGCAACGCAGGTTGCGCCAATCTTCGCGGACAAATGTGTTGTGTGCCATACGCAAGGCGGAATGGGGCCTTTCGCGATGAATAGTTACGACGTGATCAAAGGCTTCTCGCCGATGATTCGCGAAGTGTTGCGGACCAAGCGTATGCCTCCGTATCACTCCGACAACCACGGCTCGACATGGACGGATGACATGCGTCCGAACAACGAGCAAATCAAGACCATCGTGAATTGGATCGAAGCAGGCAGCCCGCGTGGCGCCGGTAAAGATCCACTGCCGGAAGCTGCGAAGCCGGCGCCCAAGTGGCCGATGGGTGAGCCTGATCTAGTTGTGCAGGTTCCTGCGTACGACGTGCCGGCAACCGGAATTGTCGATTATCAAGATCGATCGGTGGCCACCAATCTAACGGAAGGCAAATGGTTGAAGGCCACGGCATGGGCGAATGCCACGCCAGCTGTCCATCACGCGCTTGCAGGCTGGATTCCAAAAGTGAATGAGAACGGCAGGGGCTTCTCTTGGAATGTCGCGTTGGGCGGATATGGCCCAGGCGGCGCGCCGAATTTGACGCCTGATTCCACCGGTATCTATCTGCCACCCGGCGGATCGTTCGCCTATCAAATGCATTACACGCCGCTTGGCAAACCCACCACCGACAAGACGGAAGTGGGTTACTACTTCTATAAAGAAGAACCGAAATACATTCTTCGTCAGGCATCGATCACGGATTTTTCGATCGAGATCCCCGCGGGCAAAGACCGCCATATGGAAACGGCTTACCTCGAGTTTCCGCACGATGCGGAAGTATTCGGCGTGCAGCCACACTGCCACTCGCGATGCTATTCCACGAAGCTGCGCATTCGCTATCCGGACGGCACCGAGAAAGTGTTGCTGAATCAACCGCGCTATGATTTTTCATGGCAGCGCGAGTATCACTTCGACAACATGCTGGAAGTACCGAAGGGCTCGTTACTGATCGCGGACTATGTCTTCGACAACTCGACTGCCAACAAATCGAATCCGGATCCCAAGAAGAACGTGACCTTTGGTGAGCAGACGTCCGAGGAAATGCTATTCACCTTCGCGCGCTTTCGTTTCAAGGGTGAAACCACGACGAATCGCCACGACGAGTGGTTCAACGAGCTACAGGCTAATGTGACCTTCGGCGCGTTGGACGACAATATCGACGGCAAGTTGACCGCCGCCGAGTTCCGGAACGATCCGCGCTTCAAACCGATCGTTGGATATTTGCCGATGGTGGATGGCGATAAAGATGGCGCGTTGTCAAAAGCGGAAATGGCGAATGCCATCCAGATGATGCGCAAGATGCGTCAATCAGGCGCTGCACCGCAGCCGCCGAAGGAAGACGCAGGTACGGCTGCGATGAAGCAAGCGGCGGGCGGAAGTAGTCACTGATGCCGTCCGCGACGCGTCAGAATAGGGTTTAAATAGAAGGACGTTGGGTTACTCCAACGCTCCGCTCTTCAACCATCTGGCGCAGTCCACTCCCAATTCGTTCACAGCGCGCGCTTCATACGTAGCGCAATCAGCAGCGCTGAGCGTGTCGGACCAGCGGCCGTTCAACCCCTTGTGAATGAACACTTCGGCGCCGCCATCCCAAAACGCACCCCCAAGCGGCACGCTCTTCACTGCGTTCTGTTTCATCCACTGGAACGAACAATATTCGGTGATAGCCAGCCAGCGC
>Ga0193752_1001585_pt1 | contig 18649 bp, 18 predicted proteins | sample H1c1metaG_FD_144924 | JGI IMG/M metagenome (GOLD analysis project Ga0193752, IMG submission 144924) | Soil microbial communities from a riparian zone of the East river system, Colorado, United States - H1c1 | ecosystem: Environmental > Terrestrial > Soil > Riparian zone | place: USA: East River...
CGGAACTGTTTTCGCCGCAGCAACTGGACATCCTTCTGAATTCACCCATCACCGTTTCCGCTGGCCATTCAAATGCCGACTATCAACAGGCCAGGGCAGGCTTCGATCAGGGCATCAGAACGGTGACGCATCTTTATAATGCTATGTCGGCATTTGGCCATCGCCAACCAGGGCTTACAGGTGCCGCGCTGGAAGATGATCGCATATTCACGCCCGTTATTGCTGACGGCGTGCATTGCGACTTTGGCGCTGTTTCTATTGCCCGCAAGGTCAAGGGTGAAAAATTCCTGCTAATATCCGATGCACTCTTCCTCGGTAGGAAAGTAAAAGAATTTAAATGGGGTGCCTTTGATGCGCATCTCGAGAACGGAAAATATGTGAATTCTGAAGGCAACCTTGCGGGTGCCTCGGTCTCACTTTGCGACTGCGTTCGTAATGTGGTGGAGTTGCTAAAAGTGCCGGTAAAGGAGGCGGTGGAAATGGTTACCATCCGTCCAGCCACGGCGATCGGTATGGAAAATAAGGTGGGTATGATTAGGGTTGGTTATCCCGCGGTATTCACCGCATTCAATGATACGTTGGACAATTTTAGGGTTATTGACATGCAGTGATCCAATATTTATTGATATGAGAATTGTTATTCAAAGGGTAGTTTCCGCGGCCGTATTTGTGAATTCGAGGGTCATTGGCAGTATCAATCGTGGATTGCTGGTTTTTGTTGGCATCGAGGATGCCGACACGGATGATGACATCAGGTGGATGGTGAACAAGGTCGGCGGCATTCGCATTTTTAATGACCCTGCCGGAGTGATGAACCTTAATCTTTCGGATGTAAATGGAGAACTGCTTGTTGTGAGCCAGTTCACCCTTCATGCCAGCACGAAGAAGGGAAACCGGCCATCCTATATCCGTGCGGCTAAAAGAGAAACAGCTATTCCATTGTACGAAAAATTTTGTGCTGAACTCGAAACAGGCACCACCCTGAGGATCCAAAGAGGAGAATTTGGAGCCGACATGAAAGTAGAACTGATCAATGACGGCCCGGTAACTATACTGATCGACAGCAAAAACAGGGAATAACAGGACGGTGGCTTAGCCAGCTTTGGGCTTGTTTGCCGACAGGCTTTCAATGTAGCTTTTTACGTCTTCCGGGCTCTTATTCATTCTTGCGCTCAACCGCTCGATCAACTCTTCCTCCCGGCCCGGTTGGTACTGAAGGTCCTCATCACTAAGGGTGACATCATTCTCTTTAAGTCTTTCCTTTACCTCTTCCCAGTCTGTCTGAAGTTTAAGCAGGTTTTGCATAAAAATAATTTAAAAAAATGCTGAAATTATTGTGCCACCGCGTTTCGATGACGTAGTTATATTTGATTAACTTATATGTTGATGAAACTACTTGCGATACTGTCTATGCTACTGGTCCTGTGGCTGATCATGGCGCAGAGTTGTATGACCTTCAGGGTGAGTGATGCCGAAGCCAGACTGAGCTTTGCCAAAAAGGGGGTTACCCTGGCTGCGCATACCATCACGGTTAATAAATTTCCATTGCATTATGTGCAATCGGGCAATGATTCATTCCCAACGCTTGTATTTGTGCATGGCACACCGGGCAGTTGGAATGCGTTCCAGGATTATCTGTCAGACAGCACGCTGCTTAAGCATTTCCGGATGATATCTATTGATCGGCCGGGTTTTGGTTACAGCAATTTTGGCAAGGCGCTGCATCTCCGCCAGCAATCTGAACTGATAAAACCATTGTTTACACTGCTGGATAATCATCATCCAGTTTGGCTGGTAGGGCATTCACTTGGAGGGCCAATGATACTACAACTTGCAGCCGACAATCCTGGCATCTGTAAGGGCCTGGTGATCATCTCCGGTTCGAATGATCCATATGCAGAGAAGGCGGAAAAATGGCGGCCATACCTTTTCAAAACGCCATTGAATTACTTTATCCCCGGCGCTTTTCGTCCCTCAAATGAAGAGTTATGGTACCTTAAAAACGACCTCCTTGATTTGAAAGGCGACCTGAGAAAAGTGACCTGCCCTGTATATTTCATACATGGCCGCAAAGACACCTGGGTCCCGCCGGAAAATGTAGATTATACAAAAAGAATGCTGACGGGGGCCAGTGTCACCCATGAACTCTGGTTCCCCGATGGGAATCATTTTATCCCATGGACGAAATTTGACCAGATCCGCGACCTGCTTCTTCAGCTCAACTAAGTGTTTCTCAATCTTCGAAATCTTATAACTACCCTTTAACAAACCCTGCAGCTTGTGGCCGGTCAAATAGACAATAAAAACCAGCTATATGAACAAGCTCTATATTTTTCTCGCCGTTGCAGTACTATTTCTCGCGGGTTGTACCAAAAGGGACTATGTGATTCCCGACGAAATAGACATCCACGAATGGATGCGCTCCAGGGATGAAGGTATTGTGGCATATGTTGACTATTTCTCCGGCAACTACGTTGTGGACAATTATAATGGTTTTGCCGTGGTCACCTCCCGCGGTGGCATCACTCCTCATGAAGGAGACGCTGTGTACGCATTCTTTGGCAGCAGGGGTGTGCAGACCATCTACAATTATAATGGAGATTATTTTTCTGATGACCGGATTGTAGACACCTGGCTTACCTGGGACGATGCGATGTACCTGATCGACGATCTCGGGTCCGGACATTATTAAATTTTTTCAGACAGCATGGATTCCATGCTGTCTTTTTTATTTCGCATTATTTTTCCCCCGATCCTTGTTTAGTTTGAATGCATCGGTGATTATACAATACATTTGCTAAAGTAATTAGCAGCATGTCTTTGTATATCGCATCACTCAATTCGGGAAGCAATGGAAATTGCTATTATGTCGGCAACGATGAGCACGCGGTTCTTGTTGATGCGGGGCTGTCCTGCAGGGAGTTTGAGAAACGTATGTTGAGACTCGGGTTGGATGTTGGCAGGATCCGGGCTATTCTTATCTCGCACGAACATTCAGATCATATTTTTGGACTTCAGACCCTCTCAAAAAAGTATCAGCTCCCGGTTTACATTACTGCCCCGACCTGTGCCGGCGGCGGTTTACAAATTCCATCGCATCTTATCAGGGAATTTAGTCCTCACCAGGAAATTCAGTTTGGCAATATTTCGGTGCTGGCCTTTCCAAAATTTCATGATGCCTGCGATCCGCATAGCTTTTTGGTGAGGTCGGCAACGGTAACTATTGGCGTGTTTACGGATATTGGCCGGGTTTGCCAGACACTGATCGATCACTTCAAACTCTGTAACGCTGCCTTTCTGGAGGCGAATTATGATGAGGAAATGCTGGCTAAAGGCAGGTACCCTCATTATCTGAAGAACCGCATCAAGGGAGGGAAGGGACACCTTTCTAACCTGCAGGCCCTTGAGCTCTTCCTGGCCCACAGGCCGGCTTTTATGAGTCATTTGGTGCTTTCACATCTTTCCAAAGAGAACAACCATCCGGAGTTGGTTCAGCAACTGTTCATGCAGCATGCAGGTTGTGCCGAGATCATCGTGGCATCACGGCACGAAGAAACTGCCCTTTTTAAAATCGATCACACCAGTTCACTTCCATTCATATCTCCCAAACCCCGCAGAAACCGTCAGCTCACTCTGTTCTGATCTCATCCATTTCGATCTGGACTCAGCTCCTGTAAGGGCGGCCTGCGCGTGATGGCCTCCCAGTTGAAAGTAATGATAGACACGAGCATGAGGCCATAACCGGCTACCTGGATCCAGGTGATCCTTTCGTGGAAATAAATCACTGCTATCAGGAATCCAACCAAAGGGTTTATGTAGATGAGTATGCCAGTTGTTGATGACTTTAATCCCTGCAGTGCATAAAGATTGAGGAGCAGAGGGATGATCGTGAACAACAAGGCGATTGTGATAATGAGGAGGTAAAAAATTGGCTGCGAGGGCACGGGTCCATGTGCCGTGGGGTAGAACCAGACGAGGATCAGTGCGGAGCAGATGATTTGCACCATCAGTACGGACACCTTGTCTACCTCAGGATATTTTGGCTGGGCCACCTGGTAAAATGCATAACTGAGGGCCACAAGCACACTGAAAAGCAGGTCAGACAGGCTACCCGCGGCCAGGATGGCGCAGCTGATTATGCTGATGGATATGGCCATCTTCTGCAGAAAGGAAAGGCTTTCTTTTAGGATCAGGGCAGCGAGAAGGGCCGTCAGGATTGGGCATACGAGGTAGGCGAAGGAAGCCGCATTCACCGAAATATGATTCATCACAAAAATGAAAAGATACCAGTTTGCAGTAAGCAGTATTCCCCCGGCAACAATCTGCCAGATTAGTCTTCTTTTTCTTCCAGGGTCGAGCGCAGCAACAAAATGAACGCTGGCCAGAAATTGTTTTCTCCTGAATGCAAGCACGGAAAGGATCAGTATCACCACAGAGGCGAAGACCCGGTAAAAGAGAATATCTATTGAAGCGTAGTGGTCGAGCGGTTTCAGTACGAAACTAAAGAAACCCCAGATAAAGAAAGCTGAAATGCCGGCTGCGTAATATCGATATGATTTCATTGGAAGATCCCTGAATAAAAAAAAGCCAGTCTTTTAAACTGGCTATTTAAAATCTTTTCCTTTTAACTCAGATCTTCTCCGAAAGTTCTTTACCAGCTTTGAACTTCGCAACTTTCTTGGCTTTGATCTTAATAGTTGCTCCAGTCTGAGGATTCCGACCGTTACGGGCAGCGCGTTTCGTTACTGAGAATGTTCCAAAGCCCACCAGGGTCACTTTGTTTCCTTTCTTCAATGTCTTGGCAATAGTGTCAGTAAATGAATCCAGGGCAAGACCAGCTTCTTTCTTGGAAATGCCTGCATCTTCTGCAATTTTTTCAATGAGTTCTGCTTTATTCATTGGTGAATATATTTAGGTGAGTGGCGAAGATAAGCGCAAAGACCTTGTGGATACAGGTTTTGCGGAAAATCTTTTTTTGAGGATGCCACCAACCGCGGCACCTGAGCAGGTTATCGCTTCCCTGATTTTCGGTAATTCACCTCCGGCTGTATCAGTAAGGGCCTCAGAGATTGGCCTTCCAATTCTGAAACCAGCTTTCCCAGGGAAGGACTGAAATTTCAAATGATCACCGCTATAGTGCTGAATCTCAGGGCCGCCGCTTATGGCACAGGTTTGGAAATAACGTATATGGTTTTTAATAGGATAATGAATTTTAAGACACTCCGGACTGGATTTTTATCCGGTCCTTTTTTTGTCACATCTTCACCGCCATGACATATCTGGTGATCATTATGGTGGCCCTGCTCAGCGTGTGGCTGGGCAAACTCTCGTTGGCCGGGGGCCTCACCGCGGTCACACTGGGTGCATTGATCTTCCTGGGGACCGGCGTGGAGGGTTTAACCTATATCGGAATCTTCTTTGTGGCCGGTGTTATTGCCACAGTTTATAGCCGCTCAAAAATCAGGATTCGCTCCGGCGAGCCTGACCTGCCCAGAACAACATCTCAGGTCCTGGCAAATGGGGGTTTGGCCTCACTGTTATCTCTATGCGCAATCTTCTTTCCTGAGGCAAAGGATTTACTTGTGTTTTTGATTGCCTGTTCCCTGTCGTCCGCCATTGCTGACACACTATCTTCAGAACTCGGGGTAATATACGGAAGCCGGCACTATCATAGTCTGACCTTTAAGAAAGATGCCCGCGGAGCAGACGGTGTGATCAGTGCAGAAGGGACGCTGATTGGCGTTGGGGCCGGCCTGCTGATCGCGCTTCCGTATCAATTTTTGTTTTACAGAGATTTCCCCTTCTGGATGGTGGTTGTAGCAGGAGCCGCAGGAAATTATGCCGACTCCGTAATGGGAGCCTTGCTTGAACGTAAGGGTATCATCGGCAACAACACTGTAAACTTTCTTAACACCTGTACGGGTGCTGCTGTGGGCTATGCCCTGAGTATGCTGGCGAAATAACTAATCAGTATTGTCTTTAGGTTGTGCCGCGGTTCCGGCTAATTCGGAATCTTCCGCCGGGTCGCGCGGGGCCGGGCTGTCGGCACGGCCTTCCCCTTCTTCTGTCACTTTATCTGTAGACACAGAAGTCCCGCTTTCGTTTAAAATGAATTCACCATCCTGATTGTCGGCCAGTCCTTTTTTCTTATCCATCCTGGGTGTTTTATCAACAGATACAATTAATGAGCCAATCAGCCATTCTCCATTCGTTCACGAATTGTCTGCTTTCCCACCGAAGGGTCCATGAATTGCAAGGACAGGGCATATGAACGATGAATACGTAGGCTATGTAGGTATCTTTGCGGGAGTCTGCACTGCCGCATCCATGCTGCCACAATTAATCAAGATTATACGCGACAGGAAGGCAGGAGAGATATCATACCTGATGTTGATCATTTTGTTGTCCGGCCTAGCTGGCTGGATTGTATATGGGTTTATGAAAGAAGATTACCCGATACTTGTCACCAATAGTTTCTCTTTCCTGGTGAATGTCCTGATCGTCATATTCACCGTCAAATACAAAGCAGCACCGGAGGGAGCCTGAGTTTTCCGACCGCGTTAAGGGTTATATTTGGAAATTTAGAGCGCATATGAAACAAAAGCCGAAAGAGAGCCTGGATATGATCAACGCGGTGCTGGAGGACTGCATTCTTGCTTACCCGGTTTCCTCATTTGTCATCAGTTTGTACAAGCATTACCTGAAATGGGGCACCCTCAGTAAAAAACAGTTGCAGGGATTGTACGACAAGGCCAGCGCCATCGAAGGAATTGCCCCGGGGAAGCTGGCTGCGCTTGAAGTGATCCTGAAGCGAATGCCCACCAAGCAATCCAAGGCACTTCCGGAATCCAAACCTCTGTTCCAGAAAGACGAGAAAACGGGTGCCATATTAGAACAGCTGCTAGCCCGCTATCCTTCGCACAAACAGGGTTTGATGCTCTATTCCAAATACCTGAACAATCAATTGTTCACCACGGCTGAACTCGCCGACCTGAAAAGATTCCAGCAATTGCTCGACAAAAAGGGCTGAACGATGTAGAAAAAAGAACGGTTGTGAAATTTGCTCCCACAACCGTGTTAATATTCGGTAGACCTTAATATTCTGGATTCTGCGGCAATGCGTTGCCCAGATCGATCTCTCTCTGTGGGATTGGAAAAAGCAAGAAGTCATTAACACCCACTGCTGCGCCATCCAATGCCAGATTCAGTCTTTTGGCAGTCAAAAACCATTCCCCTTCGAACGCCAGTTCGAGATGCCGTTCGTTTATTATGTCGTCTAGTGATACTTCAGTCGTGAAGGGATTTGCACCAGACCGCTCACGAACCAGGTTTACATCGTCAAGCGCACTATTACCGGCACGTTTATTCGCTTCTGCGCGGGTCAAATACATTTCCGCCAGCCTGAAGATGGGTATCACCTTATACAGGTCCCTCCACTTGGAAGTGAGTTGTCCTGTAAATCCCGATAGACTGCTTCCTTCGTAAAAAAACAATCCGCGCTGATCGTCTGGATTGTCAGCCAATATTCCGGCAATATAATCTTCGCTCACCTGGATCTCACCACGACCGACAGGGTCGCCGGAATAGAAAGCCGTGATGCCATCATCCGTAACTCCGCTATTACTTTGACTGGTTTGCTGGATGGCGAAAATGTCTTCGGGTGAGTTTGAGGCATTGTTGAATTCCTTATCAAAGGATCCCGTTAATTCAAAGAAGCCACTTTCGATTACTTCGTTCGCCGCTTCCCCGGCCTGTTGGTATTCTTCCATTGACAAATACACTCTTGACAATAAGGCCAGTACCGCCCATTTGTTTGCCCTGAAGTCATCGGATTCTTCACCCAGCTTCGCAAGGGCGTCGTTGGCGTCACTAAGCACCTGGTCATAGACTTGCTGAACAGTTGCCCGGGGCAATTTGTCCCTTGTTGGATCATAGCCGGCAACCGGTTCGAGAATGATTGGAACGCCGGGGCTCGAAGGATCGTCCGTGTAAGCCTTGCCGAAAAGATTTACCAGTTCATAGTAAAGCAGTGCCCTGATGAATTCCGCCTCTCCCAATACCTGGTCTCTTTCCTCTTCATCAATCAGGTCGATCTTGCTGATCGCGAGGTTTACTCCATTGATGGCCTGGTAGGAACCGCCCCACATACTATACACCGCACCACTGTTGGCGGTCTGGCTTTTGTCGATTACGTCTCCATAGCTTTCGAAGGTGCCCACAAAATTCAATTCACCATCGCTGAAAAGTAATTCTGTCAGGGTGTTGAATTTCTCCCCAAAGGTGTTGCCATTTTGCAAATTGGAGTAAGCGCCGAATACGAGCGCCTTCACATCATCAGCAGTGGTGATCTGCGCCGGAGTGAGCTCATTCTGCGGCTTGACGTCGAGTTTTTTATTGCAACTGATCGCAACAGCCAGCAATAAAGTCAGAGAAGTTATTTTGATAAATCGCATAATTCAGATTTAATTGAATGGGTTATTCTTAGAATCTCAGATTTAGTCCAATTGATAATGTTTTTGGCTGCGGAATGGTATAGAAATCAATGTTCGACGCAATGTTTGGCACTGTTGATCCTCCGACACCCTGCGTGTTGACCTCAGGATCGCCATTGTAATCTGTTTTTAGCCAAAGGTTCTGACCGGAGACAAAGATCCTCGCACCCTTTATCCTTAGGGAGTTTGCTATCTGCTGCGGAAGGTTGTATCCAAGGGTCAGCTGCCTCAAACGAATATAGGAACCGTCATAGAGCCAACGGGATGCCGTGCGCGCACCGGAACCGTAGTTCCAGCCCGTGCGTGGAACGTTGGTAATGTCACCAGGCTGTGACCAGCCATCCAGAATGTCAATAGTCTGGTTGTCGAAGCCACCCGCAAATCCTGCCGTCATGTAATTACCTCCAGAGTTGAAGATGTCGGCACCCTGAACAAATGTGAAGAAGACGTTCAGGTCAATTCCTTTGTAGGAGAAAGTATTCGTCCACCCGCCGGTGAAGTCGGGGTTGGGGTCACCAACAACCATTCTGGGAGCGGCATTGTAATCCTCCGTGGGTTTACCATCTTCGCCCTGGTATTGTGCTTCCCCTGTTTCAGGATTCACACCCACAAACTTCCGCATGTAGAAGACGCCGATGGGCTCTCCTTCGACGGCTCTTGAAATAGAACCCTGTTCGCCGTCGACTATTTCGCCATTCAGGTTACCCACTTTATTCCTGTTAAAGGCGATGTTGAATGAGGAAGTCCATTTGAAATCGGTCTGGTCAAAGATCCTGCCGGTAAGGGAGATCTCAAGACCCTTGTTTGTCATTGCACCCAGGTTGCGGTAGATGATGTTGGAAATAGTTGGATCGTCAAAATAACCATTGGTGGCTGGTACGTTGACAGCCAGCAACAGATCTGTTGTCTTTTTGCTGTACACATCAATTTCGCCGGTCAGGCGGTTGTTGAATAAACCGAATTCAACACCGATGTCGGCCTGGGAAGTCTTTTCCCATTTGAGTGTGCTGTCACCAAGTATTCTTGGGACGTAACCGGGAAGACTGGGATAGTTGGAGACAGAAAAACGATCATAGAACTGGTTGGCACCAATTTCCGCATTACCGGTCTGACCATAGCTAGCCCTTAATTTAAGACTGCTGATCACATTTGAATTCTTCAGGAATTCTTCTTCGGATAATACCCAGCCCGCTGACACGGCAGGAAAATATCCATATCTGTTGGCTGGGCCAAATCTCGATGAACCATCGGCCCTGATGCTGAAACTGAGTAAGTATTTGTCTCTGAAACTAAAATTGGGTCTGAGGAAGTAGGAGAGGAACGTGTACCGGGAATTGCCACTGCTGGCGAAGGTAACATTGGTGGACCCTGAAAGATTTTTCACCGCCGCCGAAGGATATTCTTCAGCCTGAATGTTGGAAGTGACCAGGTCATTTTGCAGATAGCTCATACCAAGCAACACCGACAGGTTGATGTCGTCGCTGATCTTCGGAGTATAGGTGAAATAGTTATTGGTATTAAATGACACGTTCTGAGACGTAATATTCTGACCCTTGCCAATTCCCTGGCCATCCTGTGTTCTTTTATCGGCAAATGTTTGTTCGGTCATGTTCAGCACATCAGATCCGAATTCAGAACGGAATGAAAGCGAAGGGAGGATGTTGTAGTTGGCGAACAAATTACCTACAGTACGAAAGGTGACCTGGTTGTCGTTGTTGTATTGGGCATCGAAGAGACCACTGGGATAAAGCGTATTTTCATTCAGTTCACCAGTTTCGGGATCCCTGAACGGGGAAATAGGAACCTGGGCCGCCAGCTGTCCCGGAGTGGAGAAGGCATTGTCGTTGGTTACCCTGTCGAGCTGCGAGCGGGTCACCGTAAGGTTCATGCCTACCGTAACCTTGTCGGTCAGGTTGTGTTCAAGATTCAGCCTGCCGCCGTATCTTTTAAATCGGTTTACTACAACAATGGCTTCCTGGTCGTTGTAAAATCCGGATACATAAAAACGAGTACGGGCATTACCGCCCCTTACAGATAGATCGATTTGCGAGGACATCGCATTTTTCCTGAACTGGGCGTCTTCCCAGTTGGAATTGATCTCGGCATTTTCATAGTCTGTGCCGAGTGAGAGTTCGTCGAGAACGCCATTGTAGAAATCATTGTAATAATCTACGGCATCCTGCTCCGTGTCAAAGGGACCAGCATCCTGATCATTTGTGAAATCGTAGTGAGCATCGTTCAATGCAGCAGTCCTGATGGCCTGCACATATTGCCTGGCATCGAGGAACTTTCTTTTTTTGGTGGGGTTGGAAGAACCAAAGACAGTATTCAATTCAACAACGGTCTTATCATTCCTGGTACCTTTTTTAGTCGTGATCAGCACAACACCGTTAGAAGCACGGGCACCATAAATAGCTGCAGCGGCCGCATCTTTTAGTACATCAATGGACTCAATGTCATTAGGATTGAGGTCGATCAACGGGTTGGTCGGTTCATTGGTTTCATCTGACTGGCTTGCGGTGGTCAGTGGAATTCCGTCAACCACATAAAGCGGCTGGCTACTGGCATTTATCGAAGAAGTACCGCGGATCCTCACTTTGATACCCTGGCCAACCTTGCCGCTGCTGTTGTCGATCACCACACCTGCAGACTTACCCTGCATGGCAGACTCGAAACTCTGGACGGGTTGGTTTTCGACTTCCTTTGCGGTAATCCGGCTGATGGCTCCTGTTACCGTTTTTTTGGAAGACTGTCCATAACCCACCACAACTACTTCGCTGAGTTTGCTTTCATCTTTTTTCAGCACCGCTGTTACGGTTCCACTTGTAAGGGGGAAGTTCAGGGGCTGGTATCCGATGGATGAAATGTCCAGCACCTTGGTGCCTTCGGGAGCATTTATAGAGAAAGCACCTGTTTCATCGCTTACTACCGCTACATTAGATCCCCGGGCCTGAACGGTGGCTCCGATAACGGGACCTCCATTCTGATCCTTTACTGTTCCTGTGATAACTGACTGTTGGGAAAAAACGACATTCGAGAGCCCCGTAATGAGGGCGAAGAGAACGAGAAAATTTCGCATAGTTGGGTTATTAGATTCTCATGAAAATCCACGGTCAATGGACAAGAATTCAAGGACTCACGCTGCTTTAACGTTAAATTTTTCCAAACACAGACGGTCTTCTGAAAATAACAAAAGTTGCAACAGGCGGGTTTATTCTTCCGGTCAATCCATAGCACACTGTGACGAATGGCGATCCTGAGTTTTGAACGGCCGCTAAATCGTGTCAGAGGCAAAGTACTGGTTGAGCTGGTTCTGCTTTATCAACGCCGTGGCATCAGTATTGAATAGCGTGTTGAGATTTGCCCCCAATCGCGGCCTGTACGTAACAAGGAAAAAACACTGGTGATCTGCTCGTATTCACCGATCCCGGCCAGAACGGCAGGTTTCAAACCCTAAAAACCGTGATCAGCAAATTCCCGGGTGTCCACGGGATGGCCATCAGGGAAGAGTGGATCTACCTCTGTTCTACGGCCACCTTCGACTTCTCCATTCAGGAAACCGTATCCAAACCAGTGCTCTGACTTATATAATTTGATCCATGTAGAAAATCACCGCCACTTCGGCTTTTTCCCGGCGCTGTACTGTGGATGGGTATAGTTCAGCCCTTAAACTCGAATACAGTGCCGCACAATGTTTGATTGCTTTTTGCAATGAAATTCTGTCGTATTCAGGAACAGACGTTTTCAACCGTTGAAGGTCCGATTTGCTCAAAAGCATTTCAACCTTGCGTACGCCTTTGGGAAGATTTCCTGACTTGATCAGTGACAAGGGTCCCAGGACCTGCATCCTGATGAAGCTGATTGTATCAAACGCTTCAAAATATTCCCCGCGCCCGATCTTTGTCAGAACATAATGTGTCCATATCCAGAAACGATCCTCTATCCATTGGTAGTCCGGCATCGGAAACGATGCCCGCGATGAATTGATGATATGCTCAAGCCGACGGCTGGGGTCATACAAAATCACCGGGTTCTCTACCCGCGTTTCAAATTCATCCGGCACGAGAAATTTGATATCAACATGAAGCAGCGGATCTTCATACAGACAGATCAGCAATCGCGGTTCGCCAACATGCTCCCCGGTAAAGCCTGCCAGAAGATTTCCGAATCTGCCGGCATACTCAAGCATCTTAGAAGGATCACCGCTGATCCTGTTTTCAGTGACCAGGATGAGATCCAGGTCGGAGTACCTGTCCAGTTCATTTGACAACCAAGAGCCGCCGACAGCCAAACCCACAATTGAATCGTCATTCAGCATTGTCTTGACTATTCTATCTGCAAATTCTTTTTGCATCATCCTGTATTTTTTATCAGTTCAGCAGGCAAAGTTGCAAAACGATTCCGAGAATAAAATTTGCCGTTTGACGGTTTAACTATTACTTGCCCGTTTGGGATAGTATTATGAATCGATTACTTGTTTCCGGGATCTGTATGTTTGGTTTTTTTCTGTTTTCGTTGGCAGGTAAAATAACGGAAGATCTGCATCCATTTAATATTTCCGGTGCCGCCCAGGGGACTACCTATCGGGTAACCTATTATTCGTCAAATGCAGCTGTTACTAAAACACAGTTTGATCAACTGCTTGACAAGATAGACAGTTCTCTCTCTGTTTATAAACCCTATTCGCTTATCAGCCGATTCAACAATAGTGAGAAGGGTGTGTTAATGGATGTTCACTTACAAACTGTGGTAAGCCGCGCCCTGGCAATCTCTGCAAGCACAAAAGGAATTTCAGACATCACCGTCATGCCACTGATGGAAGCCTGGGGTTTTGGAGTTAACGGCAGCGTAGGCGATCCCGATTCGGCGGCCATTCGAAAACTACTTCCAACCATCGGGTACAGGAATCTCAGGATAAAAGGGGAGAGGCTAATCAAAAAGAAAAAAGGCGTGAGGATCGACGTCAATGGAATTGCGCAGGGATATGCCGTAGACCTGATGGCTCATTTACTCGAGCAGCGTGGAGTAGTCAACTACCTGGTTGAACTCGGTGGTGAAATAAGAATTCGCGGGAAAAAATATCCGGGTTCCATCCCGATGAAGATCGGACTGGAAGCTCCGGGCGACGAAAATTCTGAATTACCGGTCATCCACCAAATCATATCGATAGATTCGGGAGCCATTACTACCTCGGGTAACTATCGCAGGTACATCCAGTTGAAGAACGGTAAAAAAGTACAACACCTGATCAATCCGTTCACGGGTTATCCTTTTTTCAATGAACTGATCAGTGTCACCGTGTGGGCATCCGATGCCATCACAGCTGATGGCTATGACAATGCGTTCATGGGTATGGGCCTGCATGATGCCCTTGAATTTTTGAGCCGACACCGGGAATTGCAGGCATATTTCCTTTACCAGGATAGGGACAAGACGGTGAAAGACACGGCTACTACCGGGTTTCCGGTACGAACCATAGACTAACGGTTAAGAGCCATTCCTGATTTATTTCATATCCTGCCCGGAGAATGAGTAGGGGGCAGCGGAATCGGCGGTTCCTCTTTTCCTGTCCGCAACGGAGGACATTCCAAATTCAATTGTTGATCCCTCGGTAAGGGTCTTGTGGCTGATCCAGTTCCTTGGCCATTCTGCCCCGTTTAGTTTGAAACTTTTCACGTAGCGGTGTTCCGCATCATTTGCAGGAGCATTAATGACTATTTTCTTTCCATTATCCAACGAAACCGTAATTTTTTTGAATAACGGAGCACCAAGGACATATTGATCGCTTGCGGGTGTCACGGGGTAGAATCCCATCGAGGAAAAAATATACCAGGCCGAAGTCTGTCCATTGTCTTCATCTCCGCAATATCCATCGGGGGTTGGTTTGTACAGGCGGTCCATCACTTCCCGGACCCAGTATTGAGTCTTCCAGGGTTCACCGGCATAATTGTACAGGTAAATCATGTGCTGTATAGGCTGGTTGCCATGGGCGTAATTGCCCATATTAGCGATCTGCATTTCCCTGATCTCGTGAATAGTAAACTTGTAGTAACTGTTGTCAAAAATTGGTGGTACGATAAAAACCGAATCGAGCATCTTCACAAACTCCTTCTTTCCTCCCATCAACCCTATAAGCCCTTTCATGTCGTGGAACACCGACCAGGTGTAGTGCCAGCTGTTTCCCTCGGTAAATGCATCTCCCCATTTGAATGGATTGAACGGCGATTGAAAGCTGCCATCCTTGTTTCTTCCCCGCATGAGTTTGGAGCTTGAATCGAAGACATTGTGATAATTCTGACAGCGTTTGGCAAATAAATCAATTTCCGCCTTCGGACGCTTGAGCTTTTTGGCCAGTTGCCAGGCAGCATAATCATCATATGCATACTCCAGTGTGCGGGCCGTATTTTCATTGATGTTTACGTCATATGGAATGTAGCCAAGTTCATTGTAGTATTTATAGCCCTTTCGTCCCACAGAACTGACGGGTCCTTCATTTTCCGAACTCTTCACGATTCCTTCATAAAGTTTGTTGATATCGTATTTACCGGGGTTCTTTAGCCAGGCTTCTGCAATGATGGACGCAGAGTTGGATCCAATCATGCAGTCCCTGTGACCTGGACTCGCCCATTCAGGCAACCAGCCACTTTCATTGTAAGCATTGACTAACCCTTCCTGTATGTGTTGACTGAGTTCCGGTTCAACCAGGTTAAACAAAGGGAACACCGCGCGGAAGGTGTCCCAAAAACCATTGTCTGTAAACATGTATCCGGGTAGCACTTTGCCATTATAGGGACTGTAATGAACGATCTTGCCAGCATTGTCGTGCTCATAGAACTTTCTCGGGAAGAGCATGGTTCTGTAGAGGCAGGAGTAAAAAGTTTTCAGTTGTTCCTCGGTACCTCCTTCAGCCCTGATCCTGCTCAGTGAACTGTTCCATATTTTTTTTGCTGCATTGCGTGTGGTCTCAAAACTGTTGTTGCCGATCTCTTGGAGATTGAGCACTGCCTGTTCATTACTGATGAATGAAGATGCCACACTTGCGCCTACTTTTTCTCCTTTATGCGTATTGAAGCGTATCAAAGCTCCGGAATGTGGTGCCTTTACTGAGGTGCCTGTCTGGATTGTTGAATCAGACCATACTGCTGCGGAACTGAACGGCTTGTCGAAATGTATGACGAAGTAATTTTTGAAATTCTCCGGAGTACCTCCGCTGTTGCGTGTGGAATACCCACTCACGGTGCGATTTGCTGTGTCAATACTTACTTCTGAGCCTTTGTCGAAGGCATCGATGATCACAAACGAGGAGTCGGTTTGCGGAAATGTAAAACGAAACTGTGCCGCTCTTTCTGTAGGCGTGAGCTCTGCAGTCACATCATAATCCGCAAGATAAACACTGTAGTAATAAGGCCTGGCTGTTTCTGATTTATGCGAAAACCAGCTTGCTCTTTTTTGTTCCTGCAGTTCCGGCTTGCCGGTTACAGGCATGATGGAAAACTGGCCATAGTCGTTGATCCACGGGCTCGGTTGGTGGGTTTGCCGGAAGCCAACGATCTTGTTGGAAGGATAGGTGTATGCCCAGCCATCACCCATTTTGCCCGTCTGAGGCATCCATGCGTTCATACCCCAGGGTAGGGATATCGAGGGGTAGGTGTTGCCGTTGGAAAGATCCTGTTTCGAATCCGTTCCCATCAGCGGATTGACGAGATCAGCAGGAGAGAAGGGAGTTTGCGAATTGGTGCGTGATATAATTAATAGACAGATCAGCGCTGCACGATACTTTATCATCATTAGGACAGTTATTTATTTTCCGGTAAGGATCTTTAGCATAGTTGTGTCCGGGACAATATTTTCATCAACCACACCGAAGGATCCTGATTTGTAATTCCAGTTGGCATAGGCTATGCCGTTTTTGTCAAAGATCGCCACCATATCCCTGTACCACCTCATCTTTGAATCCCGGGGTGAATTCTCGATGACCCCAAATTCGCCGCAATATAATGGAAGATGCAGACTGTCGGCCAGGTGAATCGGTTTTGCCATCATGGCTTGTAGGGTGTCTTTATTGTATACCATTTTCTCTTCTTCGGTTTTGCCGTCAACAACCACCTGACCAGGATACTGCACCTTTCCTTTAAAATCTTTCAGGTCGGTCCATGGAGCCTGGAAATGCGTCAGGTGAAAGGGCTCATAGAAATGAAAACTCAACAGAATATTCGGGTCGTTGGGTGGAATCCTGAGTTCATCAAAGGTTTTGGCTGACTGCCATTTGTTTGAACCGATAACCAGGGTTCGTTTTGGCTCCCAGCTTCTGATGGAATCTGCCACGCGGGACAGTAAGCGGTTCCATTCCTCTGCGCTGTCGGCCACAGGTTCATTCATGAATTCGTAGGCCACCATAGTGTTGGGCCATTTCCTCACATGGATCGAAAGGTCTTTCCAGAGCTGGATGAAATGATCCTGCGCTTTTGGATCCGTCCACAAGGGTCTGCGCTTTTCATTGAAATGATGGGAGCGGAGTATGTGAAGATCGAGTATCACTTTGAGGTTGGCCTTGTTGCACCAGCTCATACAGTTTTCGAGCAACTGCAAGGCGTCCTCGAATCTACGGCCGGTGCTGTCCCAAAGTTGCATTTCATCAACCGGCAACCGGATGTGGTCAAAGCCCGCGGAATCTATGAACCGGATGTCGGCCTCTGTAAAGAATCGTGCGCGTTCCTCTCCTCGTCTTTCGCTCTGCGATAGCCAATGGGCGATGTTGGTTCCTCTTTTTACAAGAAATCGTGTGGACGCAGTATCACTGGTTCCTGCGGCAGTGTCGTTTTTCTTGTCATTCGTTCCGCAGGAAGCCAATAGAAAAAGGATCATCGAGATCCATTGAATCTTATTCATATCGGAGAGTCGTAGTTGATGATCTGCAAAGCAAGCGCTCTTAAGTCTGTTTCTTTGGAGAATAAAAGTAAAACAAAACAAACTATCCCGGTGCTGTCAATGTCTGATCCGGATGGTAAGCGCGTTGGCGGGATTCCTGATCATCAGCTGATTGATGTCGTCCTCTGTGAATTCATTGACACTGAGGGCTGGCTTTATGTGTTTGAAGATATCGGTATACCCACGAATTTCTCCGCCGTTGACTTCACCGGGACGATACCAGCCGGCATCATGACTGATCAGCACCTTATGCAGCCATCCGTTTGCCTTCAGAAAAACCAGTTTACGAACATAGTCTTCGTAGTCACCAGTCATTCCATCAAGACTAACCCAGGCACCAGTCTTTAATGCCACCAGGTATTGTTGCTGATCTTTTTCGGCTTGTGCATGGACCCAGACAAAGGCTTGAGGAGAAACATTTTCACGGATCAGCAGGTCGATTTGTTCAAGGGCCGGGGCGGCTTTTCCCGTATGCGAGTAAATGGTTAATCCTGTTTGCTTATGCGTTTTGCCTGCGGCGCGGATTAGTTTCCGGTGAACGGCTGAGAGTCCTTTCTCGTCAGCATCGACCCCTATTTTGATAAAGCCGGGTTTTATTCCTGTCTGACCGATGCCGTTTTTGTATTCGGCGGTCCACGCCGAAGCAAGTTCATCTTCACTCGCATTTAATGCGTGAGCGGGAAGGTATTTATTCTGAACTGCCCCATAATATCCGGTGTTGGTGACGAACCGGATACCGGTCTGGCTGCTAAGCGACCGCAACAACAATGGATCCCGGCCCAGGTAGGCCGGCGTACACTCCACAAAGGAACGGACTCCTTGTTTCTTGGCTTCGAGCAGGTAGGGTAAGACCCTTGCGGCAACGGCATCCCTGTTCCACCTCTTGTCGGTGATCCTGTCGGCACCGATAAAGTCGACGAGTATGTGTTCATGCGCCAGTGTGATGCCGAGTTCATCGGGACGGATCGGGCCGGTGACCGTCATGACGGCACCCTCTGAAGAAAACAAAGAGGGTAGCATGCTGCCGGTAGCCCGGATTAGAAACTGTTTCCTGCTGATGGCGGCCATAAACCAAAAATTAAAAATACAAAATTAAAAAATGTCTGTGTTTTTGATGGTAGTTGATTTCACGCAAAGACGCAGCAATATTTGTTTCACGCAAAGGCGCAAGGGAAACGCAAAGTCGCAATAAATACTGATCCCTTCGCGTCTCCGCGTCGCAACGCGCT
>Ga0193752_1001586_pt1 | contig 18644 bp, 19 predicted proteins | sample H1c1metaG_FD_144924 | JGI IMG/M metagenome (GOLD analysis project Ga0193752, IMG submission 144924) | Soil microbial communities from a riparian zone of the East river system, Colorado, United States - H1c1 | ecosystem: Environmental > Terrestrial > Soil > Riparian zone | place: USA: East River...
GGTGGTGGGCGACGTGATGCTCGACCGCTACTGGTTCGGCGACGTGTCGCGCATTTCGCCCGAAGCGCCGGTTCCTGTCGTCTTGATAAACAAGGAAGATGAACGGCTGGGTGGCGCGGCGAACGTCGCCTGGAACTGCAAGGACCTCGGCGCGCGCACGCGGCTGCTCTCGGTAGTCGGGCGCGACGAGCCCGGCGCGAAGCTGGCGAAGCTCCTCAAGCAGAAGGGAATCGACGCCAGCCTGCACCGCGACGCCAAGCTCGACACCACGCTCAAGCTGCGCGTGATCGGCCGGCGCCAGCAGCTCCTGCGCATCGACTTCGAGACGCCGCCGTCGCGCGAGGTGCTCGCCACCAAGCTGCAGGAGTTCAAGCAGGCGCTGTCCGACTGCGACGTCGTCATCCTGTCCGACTACGGCAAGGGCGGGCTCGCCCACATCGCCGAGATGATCCGCAGCGCGCGTCGCGCCCGCAGGCGCGTGCTGGTCGACCCCAAGGGCGACGACTACGCGCGCTACAAGGGCGCCAGCGTCATCACGCCGAACGTCGCCGAGCTGCGCGAGGTGGTCGGCCGCTGGCGGGACGAGACGGACCTGCGGCAGCGCGCCGAGGCGCTGCGCGGCAAGCTCGGCCTGGAGGCGCTGCTCCTCACGCGCGGCGAGGAAGGGATGACGCTGTTCACGCAGCGCAAGCCGTTTACCATCAAGGCCGAGGCGCGCGAAGTGTTCGACGTCACCGGCGCGGGCGACACCGTGATCGCGGCGCTCGCCGTGATGCTGGGCGCCGGCGCAAGCCTGGAGAACGCCGTGCGCATCGCGAACCGCGCCGCGGGCATCGTGGTCGGCAAGCTGGGTACGGCGACCGCCACGTCCGCCGAGCTGTTCGGCGAATCTTCCAAGAGGGCCTGACTTGTACTACATCGTCACCGGCGCGGCGGGGTTCATCGGCTCGAAGCTGGTCGAAGCGCTCAACCGGCGCGGCATCACCCAGATCATCGCGGTCGACAGCCTGAAGCAGGGCGACAAGTTCCGCAACCTCGCGAAGTGCGAGATCGCCGACTACCTCGACCAGTCGGAGCTGCTGCAGTCCCTCGAGAGCCTGGAAGGCTCGGTGGAGGCGGTGCTTCATCAGGGCGCGTGCTCGGACACAACCGAGACGGACGGCCATTTCGTGATGAGCACCAACTACAGCTACTCGAAGCAGCTGCTGGAGTGGTGCCAGGACGAGGAGATTGCGTTCCTCTACGCCTCCTCGGCGGCGGTCTACGGCGACAGCCAGGAGTTCCGCGAGGAGCGGCGCTGTGAGCGCCCGCTCAATCTCTACGCGTACTCGAAGTTCCTCTTCGACCAGATCGTGCGGCAGATGCTCAACGCTCGCACGGCGCAGGTGGCCGGTCCCTGCGGGCTCTATGTGTACGGGCCCAATGAACAGCATAAAGTCTATGGCTCGGATATGCGGTCGGTGGCCTACCAGGCGTTCCATCAGTTCAAGGCCGAAGGCAAGGTGAAGCTGTTTGTCGGCAGCGGCGGCTACGGCGACGGCGAGCAGCGGCGCGATTTCATCCACGTCGACGACGTCGCCGCGGTGAACATGTGGCTGCTCGAGCGGCGCGACGTGTCCGGCATCTTCAACTGCGGCACCGGACGCGCGCAGACCTTCAACGATGTCGCCACCGCGGTGATCAACACGGTCAGGGGAACGAACGCCGCCACCGCGGAGCTGGTGAGCCAGGGCCTCATCACGTATGTTCCGTTCCCGCCTAAGCTCGTCGGCAAGTACCAGAGCTTCACCCAGGCGGACCTGTCGAAGCTGCGCGCAGCAGGTCTTCCCGGCGATTTCATGGCCGTGGAGCAGGGCGTCGCCGCCTACGTCGCGGCGCTGTCGAAGACATGAAGAAGACGATCGAGGACTTCATCGGCGAGACGCCGCTGGTGCGGATTCAGCGATTGGGCGTTGAATCGGAAAAAAATAAAAATATCATCCTGGCGAAGCTGGAGGGCAATAACCCGGCGGGCTCCGTGAAGGACCGGCCGGCGATGTCGATGATCCGCCACGCCGAGAAGCGCGGGACGATCAAGCCGGGCGACACGCTGATCGAGCCGACCTCCGGCAACACCGGCATCGCGCTCGCCATGGCTGCCGCGATCCGCGGCTACAGGATGGTGCTGCTGATGCCCGAGCACCTGTCGGCCGAGCGCCGCCAGACGATGCGCGCCTTCGGCGCCGAGATCATCCTCACGCCGCAGAAGGGCGGCATGGAGGCGGCGCGCGACCTGGCCGACAAGATGGTGCGCGAGGGCAAGGGGATCATGCTCGACCAGTTCGCCAACCCCGACAACCCGGTGATCCACTACGAAACCACCGGACCGGAGATCTGGCGCGATACCGAGGGAAAGATCACGCACTTCGTCTCCAGCATGGGCACCACCGGCACCATCATGGGCTGCTCGCGCTTCCTGAAGGAAAAGAACCCGAAGATCCAGATCATCGGCTGCCAGCCCGAGGAAGGCTCGCAGATCCCCGGCATCCGCAAGTGGCCCGAGGCCTACCTGCCCAAGATCTACGACCGCAAGCGCGTGGACCGCGTCGAGTCGGTGAGCCAGGGCGAGGCGGAGGAGATGACGCGCCGCATGGCGCGCGAGGAGGGCATCTTTGCCGGCATTTCCTCCGGCGGCGCCATGCATGTGGCTCTTCGTATTTCCCGCGAATTGAAGAATTCAATCATTGTCACGATAGTGTGCGACCGGGGTGATCGCTACCTGACCACCGGCGTTTTCCCGGACTAGTGACCCCTGTTCTCGCATTCGACATCGAGACGGTGCCCGACGTCGCCGGCATCCGGCGGCTGCACCGGCTGCCCGAGGACCTGCCCGACGCCGAGGTGGCCGAGGTCGCCTTCCAGAGGCGCCGCACGCAGACCGGCAGCGATTTCCTCGGCCCGCACCTGCACCGCGTGCTGGTCATCTCGTGCGTGCTGCGCGAAGGCGACAGCGTCAAGGTGTTCTCGCTCGGCGAGGCGACCGAGAAGGAGCTGATCCAGCGCTTCTACGACGGCATCGAGCGCCTGGTGCCGCAGCTCGTCTCCTGGAACGGCGGCGGCTTCGACCTGCCGGTGCTCAACTACCGCGCCATGGCCAACGGCGTCGCCGCGCCGAAGTTCTGGGACCAGGGCGAGGACGACAAGGACTTCCGCTACAACAGCTACCTCGGCCGCTACCATGCGCGCCATCTCGACCTGATGGACGTGCTCGCCATGTACCAGCCGCGCTCGAGCGCGCCGCTCGACGAGGTGGCGCAGCTCGCCGGCTTCCCGGGCAAGCTCGGCGTCGGCGGCGCGCAGGTGTGGAGCGCCTACCAGGCGGGGAAGATCGGCGAGATCCGCAACTACTGCGAGGCCGATACCGTCAACACCTATCTCCTCTACCTGCGCTTCCAGCAGCTGCGCGGCGCCTTCAGCGCCGAGCAGTACGGCCGGGAATGCGCCCTGCTGCGCGCCGCGCTCGAGAAGCGCGCCGAGCCGCACTGGCGCGAGTTCCTCTCGCTCTGGAAAACCTGATCCTCGAGATCGAGTCCCTCGATTCCGAGGGGCGGGGTGTCGCCCACAACCCGGAGGGCAAGGTTCTCTTCGTGGAGGGCGCGCTGCCGCGCGAGCAGGTCACTGCCCAGGTAGTCAACAGGAAGTCGAAATACGAGTTCCTGAAAGCCACTTCCATCATTCAGGAATCCTCGGGACGGCGCACGCCGCGCTGCCCGCACTTCGGCGTCTGCGGCGGCTGCCTGACGCAGCACGCGGATGCGCGCACGCAGATGGCCGCCAAGCAGCGCGCTCTGGAGGAGAACCTGGCGCGCATCGGCAAGGTGCGGGCGGAAACCATGCTGCCCATCGTCTACGGCGAGGAGTGGGGCTACCGACGCCGCGCGCGCCTTTCGGTACGCCATGTGGCGAGCAAAGGCGGCGCGATGGTCGGCTTCCGCGAGCGGCGCTCCACCCACGTTGCCAACATGTACGAGTGCCACGTGCTGCCGCCGAAACTCTCGGCCCTGATCCCGCCGCTGCGCGAGCTGGTCGGCAGCCTCTCGATCCCCGACCGCATCCCGCAGATCGAAGTCGCCGTCGGCGACAACGCCGCGGTCCTGGTTTTCCGGCATTTACTTCCGCTCACCGACGACGACCGCAGGCGACTGGAAGAATTCGCCGAAGGTCACAAGATTCATATCTGGCTCCAGCCCGGCGGTCCCGACAGCGCGAAGCCGCTCCACCCGGCGAAGAGCGAGCTTTACTACGACCTGCCGGAGTTCGGCGTGCGCATCGCCTTCGGCCCGACCGACTTTACGCAGGTGAACCACGCGGTCAACCGCTTGCTGGTATCGCGCGCGGTGCGCCTGCTCGACCCGCGGCCCGGCGAGCGCATCGCGGATCTGTTTTGCGGCCTGGGCAACTTTTCGCTGCCGCTGGCGAAGATGGGCGCGCAGGTGATCGGCCTGGAAGGCAGCCGCGACCTGATCGAGCGCGCCAGGCGCAATGCCGCCGCCAACGGCCTGGTGGCGCAGTTCGAGGTGCACGACCTCTTCAAGAAGGACCTCAGTGCCTTCGGCCGCTTCGACAAGCTGCTCATCGACCCGCCGCGCGAAGGGGCGATCGACCTGGTCAAGTCGCTCCCCGCCGACTGGCCGCGGCGCATCGTCTACGTCTCTTGCGACACCGCCACGCTGTCGCGCGACGCCGGCGTGCTGGTGCACACCAAGGGTTTCCGCCTGGTGGCGGCGGGGGTGGCAAACATGTTCCCCCATACCGCGCACGTCGAAAGCGTCGCCGTCTTCGAGAAATAAAAAGGGCGCCCGAAGGCGCCCTTTCGTGGAGCGGAACCGCTGCTAGTCGCGGTCGCCGCCGAAGATGCCGAGCAGCTGCAGCAGGCTGGCGAAGATGTTGAACAGGCTCATGTAGACGCCGGTCGTCGCCATGATGTAGTTCGTCTCGCCGCCGCGGATGATGCGCTGCAGGTCATACAGCAGGAACCCCGAGAACACCACGATCACCAGGGTCGAGATGGTCAGCGCGAGCGCCGGGATCTGCAGGAACATGTTGGCGATCATCGCCACCAGCAGCGCGATCATGCCGATGAACAGGAACTTGCCCATGAAGGCCAGATCCCGCTTGATCGTCTGCGACAGCATGGCCATCGAGAAGAAGATCACCCCGGTGCCGACCGCGGCATAGCCGACGAGCTGCATGCCGTTGCGCATGTTGAGCACGAAATTGAGGATCGGTCCCAGCCACCAGCCCAGGATGCCGGTCATCAGGAGCAGCAGCGCGACGCCCACGCCGCTGTTGCGGTTGGCGGCGATGGCGAACTGCAGGCCGATGACCGCCGCCAGCATGACCAGCGAGGCCATGATCGGGCTTGCCATGATGATCGACGAGGTCTGCATGCCGATGAAGGCGCCGATCACCGTCGGGACCATGGTGGCGGCGAGCAGCAGGTAGGTGTTGCGCAGGACCTTCCGGCCTTGCGAGGTCGAGTAGGCGACTTCCGGCGCCGCCTCGTACGGGGTGCGGCCAAAGCCGTTGTCGTCGGTGCGGACCGGTTTCAGTTCGGGTTGCATATGGTTGTGTGCTTCCTCCTGGTTATGCAGTAAGACTACCAAACCCTGACAAGGTTGCAAGCTTGCTGAAAGTCAGGCCTAGGCTACAGGCTAAAATGCGGTCGTTACGGGGTTTTTTCAAGCTGGAGAGTTGGCAGAGCGGTCGAATGCGGCGGTCTTGAAAACCGCTAGTCCGCAAGGGCTCGGGGGTTCGAATCCCTCACTCTCCGCCAGACCTCTCAGCGACCGCGCGTCCGCCTTCGAAGGCTCGCGGCCCGCGCCGGCCGATCCCGCTTGCCTCGCAGCGAGGCGGCCGTACTGACCCGGGTGCTGAGCTGCTCGTTCAGCGAGTTCGTGCTGGCGCGCAAAGCGTCCAGCAATGCCCGGGCGGCCTGGGACATCGGCCGCCGCGAAGGCTCCATGAGCACCAGGTTCAGCGTAAAGGCAGGCTCGACGAGCGGATTGATGGTGAGCTGTCCGCGGTCGAACTCGGACAGCATCATCATCCCCGGCAGGATCGTCACCCAGTCGGTCTTCGCGACGAAATCGAGCGTACCGAACATCGTGTCGAGCTCCAGCCTGCGCGCCACCTTCACACCGTTGGTTGCGAGGTACGCCTCGATCTGCGCCCGGCGCACGTTGCGCGTGCCGGGGACCACGATATTGAGCGGCCCGAGGTCCGCCAGCCTGACGGGGGCATAGTGCTGCAGCTTCGACCGGGTGCTCGATACCAGGAGCTGCGGCGTCTGGCCGAAGGACGTGCAGCGCACGCCGACCTCGTCGACCAGGCCGGGCACCACCGCGAACTCGAGCTCGCCGGCCCGCACCTGCTTGGTCAATTCACCGCTGTAGGCCTCGATCACGCGCACCGCGACGTTGGGGTGCGCTTCGATGAACTGGGCGAGCGCCGGGGCGAGCGAGGAGCGCGTCATCGTCGGCATCAGCCCGACGACGATCTCGCCGTGGAAGCCCTTCGCGAAGCGCTCGACCTTGCGGTTCGCCTGGGCGTGCGCGCGCAGCACCTCGATGCAGGCGTGGTAGTAGGCGTCCCCCGCGGGCGTTTTCGTCACCGAACCCGCGCCGCGCGAAAACAGCTTCATGCCGAGCCGGTCTTCCAGCTTGCGGATGTGCTGGGAGACACCGGACTGGGTGACGTTCTCGCGGGCTGCGGCCGCGGTGAACGAGTGCTCCTCGTAAACGGCGACGAACAGGCGTATCTCGCGCAGGCTTTCGGACATGGTCGCCCCATTACGGATCGTGATCGAATATAGCAAATCAAATAATTTCTGCTAACCCGGATCGCTGGCTACCCTCTCGACGGTGGGAGAAATCGAGACGGTGCCGCAAGTCCATGCGCGTGATCTTAGACGGGTGCTCGGAGCATTCGTCACCGGCGTCACCGTAGTCACCACGGTGGACGGCCGCGGTGCGGCGTATGGCCTGACGGCAAATTCGTTCAGCTCGGTGTCGCTCGAGCCGCCGCTCATCCTCTGGAGCCAGTCGCTCGCGGCGCCGAGCTATCCGGTGTTCCGCGACTGCGAGCGCTTCGCCGTGAACATCCTGGCGGAAGACCAGGAGACGATCTCGCAGCGCTTCGCCGGCGCCGCGCCCGACAAGTTCTGCGGCGTGCAGACGAGCCGCGGGCTAGGCGGAATTCCGCTCATTGCCGGCTGCCTCGCTTACCTCGAATGCATCAAGGTCGCGAGCTACCCCGGCGGCGACCACGCGGTATTCCTTGGCCGGGTCGAGCGCATGGACCGTAGCGCGCGCCGGCCGCTGGCTTTCGTCGACGGCCGGTATCTGAGGTTGAACTGAACGCCTTGTCTGGGAGAACAGATTGAAGCTTGGCATGTTCATGATGCCGCTGCACCCGCCGGAGCGGCTGCCGTGGCAGACCTACGCCGAGGACCGTGAGGCGATCGTGCTGGCCGACCAGCTTGGCTATTGCGAGGCGCTGGTAGGGGAACACGTCACCGACCTCGCGGAGAACGTCACCTCGTGCATGCTGTTCCTCGCCAGCGTGGCGCACGAGACGAAGAACATCGTGCTCGGCACGGGGACCATCAACATGCCCAACTCGCACCCGGCGGCGATCGCGGCGCAGGCGGCGATGCTCGACCACATGCTGCGCGGGCGCTTCATCATGGGTATCAGTCCCGGGGGACTGATGTCGGACGCGGAGGTGTTCGGCAACTACAGGAAGGACCGCAACGCGATCTTCCTGGAGTCGATCAACATGGTGCTCGACATCTGGGCGGGCGAAGCGCCCTATAACCTGACCGGGCAGTTCTTCAACGTTTCGACCGAAAACACGAAAATTCTGGAGATCGGGCAGGGCGCCATCCTCAAGCCCTACCAGAAGCCGCATCCGCCGATCGTGGTAACCGCGGTAGCGCCGCACTCAAAGGGCGTGACCGAGGCGGCCAAGCGCGGCTGGGCGCCGATTTCGGCTAACTTCCTGCTGCCCGAGTGGGTGGCAAGCCATTGGCCGCGATACCAGGAGGGTCGTATTGCGGTCAACAAAACTCCCGATGGGGCGGATTGGCGGGTGGCGAAATCCATTTTCGTCGCAGACGACGACAGGACGGCCAGGGAATATGGCCACGGCCCGAAGGGGCCGTACCACTTCTACTTCAAGCAGCTGATCCGCAAGCTGGTGGGCGCCGGCGGCCGCGGCAATCTCTTCAAGCTGGATCAGAACGAGCCCGACGCCTCGATCACGGCCGACACGATGACGCCGAAGCTGGTGATCGCCGGCACGGTGGATAGCGTGGTCGAGCAGATCCTCGCTTTCCGCGACAAGGTGGGCCCGTTCGGCACGCTGTACTACCCGTGCCACGACTGGGTCGATCCCGCGCTCGGCAGGCGCTCGATGCAACTCATGGCCGAGCAGGTCATGCCGAAGGTGAACGCTGCCTTAAGGGCCTGATCAGTTTCGCAATCGGCCAGCGCGTTTCTCTATAACAAGTCGTGAGGCCGTGAAGTCACGGCCATACTCGGCTACGCGGTACGCCGGCGCATTAGCAATCCTGATGCAAATCAGCAGATCAAATAATTTCCGATTATGTGAGCCGCTCATTAGGCTTGTTCGCGCGCGCGTCAACGCGCGAGTTGGTCAACCAGGAGAGAAAATGGACGTCACCAAAGCTTTGCGAGCACTCGTTCCGGCGATGTTCGCGCTGTCCGCGTTCGCTGCTTCCGATCGCGCCCAGGCGCAGAGCAAGGAGCCGATCCGTTTCGGCGCGCCTCTCGCGCTCACCGGGCCGGTCTCTTCCTTCGGCGCGCAGGACCGCAAGGCGATCGAGATCGCGATCGAGGAGATCAACAAGGCCGGCGGCGTTGGCGGCCGGCCGCTCGAGCCGGTGTACGTCGACACCGGCGGCAAGCCGGACGCGGCGCGCTCAGCGGCCGAGCGCTTTTCGCAGCGTTCCGACATCCTGTTCATCTGGGGCACCAGCACCAGCGCCGAGGGCATCGTCGTCGCGCAGGTGGCGCAGCGCAACAAGATCGTATTCTTCACGCACGTTGCCGCGGCACCAGACCTGACCTCGAAGGGCTGGGACTACGTGTTCCGGCAGAACCCGATGACCATCGAGTACAACCTCGCCTTCTACGATTACCTGCTGAAGGCGGTGAAGCCGAAGTCGATCTTCACGGTGTACGAGAACACGCTGTTCGGGCAGAGCAACAACAAGGCCATGTCCGCCTTCGCCGAGAAGAACGGCATCAAGTACCAGTCGGATGCGTTCGAGGGCGGCTCACAGGACTTCCGGCCGACGCTGATCAAGGTCAAGGCCGCCGAGCCGGACGTGGTGTTCTTCTCCGCCTATCTGCTCGACGCGATCCTGCTCACCCGCCAGGCGCGCGAGCTCGCGATCAAGCCGCGCATGTTCGCCTCGTCGGGCGCCGGCTTCATCTTCCCGGAGTACCTGAAGGGCGTGGGCGATGCGGCGGACAACTTCTTCACCGCCGCGCTGTGGTCTCCGGACCTGCGTTACGCCGGGGCAAAGGAGTTCAACGAGAAATGGGCGAAGGCCAACGAAGGCAATCCGGCCGTGTACATGCACGCCTCGTCCTACGCCTCCGCCTACGTGATCACCGACGTGCTCAAGCGCGCTAAGACGCTGACGCGCGAGGCGATCAAGGACTCGTTCAAGGCGACCAACCTGCAGACCGCCTTCGGCCCGGTACGCTTCGGCAGCTACTCGCGCGACGGCGTGAACTTCGTCAACCAGAACAACCTGCAGACCATCCTGGTGCAGGCGCAGGGCGGCAAGTGGGTTAGCGTCTGGCCGCCCGAGATCGCGACCGGCAAGCCGATCTTCCCGATCCCCGGCCTGAAGCCTTAGCCGCGCGCCCGAGCCCGTATCCGCCGCTAGGTCAGCGTCATGAGTCAGATGGATGTGTACGTTCTGCTGCAGACGCTGATCAGCGGCATCCTGGTCGGGGGCATCTACTGCCTGATCGGGATCGGCCTCACCGTGATCTTCGGGGTCATGCGGGTGATCAACGCCTCGCACGGCGAGCTGATCATGCTGGCGATGTATATCAGCTACTTCCTGCATCAGGCGTTCGGGCTGAATCCGCTGTTCTCCGTCGTGGTCACGGCGCCGGCCCTGTTTCTGGTGGGCTGCGTGATGCAGCGCGGCTTCGTCGGGCGCCTGCGTGGCAGCTATGCCGAGGACAATTCGCTGCTGCTGACCTTCGGGCTGGGGCTGGTCCTCGCCAACTCGGTGCTGCTCATCGCCGGCGCCGACTACCGCGTTGTGGAAACGGCTTATTCGCGCGCGGTGTGGCACGTGGGTGGACTGTCGGTCAGCGTCGCCTACCTGTTCTCGTTCGGCATGGCGCTGCTGTTCACTGCGGCGCTGTACTTCTTTTTCATGCGTTCTGACCTCGGGCTCGCGATCCGCGCCACCACTCAGAACCGCACCGCAGCGACGCTGGTCGGCGTCGACGTCGAGCGCGTGTCGTGGATCAGCTTCGGCCTGGGAGCGGCACTCGCCGGGGTCGCCGGAGCGCTGCTGACGCCGATCTTCTACCTCTATCCGACGGTCGGCGGGCTGTTCACCATCAAGGCGTTCGTGGTGGTCGTGCTCGGCGGCATGGGCAGCATCGTCGGCGCCATCTACGGCGGCCTGGCGCTGGGCATCGTCGAATCGCTCGGCGCGGTCTACATCTCCACCGGCTACAAGGACGCGATCGGCTTCATCGCTTTCGTGCTGATCCTGGTGTTCCGTCCCGGCGGCCTGGCGAGCGGGAGCCGCCTGTGAGGAAGGCCTGGCCGGTGATCGCAGCGCTCGCTGCGGCGCTTGCCTTCCCGCTGCTGTTCCAGTCGAACGCCTACCTGCTCAACGTCGGCACCATCGTTCTCATCTTCGCGATCACCGGCTCGAGCTGGAACCTGCTCGGCGGCTACGCGGGCCAGCCCTCGTTCGGCCACGCGGCTTTCTTCGGCGTCGGCGCGTATGCATTCGCCATCGCCTTCCCCGAGGGCGGCGCCTGGACCGTGCCCGGCCTGCTGGTGGGCGGGCTCGCCGCCGCGCTCATCGCCCTGCCGATCGGCCTGCTGGTGTTCCGGCTGCGCGGGCCGTACTTCGCGCTGTCGATGCTGGCGTTCGCGGAGATCCTGCGGCTGGTGGCGCAGAACTGGACTTCGGTGACCGGGGGCGCCAGCGGCTTCATGCTCAATCCCACGCTGAGCAGCAAGATCGCCCATTACTACCTCGCCCTCGCGGCGCTGGCGGCGATCCTGATCATCACCGCGCGGATGGCGGCCTCGCGCCCCGGCTTCTACTTCCTCGCGGTGCGCGAGGACCAGGATGTGGCGGAGGCGCTCGGGGTGAACACCGTCGCCTACAAGATGCTGGCGCTGCTGGTGAGCGCATTCTTCACCGGCGTGGCCGGCGCGATCTACGCCAATTATTTCGCCTACTTCGAGCCGAACGTGGTGTTCTCGATCGTCGAGATCTCGCTCGCCACCTACCTCATCGCCGTGCTCGGCGGGATGGGCACCGTGGCGGGGCCGCTGGTGGGCAGCCTGGTTCTCACCTCGATGGGCGAAGTGCTGCGCGTGTTCACCGGCACCGGCAACGTGCTGTTCTATGGCGTGCTGATCGTGGTGGTGGTGCTTTTCATGCCCGACGGCGTGGTCGGGATGGCCCGCCAGCTGGCTCAGCGCCGCCGCTCGCGCGCGGGGAGCTGAGCATGGCCGCGCTGCTCGAAGTGCAGGGCCTGAGCAAGCACTTCGGTGGGCTCGCCGCGGTGTCCGACGTCAGCTTCTCGGTCGCCGAGGGCGAGATGGTCGGCCTCATCGGCCCCAACGGCGCGGGCAAGTCCACCACCTTCAGCCTGCTGACCGGCTTCGAGACGCCGAGCGCCGGCACGGTGCGCTTTGGCGGCGAGTCGCTCGCCGGGCTCAAGCCGCACCAGATCTGCCGGCGCGGCATGGCGCGCACCTTCCAGATCGTCAAGCCGCTGTCGCGCCTCAGCGTGCTCGAGAACGTGATGGTCGGCGCATTCTGTCGCGAGCCGAACCGCCGCAAGGCGCTGGCCGTCGCCGAGAAGGAAGTCGACTTCGTCGGCCTTGGCGACTGCGCGCACCAGGCGTCCGCGAGCCTGCCGCTCGCGCGGCGCAAGCGCCTCGAGCTGGCGCGCGCGCTCGCCACCGGCCCGCGGATGCTGCTGCTCGACGAAGTGCTCGCCGGCCTCAATCCCACCGAGACCGAGGCTGCCGTCGGCCTGATCCGGCGCATCAACGCCCGCGGCATCGCCATCGTCCTCGTGGAGCACGTGATGCGGGTGGTGATGTCCCTCTCCCAGCGCGTCGTGGTGCTGGTGCAAGGCCAGTGCCTGGTGGTCGGCGCACCGGCGGTCGTATCGGCGGACCCGCGCGTGATCGAGGCCTACCTCGGAGCGACTCATGCTTGAGATCCGCGAGCTGACCGCGGGCTACGGCGACGTGACCGTGCTCTGGGACGTGTCGCTGTCGGTGCCCAGCGGCCAGGTGGTGGCGCTCGTCGGATCGAACGGCATGGGCAAGACCACGCTGCTGCGCGCCATCTCCGGCGTAATCCGACCGGCGTCGGGGTCGATCCGGCTCGACGGCAAGGAGCTCGCCGGCCTGCGGCCGCACGCCGTCGCCGCGCTGGGCGTGGCGCATGTGCCCGAAGGCCGCCAGCTCTTTCCGGCGATGACGGTGCGCGAGAACCTGGTGATCGGCAGCTACCTGCCCAAGGCGAAGGCGAATCGAGCCGAGACCATCGAGCGCGTCTACGCGCTGTTCCCGCGCCTGCGCGAGCGCGCGGCGCAGCTCGCCGGCTCGCTCTCGGGCGGCGAGCAGCAGATGGCGGCGATCGGGCGTGGCCTGATGCTGCGTCCGAACCTGCTGATGCTGGACGAGCCCTCGCTCGGCCTGTCGCCGCTGATGGTGCAGGAGATCTTCGCCACGGTTACGCGGCTGCGCGGCGAGGGCATGACCATCCTGCTGGTGGAGCAGAACGTCCAGCAGGCGCTGCGCCTTGCGCAGACCGCCTACGTGCTGGAAAACGGACGCATCACCCTCCAGGGGCGCGCAGACGACCTGCTGCGGGATCCCAAGGTGCACAGCACCTACCTCGGCTTGTAGAAAAACGGAGCAATCGATGAAACGAGACGACATCCACGTGCCCGAAGTGCAGGAGATGTACGACAACACCCTCTTGGGCAAGGACAGCCCGATCCCGGCCTACGGCTTTGGCGGGCGCGGCTTCTCCCACGCCATCGTCACCCAGGGCGGCAAGACCCTGCGCATGTCGGGCTTTCCGGCGATCAGCAAGAGCGGCATCGTCGGCAAGGGCGACATCGGAGTGCAGACCACGCAGGCGCTGGTGCACCTCAAGACCACCCTCGAGGCCGGCGGCGCGAGCTGGGACGACATCGTCCACATGATCTTCTACTACACCGACCGCGCGGAGTTCTGGAAGAAGTGCATTCCGGCACGCGTGGAGTTCTTCAAGAAGCACTCGAAGAGCGGGCGGTTGCCCTGCGTTACCTCCGTGGGCGTAGTCAACCTGATGCACCCGGACATGATGATCGAAATCGACGTCACCGCCGTATTCGACTGAAAGGGAGGAAACCATGGCCAAGAAAAAGGCAGTCGCGGTACCGGCGCAGATCCACGGGGCAACGGCGACACGCTCCGGGCAGTTCCTGTTCGTGTCGGCGCAGGCCGGGGTCAACCCCGCCACCCTGCGCCTGGTGCGCAGGTTCGATGAGCTCGATGCAAAGGGGCGCCGGCTCGCCTCGGGTTTCATGGCCGCCGACAGCTGGGCGCAGCCGATCGCCACGCAGTGCTGGCAGACCTTCCGCAACATCGAGTCGATCCTCGCTGCGCACGGCGCGACGATGCGCGACATCCTGCGCATCAACATGTACATCCGCGACATGAGCGCGCTGCCGGTGCTCAACTCGGTGCGCACGGTTTTCTTTGCTCCGCAGTCGCCGCCGCCGATCACCAACGTCGAGGTGCAATGGCTGCCGATCCCCGGCTCGATCTTCGAGGCCGAGGTGGTGGTGCTGCTGCCGGGCGGGCGGCTGCGCAAGCAGAACGTCGAGTCGAGCGCCACTTCGCAGAAAGTCGGCAACTACGAGATCGCCTCGCGCGCCGGCTCGCTGGTGGTCGCCGCCGGCGTGATCGCGGCGCATAACGCGGAGAAGCGCGCGATCCGCACGCGCGCCGACCTCGGCGCCGCGGCGCCGCCGATGCTGGGCGACATCGCCGACCACACCGAGGAGGACCTCGAGGTCCAGACGACCTACCTCTATCAGGACTTGCAGAAGGCGCTGAACGAGTCCGGCTCCTCGCTGCGCGATGCGGTGAAGCTCACCTTCTTCATCCGCGACGTGCGCGACCTGCGCACGGTGGAGCGGGTGCACCAGCGCTTCTTCCCCGGCGGCCCCGATGCCCAGCCGGCGGTGAGCGTGGTGACGATCACCGACCTTGGCATGCACGACTTTCAGCTCGAGATCGAGCTGATCGCCGATCTGGGCAGCGCCGAGCGCGGTGCGGCGCGCTTCGTCCGCGCCTCGCGGGCCGCAACGCTTTCGCCGCGCTATCCGCACGCGGCGCGCGCCGGAGGCTTTCTGTGGACCGGCGGCGTGTACGGCTTGGCGAACGGCTCGACCACGCCCGCCGTACGCCGCGCCCTGGGCGCCGCCGGCCTCGCGGTCGAGGCGAGCCTGGCGCCGGGCGTGGCGGCGACCCTCTCCGCCTACGAGGAGCTCTCACGCGTGCTCGCGGCGGACGGCCTCGGCCTGGCGGACGTGGTGAAGACGAGCATCTATGCCACCGAGCCCGGCGACCTGCCGGCCATCGAGGCGGCGACGCGCGCGGTCTTTCCGCGCAAGGCGCCCGCGGTCACGCTGGTCGGCGTGCATGCGCTGCCGGTGCCCGGCGCGCGGATCGAGATCGAGGCTGTCGCCGCGGCGCGGCGCGCTCGCAAGCAACGCTAACTACGAGGAGTTGCGATGGAGAAGAGGATCATCACGCTGCCCAAGATCGAGCAGGCCTACCTAGGGTCGGTGGTCAAGACCGTTCCCGAATATAAGGCCATCAAGATCGCGCACGGCATCGTCACGCGCGGCGGCAACACGCTGCGCATGTCGGGCTACCCGGCGCTCGGGCCGAACGGCATCATCGGCAAGGGCGACATGGGGGTGCAGACGCTGCAGGCGCTGGAGTACGTCAAGGAGACCTGCGAGCTGGCGGGCGCGAAGCTGACCGACATCGTGCACCTGCTTTTCTACTTCACCGACCGCCAGATGTTCCACCGCCAGGCGGTGCCTGCGCGCGTCGAGTTCTTCGAGAAGCACGCGAAGGGACAGCAGTTGCCTTGCATCACCTCGGTCGGCGTAGCGCAGCTGATGACCGAGGACATGCTGATCGAGGTCGAAGCAACCGCAGTCTGGGAATGAACCGAACCTGAGGAGAGCGCGATGAAGATCTGGTGGCAGAGCAGCACCCCGATACACCGGCTGCACGATTACCGCAACACGCTGACCAAGAACTTGAACGAGCTCAAGCGCTCGGACGTCGAGGTGCACGTCAATGGCGTCGACGACGGCTCGATGGACCTGCACTACAACGCCGTGGTCGCGATCAACAGCTACGGCCCTGGCGGCGTGCTGAACAAGATCATGCAGGCGCAGGAGCAGGGCTACGACGGCGTGGCAATCGGCTGCTTCCTGGACCCGGCGATGCAGGAGGCGCGCGAGCTGGTGCAGATTCCGGTCCTCGGCCTGGGCGAGACCAGCATGCTGATGGCCTGCATGTACGGCCACAAGTTCTCCGGCATCGCGTTCCACGCCAAGCAGGCGCAGTACTACGACCGCAAGGCCTTCGAGTACGGCCTCGCGTCGCGCCATGTGCCCTTTGGCGACCTGGGGATCGACTTTCGCGAGGTGCAGAAGGCCTTCACCAGCCCCGGGGAGATGACCGACAATTTCCTCAAGGAATCCCGCCGCCTGGCTGCCCAGGGCGCCGAGGTGATCCTCGCCGCCTGCGCCACGGTGAACGCCATCATCCGGCGCGAGAACATCAAGGAGGTGGACGGCGCGCTGGTAATGGACTGCAACGCCGTGCTGCTGAAGACCGCCGAGGCGATGGCCGACCTGGGCAAGACCATCGGCCTGGCCGCCAGCCGGCGCCTCCTCTACCAGGGGCCCGAGCGCAAGTCAGTCGAGCACTGGATCAAGACCTACGGCTTCCGCTCCACCTCGCAGCTGAAGGCCCGAGAGGTCGCGTGAAGCCAGTCCGCATCGCGCTCTTCGCCCCCGGCTCCAACGAGCGGGTGATGACCAAGGCGCTCGACAGCGGCGCCGACGCCGTGATCCTGGACCTCGAGGACTCGGTGGCGTTGGCGGCCAAGGCCGAGGCGCGCGTGCAGGTGGCGAAAGTCATCGACCAGGTCGCGGCCGGGGGAAAGGCGAGACCGGCGATCTTCGTGCGCGTCAACGGCGCTGCGACCGGCCTGATGAAGGACGATCTCGCGGCGATCGTGCGCCCCGGTCTCGACGCGGTGATGCTGCCGAAGGCGGAAACGACTGCCGAGGTGAAGGAGCTCGCCGCGGCGCTCGACAAAGTGAACGCGGAGATCATCCTGCAGATCGAGAGCGCGCTCGGCGTATACCGCTGCTTCGAGCTGATCAAGGCCTCGCCGCGCGTCGCGAGCACCTGCATCGGCGGCGCCCGCGACGGCGATCTGCAGACCGACTTGGGCGCAGGCTGGTCGATCGAAGGTACCGAGCTGCTCTACGCCCGCTCGAAGGTCCTGCTCGACTCGCGCGCCGCAGGTGTCGCCTTCCCGCTGGACGGCGTGTTCAGCGATCTCAACGACGAGGCCGGGCTGGTCGCCGATACCCGGCTGTCCGCGCGGCTCGGCTATGTCGGCCGCACGGTAATCCATCCGAAGCAGATCGCGCCCGTGCAGGGCGCGTACGCCGTGCCGCAGGAGGAAGTCGCCTATTACCAGAAGGTGGTGACCGAGTTCCAGGCTGCCGAAAAGACCGGCGTCGGGGCGATCACCGTGAACGGCAAACTGGTTGACTATGCCATGTTCCAGCGTGCGCAGCGGGTGCTGGCGCTGGCGAAGCTCGACGCCTAGGGACGGATCGATGGACTTCTCGTTTACACCCGAGCAGGAAGAGATGCGCGAGCACGTGGTCAAGCTGCTCGACGACGTCTGCCCGCCGGAGTACGCCGAGCGCTGCGACCGGGAAGCGAAGCCGCCGCGGGAGGCCTACCAGGCGCTCGCGAAGCACGGCTGGTTCGGCCTCGCCATCCCCGCCGAGTACGGCGGCAGTGGCGGCTCGCCGATCGACCTCGCCATCCTGCTGGAAGAGGCCGGCCGGCACTTCGAGGAGCTCGGCGTGTGGTTGTTCCGTACGCTGACCTACGGCGGCTACGCGGTGCTAAAGCACGGCACGCCGGAGCAGAAGAAGAGCCTGCTGCCCAGGGTGGTCAAGGGCGAGTTGTCGTTTTGCTTCGGACTGACGGAGCCGCATTCCGGTTCCGACGCAGCAGCGCTGAAGACTCGTGCCACCCGGGACGGCGATGACTACCTGATCAACGGGCAGAAAGTGTTCACGTCCGGGATGGACATCAGCGACTACTGCCTGCTGGTCGCCCGCACTTCGACGCACGACAAGAAGCAGCAGGGCATTACCAACTTCCTGGTGGACACAAAGCTGCCGGGCATCCAGGTCACGCGGATCGAGACGCTCGGCCAGCGCTCGATCGGCACCACGCAGGTGTTCTACAGCAACGTGCGGGTGCCGGCCTCTGCGGTGCTCGGCGCCGTCGACCGCGGCTGGGAGGGGGCGGACGCCTATCTTCAGTACGAGCGCCTGTGCCTCTCCGCGGCGCGGACCGGCGCGGCAATGGCGGCATTCGAATACGCGCTCAACTACGCCAAGTCGCGGGAGCAGTTCGGGCGGCCGATCGGCAAGTTCCAGGCGATCTCGCACAAGCTCGCCGACATGAAGGTGATGCTCGACGTCTCGCGCACGCTCGTCTACCGCTTCGCCTGGCTGATGTCGCAGGGCAAGGCGACGCGGCACGACGCGGCGGTGGTGAAGCTCTATACCAGCGAGTCCTACAAGTCGGTGTCCGACCTGGGGCTGCAGATCCTCGGCGGCTACGGCTATTGCATGGAGTACCCGATGCAGCGCTTCTTCCGTGACTCGCGCCTCGCGGTCATCGGCGCCGGCTCCTCGGAGATTCAGCGCAACATCATCGCGCAGGGCCTGGGCCTGTGAGGCGGCGCTGATGTCGCATCCGCTGCAGGGTGTCCGCATCCTCGAGCTCGGCCAGATCATCGCCGGCACCTACGGCGGGCAGGTGCTGTCCGACATGGGGGCCGAGGTGATCAAGATCGAGGCGCCCGAAGGCGATCTGGGGCGTAACCCCTCCGTCGCGCCCTATCGCGGCACGAGCGGCCTGTTCCTCACCTTCAACCGGAACAAGAAGAGCGTCGTGCTCGACCTGAAAACGGAGCCGGGCCGCGACCTCTTCTACCAGCTAGT
>Ga0193752_1001587_pt1 | contig 18637 bp, 14 predicted proteins | sample H1c1metaG_FD_144924 | JGI IMG/M metagenome (GOLD analysis project Ga0193752, IMG submission 144924) | Soil microbial communities from a riparian zone of the East river system, Colorado, United States - H1c1 | ecosystem: Environmental > Terrestrial > Soil > Riparian zone | place: USA: East River...
AGCCTGTCGGGCGCTGGCCTCGACGGATGAGCATCTCGCCGTGGTGTTCGAACGCTATGGCAGGCCGCCGCTCTGGGACCGAGAGCCGGGTTTTGCGACATTGCTTCAAATTGTCCTTGAGCAGCAGGTCTCGCTCGCGTCGGCAAAGGCTTGCTATGACAAGCTTTGCGTTCATCTCGGCAACGTCACGCCCGATTCGATGCTTGCTCTAAATGACGCCGAACTTCGAACGATCGGGTTCAGCCGCCAGAAAATCGCGTACGCCCGGCATCTTTCGGAAGCGATCATCGAAAAGCACATTGATCTCGACAGCCTGCACCTGCTGCCCGACGCGGACGTCAAAACCGAGCTCATAAAACTAAAAGGCATCGGCGAATGGAGCTCGGACATTTATCTGCTGATGGCACTGCTTCGCCCCGACGTTATGCCAAAAGGCGACATCGCTCTCCACACTGCCTGGCACAAACTCTCGGGCGAACCTCGGCCAACATCCGACGAATTCGTCCACATGGCCGAAAAATGGAAGCCGTTTAGATCGGTCGCCGCAAGACTGCTGTGGCATTTTTATTTGAGTGAACGGCGGAAACCCGTGGTGCAGAAGCCTGCGCGTTAGCAAAGGCGAAACAGCCAACTTGAGCGTTACGCCCTTGCTAACGCGCGGGCTTCTGCATTAACTTGAAATCGATGAAGATCCTCGATGTCGGCTGCGGGGCGAATAAATACGAAGGCGCGATCGGCCTCGATAATAACCCGCGCACTGCCGCAGATGTTATACACGATTTGGGCGACATTCCGTATCCTTTTCCTGACAACGAGTTCGACCTGATCGTCTCGCGTCACGTCGTCGAACACGTCCCGGACGTGATGGCGTTTATGGGCGAACTGCACCGCATCACAAAGCCCGGCGGGCGGATCGAACTCCTGACGCCGCATTACACCAATCCGGACTGGGCCAATGATCCGACGCACCGGAATCACATTAACTCATACACCTTCAACACTTTCATGGCCGACCGGCAAGTGTTTGATTTTTACACCAACATCCGGCTAAAACCGCTGCGAACTTATGTATCGCTTTTGTCGTTATGGAAAGGATTGGGGATAGAGTTTCTAGTCAATCTCGACCAGCGGGCTCCGTCGATGCGATTTCTGCGAAAGTTTTGGGAACATTACCTTAGCTACATCTTTCGCGGCAAAGAGCTTCAATTCGAATTCGAAGTTATAAAAGATGAAAATTAACCGTCTTTTGCCAAAGTAAGCAAACTATTCCCAGTCATACGAACATCTGATACTCTTGACCGGTCAGTAATATTCTTTTAGAGGTTTTTTGCTAATGAAAAGAAAGGTTTTTGCTGCGTTATCGCTTTGCGTTCTCACGTTCAATCTCGCCGGTTCGGCCCTGGCCAATAAAACCCGCAAGAAAGCCAATGCCGCCGCCATCGTCGCGATGCTCCCTGCGTCTGACGCTGTTGCGGTTATCGACGTAAAACGCTTCCTCGGCGATGCACTGCCAAAGCTGCTTTCGGGCAACCAAAAGATGCTCGGCGAATTAACGGCCAAGCTGGACGAAGCAAAAGCCAAGACCGGCATTGATCTTCGCCAGTTTGAAACAGTCGTTGCCGGACTGACCGCAGTAAAGATAAACGCAAAAGAATACGATTTTGATTTCGTTCTGATCGCCAGCGGCCAGATAAACGCCGGCGCACTGCTTGCAACAGCCAAGCTCGGAGCGAACGGCAAATACCGTGAAGAAAAGGTCGGCGAACGCACGATCTACATCTTTGCCCCGAAGGAGATCGCAGATAAACACCTTCCCGCAACCGGCAAATCGGCACAGGTCATCGACAAGGCGATCGGAAAAGAAATGGCCGTCACAGTTATCGACGGCGGCACACTCGCATTTGGCTCGGTAGCCCGCGTCAGAGAAACTGTCGAGGCAAAAACAAAGATCGGCGTGGACATTTCGAGTCTGTTGAATAAGAACGCGACCTCGGTTATGGCATTCGCCGCAAAAGTGCCGGACGGCATGAGTTCGTTTATGCCGCTCGAAAATGACGAGTTGGGCAAGAACATCGATTCGATCAAATATCTCTACGGCTCGATGGATGTCGTTGGCACAACCACAACACTGCAGGCAACCGCCCGGACATTGCAGGCAGATCAGGCTATCGGTCTAAAGGACACGCTCGACGGCCTTCAGATGATCGGCAAAGCCCTTCTCGGTAACGCCAAAGGTGCCGACAAACAGGTCTACGCAAGGCTGATCGAAAATGTAAAGTTCTCAGTAAAAGGCAACGAAGTCTCGATGGATCTCGCTATTGCTCAGACGGACATCGATTTCCTTGTGGGATTGTTGAGTAAATAAAAAAAGCGGAGGCAAGCCCGCCTTCCTTACTGTCAGTTATTAAATTGAATCTGCAAAATCAACGAAACTAGTATCAGTCCGGAAGGCGGGCTTGCCCCCGCTCTTCTCACCCATTCATCGCCGTCTAAATCCGCCGCCTTCTCTTTTGCGAGCGGTAAACTGCTCCACATCGCGGTTGAAATTCCCTTCTTCGTCATACAGCGGATATAGCTGCAGGCTCGGCGACAGATAGGCTGCTCGCAGTTCGACCGGCCGCGTTCCGGCACGATTTATGACACGGATCTTGCATCCGCGTACTTCCTCGATCCACTTCGCAAACTCCTCAGCTTTTCCGACCGTCGCCGAAAGCAGCAAAATACGTATTCGCGGCGGCGTCAGGATGATCGCCTCTTCCCAAACATGTCCGCGGTCTTCGTCCGCCAAATAATGGGCCTCGTCCAAAATCACAAAATCCGTCGGCACCTGTTCACCTGTTCTCAAAGAGTCAAATAATTGATTCCTGTAGATCTCCGTTGTCCCGACTATCAACGGAGCGTCCGTGTTCTCTTTTCGGTCGCCGGTCAGGATACCGACGTTCTCTGCACCGAATTCCGCCGAAAATTCGACATATTTAGAATTGGTCAACGCCTTGAGCGGCGTCGTGTACCAGGCCCGCTTTCCCTGCTCAAGCAACCGCCGGATCTCCTCACGGGCTATCCAGGTCTTGCCGCTGCCGGTCGGGGCCGTGACCAGAACATCTTCTGTTTCAATAGCTTCGAGCGCTTCCGTCTGAAAATCGTCGGGTTTGAAAGGCCGCGGTTCCGGCACGCCGATTCCCGAAAGAAGTTCCTCAACGGCCTTCATCTGAGGCAGCGATTGCCGCGATTCCGTAAATTGAGGCGAACTTCGTTCTGCAAAATCTCGTTTATTTCTTCGTTCGTCTTTATGGCGGGCGGGGCGGGATCTGCCCGGGCGGTTTCGGCTTTTGTTGTCGGGGCGTCGCGGCATTACATCAGATGTTAAATGTTTGCGAAGGTTAAGTCTAATTCTTCCATTTAGCCGGACGACCTGTTAAAATCGAGAATTTGTACCGCAACGATTTGTGCGGTCAATGCGTCTAAAACCTTACGGCTTGCAGTTTAGCTGATCTGGGACGCGAATTATTAATATGTTCGAGCAGGAATCATACAATTTCGAAGTACCGGCGGAACCTCTTCGCGAGGGAGATCTGTTTTATCAGTACGAGGTCGGGACGTGGAAAATAACGCAAGGCATTATCGCGATTTTCGGCGTGTCCGCTTTGCTTAGCGTCGCGCTTATCGGCGTGCTTGCCCAAACCAACGTCCTGATGGCAAAAAGCTGCGACAGCCCGTTCGTCGGCCGCGTTTGCCAGGTCCTGGATATGGCTTACGTCGGAACCGTTCTTTTTGGAACGGATCGCGAATACGTCGATGCCGCGTACGAAAGAACTGATCTCGAGGACGCCGAAATAACCTGGATCGATCAAACCGGCGTTCCGGCCCAGCTTGAATATCCCGAGGGTTATTTTCAGCTTGCCAATCCCGTCCAGTTTGCCCAGCAACAGGCGATGATGAACGGCACAAATCCGGATGGCAGCTTTACTGCACCCGGCATTCCGATCAACCCGACCCAGGGCGGCACAAGTTTGATCGACACGCCTGCGATCGGCCCGAAATATAATCCTAAAGCCGTAACCGGCAAGGTTCCGGATTCGCCTTTCGATCTTTCGGACAATGACACGGACACAGCGACGACCAAACCGGGCAAGAAAGGTAATACTGGCAAAGGCAAATCGAACGTAAATTCGTCAGAACCGGACAAAGACCAGATAGCAGATGGAAGTTCTGATCCCAAAGTAGACGCTACCGATCCAATACAGCCGGTTACAATTGATAAAGCCTCTCTTCTTGGTCTTGTTGATGACATATTGCCAAAGTGGGAATCTAAAGAAATTGACACATCGAAGGAATTTACCGTAGTTTTGGATGCCTACCTCAATCCTGATGGCCGTTTTGATACAAAAAAATCAAAATGGGACCTAAGTAAACAAAAAGGCGACCCCAAAATGATAGAGACGGCACGACAATCTGTAGAGGCTCTTAGTCAAAGCGGTTGGTTAGGATATTTGCGCAACTTAGGGGTCGACAAAATCAACCTAGTGCTGGCTCAAGACGGTGAGGCAATTACCGCGGTCATTACGTCGGGGCAGAAGAACCCTGATCGGGCGAAAACGCTTTTGAGTGGATTTAATGGTCTTATTTTTGGTGCTAAGCAATTTCTAAAGAGTGACCAAGTTGACGAAAGAAAACTCTTGGAGGGAGCAACTGTCAGCCAAGAAGGTAAAAATTTTGTTTTAAGATTCAAGATCCCTAAAGCTGACGCACAAGAAATGATCGGCCGTAAACTGAAAGAAGCTCTTGCTAAGAAACAGCAACAGCCGACTCCTAATGGAATCTCTGGACAGACTCAGAAAACAAGTCCGTCAAGCAAGTAATAGTTGCAACCAAGCCTGTTTCGAATAGTAGTGAACAACCGGAAGAATCAAAACTCGCTCTTAATCCTGACCACGCTTGGCGTGTACCTTGGCCTGTTGATGGTCGGCGGTGCGGCGCCGCAGGTGTTGGCTCATTCTGCGATGACGCGGAATTTTGAGATCACGGATGAGATCGAGGTAAAGGACGATCTTGATACAAAGCCGGACGACGAACGGTCGACGAGCAAGATGTCGCTGGTTACGTATTTGCAGGATGTCGAATTCTTCATTAACTCGCTCCGCAATCTCAGTAACCGCCAAAAACTCGATCTCAGCCGCGACACTTTTGAGGTCACGCAAAGCACTCAACTTCCGTGCCTGCCTTCAAATAAGGTCGGCAGCTATACCGCGAACGCATTCGTAAACAAAAACGAATCGCTCCGCCCATCGCTGGAATCGTTTAGCAAACTGCTGACCGATGGATATTCTCTCGGTGATTGTTTGCCTAGCACCCGGTTCGGTTCCGCCGAGGCAACCGATTCGCGCTTCAATTTCAAGCTCGACCACAAGGCGTTTTCCGTTGAGGTCACCGTTAAAAAATCCTCGCCGGAAGGTGCAAGGTTTCTTGCCGGCGATCTGGCAAAGACATACGAGCTTTTAAGAAAAGACTCAGCCGACACCGTCCGTCAACGCATCCTCGAAACGACCCGGTTCCGCTCGGAAAACGATCAGGTCTTCGTCATCACCCAACTTCCCCGCTCCGCTTTAGACCCGCTGCTTGCCACAGACGCAAAGTAGCGGCGGGTGGAGTGATATTTCAAATTTCCTCCAACTTAATTCTCGCCAGTTAATTTTTTCCGTGAGTTCTGTGAATTCTGTGAATTTCCGTGTATTCCGTGGTTGCAAAAACTAAACCACGGAATACACAGAACACACGGAGTACACCGAAAGGAAGCGATTGATATCGCCCACCGATAGTAGAGGAAACAAATGGCAGTCAATAGTTTTGCAGACAAAATGGTAAAGAAGATGTTTGGCTCATCGAGCGATATCTTCCTTAAAAAAGTTAAGCCGGTCGTTCAGCAGATAAACGATTGGGAACCCGCGATCCAAAAGCTTTCCGATGACGAATTAAAGGCGCAGACGCCGAAGTTCAAGGCGATGATCGCCAAACATCTCGAGGGCATTGACGACAAGGTCGAACGCCGAAAGGCTGAGCAGGACATCCTGCACGAAATGCTTCCCGAGGTATTCGCAACGGTCAGAGAGGCTTCGAAGCGCTCCACCGGAATGCGTCATTTCGACGTACAGATGATCGGCGGTATCGCTCTGCACCAGGGCCGCATCGCCGAGATGCGAACCGGTGAAGGTAAAACGCTCGTCGCCACTTTGCCGTCATATCTCAACGGCCTTACCGGACGCGGCGTAAATGTCGTGACGGTCAACGACTACCTTGCTTCGCGTGACTCAGAGTGGATGGGCAAGATCCATCAATTCCTCGGCCTTTCGGTCGGCTGTATCCAAAACGATATGGACGATGTCGAGCGTAAGGAAGCTTATGCGAGCGACATCACATACGGCACCAATAACGAATTTGGCTTCGATTATCTTCGCGACAATATGAAGTTCGATGTCGAGTCCCTGGTCCAGCGTGATCATTATTTCACGATCATCGACGAGGTCGATTCGATTCTGATCGACGAAGCCCGCACGCCGCTTATTATCTCCGGAGCAACCGACGATGCGACCGACAAATATTACGTCGCGAACGAAATAATTCCGCGCCTCGAACGCGGCCATAAAGACGAAGAGACAAAGGTCACGACCGGCGATTTTCTTCTCGACGAAAAGAACCACTCGGCGGTTCTGACCGAGGCCGGCGTCACTAAATCCGAAAAACTGCTCGGCGTTTCCAATCTTTACGATCCGGCAAACATGGACCTGCTCCATTGCGTCGAACAGGCGTTAAAGGCTCATACGCTTTATAAGGTCGATCATCATTACGTCGTGCAGGAAGGCGAGGTCATCATCGTCGATGACTTTACCGGCCGTCTTATGCAGGGCCGCCGCTGGTCCGATGGTTTGCACCAGGCCGTCGAAGCAAAGGAAGGCGTAAAGATCGAAAAGGAAAATCAGACGCTTGCCACCATCACGCTGCAGAATTATTTCCGCATGTACGAAAAGCTGTCCGGTATGACCGGCACTGCCGAAACGGAAGCTGAGGAATTCGGCACGACATACAACATCGATGTTGTAATAATCCCGACCAATCAGGCGATGGTCCGCAAAGATCATTCGGATATGATCTATCGCACGCTGCCCGAAAAATGGGACGCAACGGTCGATGAGATCAAGGAACTCCATAGCCGCGGCCAGCCCGTTCTGGTCGGTACCGTATCGGTCGAAAACTCCGAGCTTATCGCCGAACGCCTGAAGAACATCGGCATCAAGCACAACGTGCTGAACGCCAAATATCACGAACGCGAAGCCGAGATCATCGCACAGGCCGGACGCAAAGGCGCCGTTACTATCGCGACCAACATGGCCGGCCGCGGTACGGATATTTTGCTTGGCGGCAACCCGGAATATCTCGCGGCGGAATATCTTCGCAAGATGGAGATAAACCCGGACGAAGCGACGCCGGAACAATTTGAAGAGCAACTGAAAAAGGCCAAGGCCGTGATCGCCGAAGAGCACAAGGAAGTTATCGCTGTCGGCGGGCTGCACATCCTCGGCACAGAGCGGCACGAATCTCGCCGCATCGACAACCAGCTTCGCGGACGCGCCGGACGCCAGGGCGACCCGGGTTCGTCGCGTTTTGTTCTGTCGTTGGAAGACGATCTGATGCGTATCTTCGCCGGTGACAAGGTCCGCTCGATGATGGAATGGCTCGGCATGGAAAAAGGCGTGGCGATAGAATCGCGCACCGTTTCCAAACAGATCGAACGAGCGCAGAAGGCCGTCGAGGCCCGCAACTTCGAAACACGCAAACACGTTCTGAAATACGACGACGTGATGAACAAACAGCGTGAAACAATATACGGCCTGCGCCGCCAGTTGATGTACGAACCCGAACATCGCGACTATTTGCTCGGCGACACCGGTGTTGCAAGCGACCTTCTCCAGGACCTGACGGCAAGTTTCCTGACTCTCGAATCCGGGCCGGATAAATGGGACATCGAGACATACGCTGCCGAGATCGAAAGCATCTATGCCGTCGATCCGGCCAAGGATGCAGGCGTCGATTACCGATTAATGAACCCCGACCAGATCGCAGACGCCATCTGGAAAAAGGCGTCGGCCGATTATATTGCCAAGGAAAAACTCGCCGGTGAAGAAAGCCTCAGGGCCTATGAGCGTTACATAATGCTCAACATTATCGACTCGCAATGGAAGGACCATCTGTTGTCGATCGATCAGGTGAAGCAGGGCATCGGTCTGGTCGGCTATGGGCAAAAGGATCCACTCGTGGAATACAAAAAGCAGTCGTTCGATATGTTTCAGGATATGCTCGACCGCATTGACACGAACACTGTGAAATCGCTCTTCCACCTGCACGTCGTTACGCAGGATGAACAGGACGAGCGCGAACGTCTGGAGCGACTCGCCCAACAGCGCTCCCGCAAACAGGCCGCCGGAATGGCGTTCACCGGAGCAATGGCAGGGGCCGAAACCGCCGGGGCCGAGGCCGCACGACACACGCCGTTCGTCCGCGACACTCCGAAAATGAAGCCGAACCAACCGTGCTATTGCGGCTCAGGCAAGAAATTCAAAAAATGCCACGGTGCGGGAGTGTAGGAAGGTTTGGTGCGAGAAACTTCGCATGATCTAGAAAAAGAGGCGGCAGGTGTCGCCTCTTTTTTAGATTCGCAGCAAGATTTATTGGTAACCGCTCTCTAACGTCACGCCGTGTACGAACACACTGCCTGTACCGTAAAACACGCTCACTTCTAAACCAACACCCGCGAAAGGCACACCGATCACATCGACTTCCGGCTTCTCCGCTTTTTTATTTACGTCGTAGGCAGTCGTTCCGGCCTTGTACGCCAGATTGATCGCCTCGCGCATTTTGGTCCATTCGAGAATGCTTATCGACTTATCGACAGCGGTGCCGAGCTTTGCATATTTCTGGACCGTATCAAGCGTCTTGGCAGATTTCGCAAGGTCGCCCCATTTACCGACTATGTTCGCCTGAAAATCAAAGCCGTTTATGCTGAACCCTTGCACTTCGCCGGGTGTATGACAGTGGCTGATCACGATGACGGCCGCCCCGACCGAGGCTCCCAGCCCAGGGCCGATTCGGTAACCGTCGATATTCATCCAAAACCGGTCATTGTAGCTTTCGTAGGAATAGACGCACGCCTCTACCGTATCTTTCCCGGCGATGAACAGATGCCCGCCGGTTTGAAATCCGACGCCGAACCATATGCCGCTTCGCTTCGGTGCCGGTTCGGGTTCAGGCATATGCGGCGCAGGCGGGAATGACGGCCGCTTCCACGTTTTCTGTGGGATATAGATCGTTCCTGGTGACGCAGCGGAGGTGAACATCCAGTTCAGCCCGTTTCGCGTCGGAGCGTTACAACCGACGTTGTTGCGTAGATACCAGTTTATTTCCGCCGTATCGAGGGTCCCGAAATTAAACAGTATCAGATCCTTGGCGGTTACATTGTGTCTCATCGCGATCGATCCCCAATCGTCGTTTGTCTGGACCTTATATGGTAGTCCGCCGGCAGGAACATAATTCTTAGGCAACGGATTGTGCGGCTTTTTCTCGGTCGGCATTTATTTTTCCCTCCACTTCTAGTTATCTATAATGTCGAATTAAGTTGGCCCAAAACCGGGTCAGCGACAACAAAAACTGCGCTTTATCGTCCGATTCAGTACGCGGATTTACGTCAAAAATTGGCTCAATATGTTCGTATTGAGTGAAACAGGTATCAGTCTGCCGATAATTGCACGTTGAATATTGGCGGGATCGCTCGATACACGAACCAAAAAAGCGACCGGTCGGTCGCCTTTTTCAATTTAAAATGGGAAGAATGCTTAACAGTTGTCCACGAGCGAATATCACGTTGTCCTGTGGAACCTCAATGAGTTCACCGATAATAGATAGACTGCTCCACCTAGAGCGCCGTTTTATTTGATCTTCTTCAAACTTCCCTGCCCGCTGATCTGCCGGTTGCCGGCGACCTTCTCTACCTGGGTCATTGCCCGGAGCAGATTTTCGCCTAATACTTTCCTGATCTCGGCTTCGGTGTAGCCGCGCTTGAGCATTTCGTAGGTTACGAGCGGCATATCCTCGGCGCCGTTCATTCCCGCCGGAAGAAACGGAACGCCGTCAAAATCCGAACCGATCCCGACATGATCGATCCCTGCGACCTTCTTGATGTGGTCTATATGATCGACGATCCGCGTGTAGGGAGCTATGTAGATCGGGTTGGCATCCATCAGTTTTCGCTCGGCCTCGTCCAACGCTTTTTGGTCGTCTTTGTATTGTTGACGCAATGCCGTTAGCTGGTCGCGAAGCCTGCCCCCTCGTTCGTTCTCTTCCTTATTGGTTCTGGCATCCAAAAACGATGGATAAAAATTTACCATTATCACCCCGCCATTTTTTGCGACGCGCTGAAGAACGGAATCTGAGACGTTACGAGTGTGATCATTGACGGCCCTTGCCCCGGAGTGTGACGCCATCACCGGAGCGGTCGATACATCGAGAGCATCATTCATCACCTTTTCCGAGACGTGGGAAATGTCTATGAACATCCCGAGCCGGTTCATCTCACGAACGACATCCTTGCCAAATTCGGTCAGGCCATTGTGCTTCTCATCTCGATGAGCGTCGGCCCAATTCGACGCGATATTGTGCGTCAGCGTCATGTAGCGTACGCCGAGACGGTAAAAATTGCGCAGGGCGTAGAGCGAATCCTCGATCACGTAACCGCCCTCTATTCCCATCAGAACACAGATCTTGTTCTGCTTTTTTGCCCGTCGTATCTCGGCTGCCGTCGTGCAGGATGTAAGGCTGTCCGGATTTCTCTCGACCTCCCGGTTCGTCGCGTCTATCATATCCATCGCACGCCGCATCGCTCCGCCCGTCTTCATCGTGCTGCCAGAGACGTAAATGGCAAAAAATTCGCCCGTAATGCCGCCCGCCTTCAACCGCGCAATGTCGGTATGAAACGGATCACCGCCGAGATGGAATTTACCGACCGAGCTATTTCGCAGATCGTAATCTTCATCGACCATCGGTGAAGTAATGTCATTATGACCATCAATAACGATCGCCTTTTTGTGGATCTTCAGAGCCTTTGCCCAAAGAACGGGATCGGCATCCTTCGGCATTGTTTGGGCCGTTATCTGAACGACAAACCCTAAAAAAAACGTCAGTAGAGCAAGATCGAATGCTGTTTTTCTCATATTTATTCTGCGTGAATGAAATTGAGTTTTTAGTCTAGCGGTTTTGCTCAAATTTGGCGAGAAAGCGTGAACATTGCCCTGCGATTCGTCGTTTTTATGTTAGAATCTTGTTGTTGAAAGTCTCATATGGCATCTGAAGAAACATTAAAGAAAACCGACGAAGTGATGAGTCAAATACTACAGGCTCTCGGCGATTTTCGACATGAAGTAAACCAGTCCATTGGCGATTTTCGACATGAAGTAAACCAGTCCATCGGCGATTTTCGACATGAAGTAAACCAGTCCATTGGCGATCTTCGCCGGGAAATGAACGAGCGTTTTACGATTATCGAAGCAGATATAGAACATATCAAGCAGTCGCAATTCAGTTTTGACGTACGCCTAGATCGTGTTCAGGCCATGGCCCATGACGCATTGAATATCGGCCATGATCTCAAGGCTGACGTAAAGATACTAACCGCCGAAGTTCGGGTCTGGGCTGCCGATGTCGCAGGCTTGCAGCATCAAGTTTAGCTTCTCTACTCACAACTAAAAAAAACGACGGGGAGGAGATCCCGTCGTCATTGCAATAGTCTTTTCTGTAAAGCAAACCTTACATCTTTTTATAGATCGGGTAGTCCTGACGATCGTGCTTCTGACGATAGATATGGCGGCTTGACTGATTCATTTCATGTTGCAGCCGCACACGCTCGCGGTTGGAAAGGCCGTCGCCCGAATGACGGAATCTATTTTCCATCCGGCGGACCTGTGCCTGCTCACGGGCGAGCCTGCTCGTTTCCCGATAGGTCAATTCGCCTGAACGAACACCGTTGACGATACGTTCGCGTTGATTTTGCTGTCGATTGTTAATGCCGCGACGCTCTGTCTGGGCCGATGTATCCATCGACGAAAAGACAACCATCAACAAAATTCCGAAACTAAAACCCAAGATCGTTTTCATAAATTTCTCCTCTGATATTTATTTGGCTTTCGTTTGATGAGAGCCGTTTGTAAGACGGCCCAGGCTCACGCTTGGCTGAAAAATCTTTCCTCGAATTAGATCTTACTAGCCTTCGAAGGCACCCAAACCATACTTGTCATAACGCTAACTCCTTATCAACAAAAGATTTTTGTTTGATTTCCGAGATGAATATGGTAAAACAATCAAGGCATTCTTTCGGCATTCATATTCCGACCATTTCTTACCATTCTCGAACATACCGATCCCAGTAGCACTAGCTAGATTTTCTCTAACAAAAAAGACGTTATTTTGCGGACATTGCTTCGCCGCCCATGACCCAAAGACAACATTCTGCCGAAACCCCGACGGACGGTAAGACTGACATTCATTCCGATGGAATTGATGGCCGTTTTATTCCGCATTCCGCATCGGCTATAAACGAAGGCCAATACCGCAGCTTTATTGAGAATCTGCCGGTTCTCTTCTATGCCGTCGATCCGACACCGCCGTATTCGCCCATCTACGTCAGTCCGGCGTTCGCTCGTTTTGGATATCCGATAGAAGACTGGATGAATGATCCGGAAATGTGGATCCGCGTTATCCATCCGGAGGATCGCGAATGGGTTTTCAAACAGACATCGGCCTCTACGCGATCGGGCGAAGAAGTTGACTACGAATACCGGATCGTCGACAGCAATGGAATGGTCCATTGGGTTCGCGACCGCGGCTGCATTATCCGCAGCGAGAATGGCAACGTCATATGCCGTGAAGGCGTGATCCTGGATATCACAGGCCAAAAACGTGCCGAGGAAGAACTAACCCTCGGCGAAGAACGCTTTCGGAACATTTTTGAGAACGCGAGCGACATAATCTACGTCCACGATCTAAATGGCAATTACCTGTCGATAAACCAGGCCGGTCAACGCATTTTCGGCTACACGCGTGAAGAGGCGATCGGGATGAATATGAGCCAGATCGCGGTTCCCGAACATGTCGAGATACTAAAGGACCAACTTGCACAAAAACTAAACGGCGGCCCGAAGCAATCCGCCTACGAGGTGGATTGCAATACTAAAGACGGTCGAAGGATCACGCTGGAAGTTAACAGCAGTGCGATATATAAGAATGGTGAGATCGTTGCGATACAAGGCGTCGCCCGTGATATTACTGAGCGTAAACGGGACGAGAACGCTGTTCGCGAAAATGAGCAAAAATATCGGGACCTTTTCGAAAATGCCAACGACCTGATCTATACGCACGACCTACAGGGCAATTTCACCTCGATCAATCGCGCGGGCGAGATCATCACAGGCTATTCTCGTGAAGAAACGATTACGATGAATATCGGTCAGGTGGTTGCACCGGATTTTCTCGAACAGGCGAAACGTATGACCGCCATGAAGGTTGCGGGCGAAGGGCCGACGGCTTACGAGCTTGAGATCATGGCAAAAGATGGACAGCGCGTTTCTCTTGAACTTAGTACGCGTCTTATGTTTAATGGTGGCAAGGCCGTTGGCGTTCAGGGAATCGGCCGCGACATTACCGAACGTCGGCGCACGGAAGAGGCCTTGCGAGCGAGTGAACAGCGCTACCGGCAACTTGGTGAGGGAATTCTTCACCAGATCTGGACGGCTCGGCCTGACGGCCTGCTTGATTATGTAAACAAGCGGACACTCGAATATTTCGATCGCTCAAATGTAGAAATGCTGGGAGATGGCTGGCGAAATGTCGTTCATCCGGACGATATTGAACATTGCATAAAGCAATGGTCTCATTCCCTGAAAACAGGCGAAGCATATGAGACGGAATTTCGTCTGCGACGACATGACGGCCACTATCGTTGGCATGCGGCAAAGGCGTCGGCAGGCCGCGATTCATTCGGCAATATCAATAAATGGTTCGGCACGAACACCGATATTCATGAACAAAAAGAGGGCGAAGAAAAACTTAACTACTATGCCCGGCACGATCCGCTGACGGACCTGCCAAACCGCGTCGAATTTATGACGCATCTCAATCTGGCCATTCTGCGGTCGGACAGCAATGTTGCCGCAAAGTTTGCCGTGTTATTCCTCGACCTCGATAGGTTCAAGGTAATAAACGACAGCCTTGGACACAGCATTGGCGATAAATTGCTGATCGCGATCTCTGCCCGGCTGAGATCGGCACTGCGTCCGGGAGATGTGGTCGCTCGTCTCGGCGGCGACGAATTCACTATACTTTTGAATAGGACAGGCTCTCAACATGAGGTCGCACAAGTCGTCGAACGCCTTCAGGCGAAGATCTCGGAGCCTTTTACCATCGATAACTATGAGGTTTTCACAACTGCAAGCGTTGGCGTGATCATCTCAGATGAGGTCATACGCGCAGCGGACGATTATCTTCGCGACGCCGATGCGGCGATGTATCGTGCTAAAGATGGCGGCAAGGCCCGTTACGAGATATTCGACCGCGAGATGCACGTACGCAACCTGAATCTGCTTCAGGTCGAGACCGATCTGCGACACGCTGTCGAACGTGACGAGTTTGAGGTTTTATACCAGCCGATAGTTGATCTGGATACCGGCCGCGTCAATGAATTTGAGGCGCTGATACGTTGGCGGCATCCCACTAACGGACTTATTTCGCCAAACGAATTCGTCGGCGTCGCAGAAGAGACGGGATTGATCGTTCCCATCGGCCGCTGGATATTGGAGGAATCGTGTCGGCAGACCGCTCGCTGGCAAAAGAATTTCGACCATCTTTTGTCCGTAAGCGTGAACCTCTCGGCGAAGCAATTGATGCATCCCTCGCTGACCGGCCAGATCGAAGATATCCTGGAAGAAACAGGCCTCGACCCGCGGCAACTGAAGCTTGAAGTGACCGAGAGCACGGTCATGGAACACAGTGAAAAGGCGATGTCGGTGCTAAAAACTCTCGACGAACTTGGTGTGCATCTATCCACCGACGATTTCGGAACGGGCTATTCCAGCCTCAGTTATTTACAGCGTTTCCCCTTTGACCGGCTAAAGATCGACCGTTCGTTCATAGATAAATTGGGCGGCGATAAAAAAAGCGATGCGATCGTAAAGACGATCCTGATGCTCGGGACCAACCTCGGTATCGAGGTTGTGGCAGAAGGCATTGAGACAGAGGAACAACTCGATCTGCTGCAGGTTCTGGGCTGCAAACTCGGTCAGGGTTTCCTATTCTCGCGTCCGGTCAGCGCGGATCAGGCCGAAAGGCTTCTGACCCGAACCGGTGCCGAGCCTGCCTTTGATCCATCGATCCGTCTGGCGGCCGACGAACAGGTCTTCGAATTTACGGGTATCCAATAGATCTCCCTCTATCGACAACTCGACTGGAGAGGAGGCCGTTTCGGCCGTCATGACCCGAAATGGGAACGAGGCGCAACAGCGAATCGCCATTATTCCTCGAGAGAGCCACGACTATGACTTTAGCTTGCTTCGCAATATTGGCGAGAGGGACGGCCACCGCTCCAGTCTTATAGCCTTATCTTGATGCCTCCGTTAAATATGCGGCCTTCGGTGTGAGTGTATAGTTCGGCGAACGCTGGATTTTGGTGTGGCGGAAATACGACGAGGCCATATTTTCCCTGGCGAACGTCGGTCAGATTTTCGGCGTTGATAAATAGGCTAAATTTGCCGAATGTTTTTTCGCCGAAAATGCCGACTTCGGCAGTGGAGCGTGAACGCGAACGATCGTCGAGAGTTTGGCGGCTCGCAAAATAAAATTCCACGCCGGTTTTGAAACTCGATTCCTTTTCAATCACCAATGCCGAATTCACCTTGCTCCTCGGGATGAGAGTGACTGTGCGGTCTCCGGGAAGATAGCCGGCTTTTGCATCGGTAAATGTGTAACCGGCGAACAGCTTCGCGATCCCATAGGTCAGACGCATATTTGTTTCAAAACCCTTGCTTATTACCGACGACGCGGAGTTGCTGAATCTGTAAAAGGAATTTTCGTCCGGCGTAAGAATTAGTGGATCGGTGATCTGCGTGTAGAAAAACAGTTGATTGATCGAGTAGGTAAATTTTTCGCCGATCGTATTCCGGTAGTTCAGGTCGAATGTGCCGCCGCGGCTTCGCTCGGCCTTTAGATCGTTGCCGATACCGATCACGTTGCGGAATAGAAGCGTTTCCGATTCTTCGTTGAACATCGACGGCGTTTTGTACCCTAGGCCAAAGCCGACGCGAGCCGTTAAATGATCGTCGAAACGATAAAGCAGCGATGCACGCGGCAGCGCGAAGGTTCCGTAGTTTCTGGAATGATCTATCCGCAATCCGCCCTGCAGCGAAAACCGCGTCGAAAGATCGATCGTGTCCTGCACGTATGCTCCAAACGTAGTCCGAGTTTCATCGCGGGCGGACTGATCTGCATTCACTGCGTCTTCGCGAAACTGATCGTAAACCGCGCTTCCGCCAAAAACGACCGCGTGCTTACCAAAGACGCTCGAATAAGACGCGTCGGTATAGGAATTGAACTGGCGGCCTTTGAAACTATAGTTGGGTAGAGAAACAATGCCCATATTTGTCGCCAATGACGTTGGGCGTATCGCCCTTACTAGCGTACGGGCTTCTGCATTTTGGGATGTAGTGATCTCGCGGTTAAAAAAAGCAAGGCTTTGCTTTATGTTAAGGCGGCTGCCGTCGCTGAAATCGCGGTTTAGATTCAGCGTTGTGATATTGCGGAACGAAATATTGCGCTCGAAGTATTGATGAAAATCGTCACTCTCGCCGCGAAGAACAAAAACATCGCCGCCGTTGCGGTTCTGATACGAAGTAGAATTGCCGACGACGAGATTCGTTTTTTCATCAAGATAAAACAAAAGCTTCGGAGCGAACGCAATCGCTTTCGTGTCCGGCAGTTCGGTAAAATCGTCCTCGTCCACGTCGTATGCTTTTTGATAATTTGCCGAGCCGAGAATCGTGTACCCAAAAGAATCGAATTTGCGCGAATTGAATACTGAAAAATCCGTGCCAAGTGCTGATGTTTGATTAAAAATAAGTGTTGTTACCGGCTTTTCTTCCGGGTCTTTTGTGATGAAATTTACGACACCCGCTATCGCATCGCCGCCGAACAAAGTCGCCGACGGGCCTTTTATAACTTCGACTTGTTTCAGGTCAAGCGGCGGAATTTCGAGGACGCTCAGGCTACCTGAAAAACCGCCGAATGCTGGAAAACCATCCTTCAAAAGCTGCGTATAACGGCCGTCCAAGCCTTGTATTCTGATGCTTTGCGTGTTTGATGTGGCAGAGGTTTGCTGCACCTGAATTCCCGTGCTTTCGTGCAGGACCATCGAAACATTGCCCGGCCGCATGCTGATCTTTTCGTCGATCTCTTCTTCATCAATGGCCTCGACGCGCGTCGGTTCGGCCTCGATCTCGCGGCCCGTGCGGGTCGAGTTTATCGTCACCTCGCCGACCTCGTTATTTACGGCGAGGAAAACGGTTTGAATAGCGTTGTACGCTAGCGGAAAGGTAAGTTTCAATTCCGCGGATTCATAACCCAATGCCGACACCTCGATCGTCTGCGGGCCATCTGGAATATTTGTAAGTGCAGCCGTGCCATCGGCTCCGGTTATTGCTCGGATTTCCGTGTTTTTGACGCTGACATTGGCTTCCGAAATAGCGCTTTGGGTGTCCTTGTTCTTGACGGTAATTCGAATTGTATTGGTTGTCTGGGCGAAAGCCGCGGCGGCCGTCGCAAAAATCGCGAGAAAAATAAGAATTCTAAACATAACTCCTCAACTAGATAGAAAAATTGCCAGCCTCCGGCGTGAATAGATATGCCGGAAGAAATAAAAATTAGGCGCAATTATGCTGTCTGGTTAAGCTTTTGGCGGCTGCCAAATGGAGCCTGAAAAGGTGCGTGCGTGCGGATCGGAATATTCAAACGAGCCTGCTGCGAAATCTCTCGCGTCAGGCCCGGATGTCACACCAAATGAAAAACTCTGATATGCGTTCGGAACCTGGCGGCACGAACAAATACAAAACGGCGAACAATCTTCACTATGTTCTTCGCCTTGTGTCGGCGTCAGAAACGTTTGCTGCGAAGCGTTCCCCGACCAAGCTTCTTCATTTACGCGCGGTGCAATATCCTGACACGACTGCGTCAGAAGAAAAACAACGTAAACGATGAGCAAATACGAAATCGACCTCATTAAAATAGAATATTTTCGCACGGTGCATGGCGTCCTGCAAATCCACAAGACGGGTGTTTATAATTCTAAGTTTCTTAACCCAAGGCATTTACGATGACAGAAACCGTACCGGATCATCGGGTAGTATTATTCGACAGTCTTCGGCTTTGCTGCGGTTCTAAAAACGATTCAGGATTGCTCTTGAATTTTTCCAAACAGCCTTTTCATTTAATAGCCGTCCGGGTTAGCCTGATGCCAGAGCCATGCACTATTTATGATCGATTCGAGATCGGGAGTTTT